>Ga0209953_1000798_pt1 | contig 10725 bp, 12 predicted proteins | sample SalPonred_H2O_MG_FD_185713 | JGI IMG/M metagenome (GOLD analysis project Ga0209953, IMG submission 185713) | Salt pond water microbial communities from South San Francisco under conditions of wetland restoration - Salt Pond MetaG... | ecosystem: Environmental > Aquatic > Non-marine Saline and... | reverse complement strand
GCTTGAACCATCCAGTCAGAGACCAGACAGCTTGAACCATCCAGTCAGAGACCAGACAGCTTGAACCATCCAGTCAGAGACCAGACAGCTTGAACCGTGAGTCTATAACGCAAGAAAACCGAATCCCGCGCTTAAACGGAATCCGGCTTATTCATTGCCTATTTAAATCTCAAAAAGGGCAGACTGAAGGTGCCATAACAATGTCCCCAGTTTTAACACCTAACCGCGAATCCCAGTCTCTCCGAGCTTGGCATTGCTGCCACGAACCCAAAAAGTTTTTATATATATAAAGCATGTTTTGACCCTTTACTGCCATTCAAATACTAGCTTGGCGAAAACAGATAGAGTCTTTTCAATCCCGTGACTCTTTATGCATGACTTGAATTGATTTAAGGTAATATTCCGGCCCTTGCTATTAATCAGCGACACAATCCCGCACTTGCGAGACTCTTTGCATGTAATAACAATCCGGCTTTGCCATATATCGCACTCGTATTGCGTTGACTCATAGTCCATTAGATTGACTCCTGTTAGTTAAATTGACTCAATCAATAGGCCAGCGCGAGTCCAGCCTATCGGGGAATCAATTCCCGTTAACTTCCGCGTCTATCGCGTCTTGCAAGTCTTTGACGCTTGCCACTGCATACCAACAAGCGTCCGTTGCTATATAGGCCAAGCGTCCGTCTATATAAGCGTCCGATCCATGATCCCCGATAAAGTCCAAGATCATATCGTCGAAAGATTCGGGGACTTCCGTTTCAATTTCTTGGACCGCGAAACTATCCAAGACTAGACCGTCTTCAAACGGTCCCCATATTGATCCAGGGACCATCTGGAAGACGTCTAGGGCAAGACGCGTCACGTCTTCCAAGTCCAGTCCCTTCAAGTCCAAGTCCAGCTTATTTACCCATTTATATCCCAGCGAGTCCCCGGTCCCGTCTTGGACTTTGATCATAGTTTCTTTCGCCAATTGGCGCTTCACGTCTTGCAAGTCTACGTCTTCCACAAGATATGCATATGCATCGCCAGCGTCCCCGTGTCGCGTTTCGTATTCCAAGACTTGCTCAAAATACGCGTTCAAGTCTTCCAACGCTTTGTCCCGCGCCACAAGCCACAAGTCCCCGTCTTGATGCAAGACGCGTCCGTCCCGCGTTTCTGCGTGATCCAAGACGGACGCCCAAGCGTCCCAATAGAATTCAGCGTCCGGTCCAGCACGCAAGACGTTCAAGTCTTCCGCTTTGATTCCCGTCCAGTCTTTGACGTTGATTATTTCTGCAAAGTTTTGCGGGATAAAGACGCCACGGGCGGAGTCCAAGAAAATTTCAGTATAGGTCATTAGTTTTAATTCCTTTTGTTATAGGGCAAGAATTGCGACAACGACAAAACAGATTGCCGCGATTGATACAGTATTGGCTAACAGGTGACGAATTTTCATGCCTTGCCACCTGTCTCTATACCCAAAAGATAAGCATAGGCCCCGTTATACAATTCACGCTTGCTAACGTAGCCACTATAAAGGGGATCACGCGACCCGCCACCTTTACACATTTGTTCTAAGCGATAGCCGCCATAGGCCCCAGCAAGGTATACCGTGCCAGCGTTAGCGATTAACCCGCCATTGTCAGAGCGGATAGGCTTGCCATTGGCATCATGCGCATATGGTTCTTGCGGTACGTTCAAGGCATCATTGATCCGTGCAATGAGTGCTTCCAACTGTTTTTGTGTGATGCGGTTAGCCATTATTTTGATCCTTTGTAAAGTGTAACCTTGCGAGCAGTAGCGATAGCGTCAACGGTTGCCTTGATACTAGCGGGCGGGACGTTGTGTTGCGTTGTCATTGTCGTGACCCTTTGTTCCTTGTTGATGTAATCTTTGTATAGTGATTCGTTACTGGTGTAAAGTGTTATTTTCATTTTTCTTTGTCGTTAGCATTATGACACGGGATCAAGACATTAGTTGAGAATCGTTCGCAACTACAGTTGAGAATCGTTCGCAATAACATGGTGCGAATCAATATGCTAAGGTGCGGCCACCCCCGAATCCTCTGTCAAGTTAAAACTTTCGTCATCACCCAAGATTCCACCAAGGTGTGGCACAAAAGACACACATTGCGATTATGGGTTGACATGGGCCTGGTTTTATGCATGGGACCCTAGGAATTGTGCGCAGGTGATTCGGGTGGGTCGGGTATCCCCATATGAATCCAAAACAAGAAATTTACTTTTGAGCTTGACGTAAGGTCACTCCAGAGGACACATGTGACATTTTTACCACACAGGATGTTATCTACCCGTCAAGGTTCCAGACCAATGTTGTGACATTTGTGCAACACACGACAAAAAAAAGATGTAGATTCCTAAATAATTCTTTCTTTAGTTATCAGTAACTTATACGATTCACAGAAAAAAGTTACGATTTTAGTGTTACAAAAGTCTGAAAATGAACTTATAGTATATTGAGAGAGAGACGGTAACTTAAGTTATAACGATAGTTACTGCTACTAAGTAGTATAACTAGTAGAGATGATAACTTAGGTTATAACTTAAGTTAGGGACTCCTAGTGTCGTCACTCCTAACAGTTTCCCTCTAGTAAGTAACCAAGACGTATGCTACCAACATAGATTTGTGGTAAAGGGTCTTGCTGATAACTTACGAGAGGGATCAGTTACAGACTTACTAGACAGAATCTGGACTACCCACTTAAGTTACAGATTACTTGTCGTCCAAGTTACATATTACTTGTCGTTTATAGAAGTAGAGTTGCCGTAAGGCAAGCAAGCCCACGATACAGGAACCTTAGTCACATGCCAGAGAAGCTCCCATACTGTAAGCATGTAGAGAAGCATATCCTTGAGTGTATTCAGGGTGGTGTTCCTATCAGACAGATGTTGTCGTCCATGCAGCACCTACCCTATGCCCCACGTTCTTTGTCCACTATGTATAAAACTTATGGTGAGGTTATCGAGAGTGAGAGAGCTAGGATCAATGGTGCTGTAGGTAAGCGAGTGATTGACCATGCTCTAGTTGGCGACATGGAGAATAAATCTACTCAGTGGGCAGCAGAGTTGTTCCTACGGTCTAAAGCTGGGTGGTCGCCTACTTCCACTAATATTGAAGTTGAGCAAGAGACTGACCCAGACCTTGACGAGAGTGCAGCCGACACACTCTTGACCTTGCTAGGAATTAATCCCGATGAGACCCCAGAGGAAGATAACAGCGGAGACACTCCGTAAGCTACCAGCCACCAGAGTCAAGCAACTATTTGAAGAGCTAGGTCCGATCAAGACAGAAGAGCTTAAGCATGACTGGAGCTTCTGGGCTAGGGACAACCAGCTAGAGCCGGAAGGTAAAGACTGGAACACTTGGTTTATCAACGCTGGTCGTGGTTTCGGTAAGACTAGATCAGGTGTCGAGTGGGTAAGAGAGAACGTCAAGCGTGGTGCTAAACGTATCGCTGCTGTCGCTTCGACCAATTCCGATATCGAGAGGGTCATGGTCAAGGGGGAGTCAGGGTTCCTGTCGGTCTGCTGGAAGGGTGATAAGACCTACGCTGGCAAGAAGATGGGTTTCCCTGAATGGTCGCCTACCAAGAGAACACTGACATGGGAGAATGGTGCGCAAGTCCAGTTCTTCTCAGCTGAGGAACCTGAGCGTCTTCGTGGACCCCAGTTCGAGTTAGCTTGGTGTGATGAGACTGCCGCTTGGAATAAGGATATGGATACTTGGCAGATGCTACAGTTTTGTATGCGTCTCGGTAAACATCCCCGTATTATGGTCACTACGACCCCTAAGCCTACTAAACTAATCAGACAGATACTTAAAGACCCTAAGACTGTCGTTACGACAGGTTCTACCTTTGATAACTCTGCTAACCTAGCTGGGACTTACCTGACCGCTGTTAAAGAGCAGTATGAGGGTACTAGACTAGGTAGACAAGAACTTTATGCTGAAGTCCTAGAGGAAGCCCAAGGCGCTCTGTGGACCACAGCCATGCTGGACGATGCCTCAGTTAAGCTAGAGGACGTCCCTGACCTCACCCGTATTGTCGTTGCACTTGACCCCGCTGTTACCTCTAATGCTGAGAGTGACATGACGGGTATCATTGTTGCAGGTATAGATGTGAATGGTGTCGCTTATGTCCTTGGTGACTATACCGACAGACTGTCACCACAAGGTTGGGCTTCTAAAGCCATTGAACTTTACCATCAGTTTGAAGCTGACCGTATCGTGGCTGAGGTCAACCAAGGTGGTGATATGGTCAAGACCACTATTCATGGTGAAGACGAAACTGTCCCCTACAAAGCTGTTAGAGCCTCTCGTGGTAAGTATGCTCGTGCTGAACCTATCTCTGCCCTCTACGAGCGTGGTCTGGTCAAGCATGTTGCTAACCCTGTCAATGGGGCTAACCTGAACGAGCTTGAGACGCAGATGAGAACATGGGAGCCTCTGGGTTCTATTGGCTCTCCTGACCGTCTTGACGCTCTTGTGTGGGCAATCACTGACCTTTCCTTGAACGGTTACACAAAACCTAAATTATCTCTTGTGTATAGCAGCAACAAGGGCTTGTCCAGATAAACATGAAAGAAATGCGTAGTCATGGTAAACAAACCCTCTGAAGCTGCTGCCAAGTCTACCCTTGGTGTCGCTGGCGATAACACTTACAATGGTCAAATCCGTGCTGACGAGTTCCTTCCTGAGCTTCGTGGCAAGAAGGCTATCCGTAAGTATCGGGAGATGCGCGATAATGATTCTACGGTGGGTGCAGTTATGTACGCCGTTGAGCAAATCCTTCGTGATGTTGACCTGCATGTTAAGCCTGCTGACGACACTCCTGCTGCTGAAGTAGAGAAAGAGTTTGTCGAGAGTGTCCTTCACGATATGGAACATACTCTTGATGACCACATCGCTGAGGCACTAGGCTTTCTGTCGTATGGGTTCGGTTGGTTCGAGGTCGTCTACAAGCGTAGAGTTGGCCCCACTAGCCGTAGCGACAAGAAGAAGTCCAAGTTCACTGATGGTCGTATCGGTGTCCGTAAGATTGCCTCTCGTGCGCCTTGGACTATCAGCAAGTTTGATGTGGACCAGAAGACTGGTGAAGTGCTGGGTGTCCAGCAAGAAGTTGGGTTCATGAATGGCCGCAACTACATCCCTACTAACAAGTCTCTGTATTACCGCACTACCAGCCTGAATGGTGATCCTTCTGGTCGTTCCATCCTGCGTAATGCTTACACCTCCTACGAATACTTGAACAACTTGCAGGCCATTGAAGCTATCGCTGTTGAGCGTGAACTTGCTGGTATCCCAGTTGCCCGTATTCCCTCGGAGTATCTGTCAGGTGATGCTTCTCAGGCACAAGCTGGTTTCGTCAATAACTTACAGCAAATCCTTCGGGATGTAAAGTTTAACGAACAAGGCTACATCATCCTTCCAAGTGACACCTATCCTGATAAAGATGGTGCGCCCAGTAACACCCGCTTGGTAGACATCGAACTCATGTCGTCAAACGGGAGCCGGAACATTGATATCAACCCTATCATTAATCGCTATCAGCATGACATCGCTCGTTCTATGCTGTCTGAGTTTCTTCTTCTTGGCACATCAGGTGGCTCTTACGCCTTGTCCAAGTCGAAGACAGACCTGTTCCTCCGTGCGCTTGAGAGCTACATCCAAGCAATCGTAGATGTTCTCAACAAACAGTTGGTAGAGCGTCTCTGGGAGTTGAACTGTCTGAACTATGACCTGATGCCAACCATTGTCGCTGGTGATGTTGCACCCCACGATCTTCGTGAGATTGCCTCGTTCCTCCGTAACCTTAACGGCGCAGGTATCAACGTCAGCACCCACCCAGAGGTTATTCAAGACCTCATGGACATTGCTGAGTTGGACTACGATCCTGACGCGGGTGTTCAGTCCACAGAGGAGCTGAAAGATGACAACGTGGGCTAGACATCTCTATGAGCATGACCCACTAGCCATCGCCAAGGGTGAGTCTAACGATTACGAACTTCGTAATATCTTTGGCTACAATGCTGCCGTAGGCACAAGCTACATCCCCTGTTGGGAGAACAACACAGCATACACGCAGCCTACTACAGGCTTGAACATGACTGTCACGTCCAACGTAGCTGACAATGGCGTAATCATCCGTATTATCGGCCTTGACGTAAACTATGAGGTCATTGCGGAGAATGTTACGTTAAACTCCGCAGTACCTCCTACGACAAGCCTACAGTTCTTCCGTATCAATGATGTTGTCACAATAAGCGGTAATGCCCTTAACGATATTGTTGTAGCTAACGGTGGTGTCACCTACGCTAAGATTAGGGGTGGTGAGGGCAAGAACCAAGCTAGTATCTACACAGTCCCTGCTGGTTACAGCTTCTACCTCATGCGGATTGATGCTTTCTGTGCTACTGCTGCTCAGAACAACAGGCAAATCTTCTTCAGGAACTTTGTCTGTTTAGAGAGTGGTGTGAAGTTGAGGGTCGCTGAGACCTCCTTCCTAGAGACCATGCACATCAACCGAAAGATTCCGTTCAAGTATGATGAGAAGACAGACATTGAGTTCCAGCTTCGTGGTAGTGCGGGTGAACAATACATCAGTGTCTTCGGTGAAGGTGCCTTAGTCAAAAACACAGTAACAGGTGAACCATAATGAAAGTCGGATCAAGAGTATCTTGGAACTCCTCAGGTGGAACCGCCCGTGGTATTGTCCGTGAAATCATTCGTGAAGGTAATGTCCCTAACATCCCTGTCAAGATCACTGGGACCAAGGAAGAACCTGCTGCTCGTATTGAGATTGTTGACGACAAGGGTAAGCCCACAGGCCAGATGGTAGGTCACAAGGTCTCTACACTCCGTAAGTCTGTCGTTACTAAAGCACAATATGCCAATGACATCTTTACGACAGAGGGTGAGGCTCGCGCCCGTAGCATGGACATGGGCTTTGGTGGTGCTACTCACGTCTCTACCTACGATGGACAAGCCGTTTATATGCCCGCTGAGAGCCATGAAGACTACTTAGGCTACTACGGTGAGGAAGACGACGACGAAGGCTCCTCAGTGGACCGTATAGAGGCTCTGAGAGCCATCGTAGCTGAGATACTCAAGGTAGACTTCGCTAAGGCTGAATATCAGGGTGAAAAGGTCACTCTTAACAAGCCTCGTCGTATTCAAGGTGGCAACAAGAAGTTTGAAGTCTTCGTTCAGGATGGCGACAGAGTAAAGCGGGTGACTTTCGGTGATCCTAACATGGAAATCCGCAGGGATGACCCAAAAGCTAGGGCTAATTTCCGCTCCCGCCACTCTTGTGATACCAAGAACGACAAGACAACGGCTGGTTATTGGTCCTGTCGCATGTGGGAAGCAGATACATCGGTGGGTGATATGACTAAAAGTATAGAAGGTAAAATCCTCAAGACTGACGACGAACAGCGTATGGTCTATGGTTGGGCCTCAGTAGTAACCGAAAAGGGTGAACCTGTAGTAGACCGCCAAGGGGATGTTATCGAAGCTGACACGCTTGTAAAGGCTGTCAATGAATTTATGGAGCATGTGCGGGTCGGCAAGGCGATGCACGTTGGGGAGCAAGTCGGGACAGTTGTCCACTCGCTGCCTATCACCAAAGAGATTGGTGAAGCTCTCGGTATCCAGTCTGACCGTGAAGGATGGGTTGTCGCTTACAAAGTATTCGATGATGCAGTTTGGAACATGGTTAAGTCGGGTGAACTCGCGGCTTTCAGTATTGGCGGTCGTGCTACAAAAGAGGAGTTTTAATCTTGCCTAACCTCCTGAAAAACTTGCACCTTGAGGAGCTTTCCCTAGTGGATCGCCCAGCCAATGCACAGGCAATGGTTAGCCTCTTCAAGCGTGGCACTTCCAATGAGGAAATTACTAAGATGACTGATGAAATGGAAGCCAAAGTAAAGGCGTACATGGAAGAGAAGGCATGTGGTAAGCCAGAAGCTATGAAAGCTCTTGGGTACGACATGATGAAGTCTGACGAAGATGTCGAAGCTGTTGCCGAAGTCGAGAAGACTGAAGAAGTGGCAGAAGTCGAAGCTGTAGATGTTGATGCCCTTAAGGCTGATATTGAAACGCTGAAAGCTGAAAACGAGCGTCTTCGTAAAGGATTGATTGAAGAAGGTTACGTTATCTCCGCTGAGGCTATCGAAAAGAGAGCTGAAGTCGAAATGATGGAAGTTTCTGGCGAGATGGTCGTTAAGTCTGACATTCCTGCCCCCGTATTGAAGGCCCTCGAAGCTGCTGCTATCGAAAAGGCTGACATTGAGTTGACTAAGAGTGCTGGTGAGGCCCTGCCCCACTTTGATATTACAGTCGCTAAGGCTCTCGTAGCTAAATTCTCTGAGGACGAAGCAATTATGGCTGCACTGAAGGCTGCTGATGCTGCTTTTGACGCTGCTATGCAAGAGTTCGGTAAGTCCGATGTAGATGGCGAGTTCGCTACCTCTGCTGACAAGCTCGACGCTCTCGTAAAGTCCTACATGGACGAACACCAACTCAAAAAGAGTGACTATGCCAAGGCTTATGCTGCTGTAGCTAAGACCGATGCAGGCAAAACTCTTATTAACAAATCCTACAAAGGGGAATAATTATGGCCGTTATGCAGTCCCGCGATAACCGCACTTTCATTGCTGGGGAAGACCTTACCGCAGCACAATTCAAGTTTGTAACTCTGGAATCCGATGGTCAGGTTGACCTTGCTGATGCCGCTGGTGAGAACGCTATCGGTGTTTGCACTGCTGGTGGTGCCGCTGGTGCTGCTGTCACTGTGTGTATCTCTGGTTCTGTCATGGTAACTGCTGGTGGCACTATTGCTGCTGGTGCTGCTGTGCAGACAGATGCCGCTGGCGATGCAATCACTGCTGCTGCTGGTGATGTCGTTTTGGGCTATGCCCGTGAAGCTGCTGTGGACGGTCAGATCATCGAGATCGAACTGATCCAAGGCGGCAACGTTGTCCCTGCCTAATCCAAGCATTTAAGGAATAATAGAGATGCCTCTTTTGACCCCATCCGCCGTACATATTGACCAGCCCCTCAGCAACCTGACGCTGGCATATGTGCAAGAGCAATCCAACTTCATCGCTGACAAAGTGTTCCCAACTGTGGGTGTTCAGCGTCAGTCGGACAAGTACTACATCTACGACCGTGCGAACATGAACCGCACTGGTGACGTGAAGAAACTGGCCCCTCGCACAGAAGTCAACCGTATCGGTATGGCTATCTCGAACGACAGCTACTTTGCTGACGTCTACGGTCTGGGTATGGACTTCGATGAGCAGACCCTTGCTAACGAAGATGCCATGTTGGAAATCCGTGCTGCTGGTTCGCAAACCATTGTCAACCGCCTGCTGATCCACCGTGAAGAGCAGTTTGCAACTTCGTTCTTCTCCGCTGGTGTCTGGGGTACGGACGTAACTCCATCGGACCTGTGGTCTGACTACACGAACTCGACCCCAATCACTGATGTGACCACTGGTCGTCGTACCATGCAACTGAAGTCGGGCGGCTTTAAGCCAAACACTATGGTTGTCGGTAAAGAAGTCCGTGACGTTCTGATCAATCACCCTGACATTCTGGCCCGCCTGAACGGTGGTGCTACTGTCACCAACACTGCACTGATCACCAATGCCAAGCTGGCTGAAATCTTTGAGGTAGAGAACTTCTACGTCATGGAAGCTGTGAAGAACGGTGCTGTCGAAGGTCTGGCAGAAAGCAACTCCTTCATCGGTGGTAAGAACGCTCTGCTGGTCCATGCACCTCGTAACGCTGGTCTGATGACCCCAGCTTCGGGTCTGACCTTTGCTTGGAACAACATTCCCGGCGCAAACAACCTCGGTATCACTGTTGAGTCCTTCTCGGACGATGCACTGAAGCGTCAGCAGGTTGCAGAACACATCCAAGTTAAGATGGCATACGACATGAAAGTTGTTGGTGCTGACTTGGGTTACTTCTTCGAAGACGTTATCGCCTAATAGGCTTAAACTAATGGAGTGTCCTCAGTCTTCGGGCTGGGGTCACTACCCACCAATAAAAGAACATAACAGTATCCTCATAATGGAGTAGTCCTATGCACCCATCATATCTGGGATGGCAAGTAGATTGGCCCGTCTTCGTAAAGCAGCCACTATCTGCCGACAATAAGAATTGGAAACGTGGAGAACATTTTAACTGGTTAGAGCGGGGGTTGAGTGAACAAACTGTGTCGCTCCTCTATGCCACTGGTTTTATCTACCACAATGCAGAATTTGAAGTCCAAGCTAAAGTAGGTGATCGCCTGTCAGAACTATCTGGTGCGCAACTCAACACCCTCGTAGGCTTGATGAACGCTGAGGTCAAGAGTAGAACCTCTAGCCAAGACGAATACAAGAGGAAGAAGTGTCCTCTGTCCAAGATTGATACAAAGCAACGTGGTCTTATCCGCCGCTTCCTGAATAACAATGCTTGGATCACAGAAGATTTCTACCGTATTCGTGACGGTATTTTAGGCGATTGATAATCGAAGGGGATGAATATGTCGTGGAGTTACGATCCTACAGACTTAGATACTACCACGGCTTCCGGCAGATTAAACTCCGTCCGTCTTCTGGTGGGAGACACTGACACACTAGACCAGCAGGTGCAGAACGAAGAGGTCGTCTTTGCCCTTTCAGAGAGTGGTGATAACGTCTACTATGCTGCTGCTTGGGTTGCTAGGGCCATCTC
>Ga0209953_1000797_pt1 | contig 10726 bp, 10 predicted proteins | sample SalPonred_H2O_MG_FD_185713 | JGI IMG/M metagenome (GOLD analysis project Ga0209953, IMG submission 185713) | Salt pond water microbial communities from South San Francisco under conditions of wetland restoration - Salt Pond MetaG... | ecosystem: Environmental > Aquatic > Non-marine Saline and... | reverse complement strand
CAAGAAACGGACAAAGATCAGCGCGCCAAGAGAATGTGGTGGTCTCGACCAAAGACATCGCTGACTGCAAGCTTCGCAAGAATCGGGCCACGAAACTTGTGCCCCGCCCTTGTTTGAATTTCCCCGAGGCAGACTTGCCTGTGGACCCTTACGTTCTTGGTGTCTGGCTTGGTGATGGACACAGCAATCAAGCCATAATTACAAGTCCCGACGGCGATCGTCATATACTCCGCAGAGAGTTCGAGCGCCGCGGCTATGTTACCACCAACCAAAAAACCCCCTCTACGTTTGGCGTTTTGGCTTTGAGGGCAACGCTTCGAGACGAACTGAATGTTTTGGGCAACAAGCACATCCCCGACATCTACCTGCGAGGCTCTTTTGATCAGCGTATGGACTTGTTGCGCGGGCTCATGGACACCGACGGAACGGTATCTGCGAAAGGTCAGTGCTTTTTTGCTCAAAGTGATGAGCCTATGATCCAAAGCGTGCGTAAATTGCTATGGTCGCTGGGGATCAAAAACACCGTCCAATCTTATCAGCCTGTGTTGGAAGGCAGCATCTGCAAGCGGGCATACAACGTGAGTTTTTATCACGACGACGTGTCCAACATTCCGCGAAAGCAGGGGCGCTGCAAAGCTCCGACGGGGTTTGGTTCTGCGATATATGCCAATGCAAAGCGGCTAAATTGCCGGGGTTTGGTGCAATGCATTTCCGTCGAAAACGCCGACCAAGTGTTTTTGGTGGGTCGAAGCATGACCCCGACAATGAACTCGAAGTCGGAAATGGCTTCCTACCTCATGCCGTCTTGGTTTTTGGGGCGTAATCCGAAGCTAAAGATCATTCAAGCGACCCACAACACCGAACTGGCCGTGCGTTTTGGGCGTAAGGTTAGGGACCTGATTGACGACCCTCACTACCAAGAGATTTTCCCGGACACCAAGTTGAAAGACGACAACAAGGGCGCGGGCAACTGGCAAACGTCTGCCGGCGGAGAATACTTTGCAGCCGGTGTTGGGTCGGCCGTGACTGGCCGCGGTGCCGACCTGTTCGTAATCGACGATCCTCACTCCGAGCAGGACGCCTTGTCTGAGACGGCATTTGATCATGCATACGAGTGGTACACCTCGGGGCCGCGGCAGCGTCTGCAGCCGGGCGGGTCGATTATCGTTGTCATGACTCGATGGGGGAAGCGGGATTTGGTGGGTCGCCTGCTCGCTCAACAGGCTTCGGACCCGTTGGCAGACCAGTGGGAGGTCGTTGAGTTCCCCGCGATATTGCCGTCCGACGAGGTGTTGTGGCCGGAGTTCTGGACAAAAGACGCCATGTTGTCGATCAAGGCGTCCCTACCGCTCCCCAAGTGGTCCGCACAATGGCAGCAGAAACCGACCTCTGCAGAAGCCGCGATCGTGAAACGCGAGTGGTGGCGTGAGTGGGAGAAAGAAGAACTTCCACTGGTGAAGTACATTATTCAGGCCTATGACACCGCGTTCTCGAAAAAAGAAACCGCCGACTACTCGGCGATTACTACTTGGGGTGTCTTTGACGAGGACGAGAGCGGCCGAGAGGCAATCATCTTGTTGGACGCCCGGCGAGGCCGCTGGAACTTTCCGGAGCTCAAGGAGATCGCGTTCAGCGAACACTCTTACTGGGAACCGGACATGGTCATTGTCGAGGCGAAGGCCAGCGGCCGACCCTTGATCGACGAGCTGCAGAAGCGCGGTGTTCCCGCAGTGGGCTTTTCTCCGGGACGCAAGGCCGGGGGTGGTGGGGTCGATAAAACCACGCGAATGCATTTGGTTTCACCTTTATTTGAATCTGGTGTAGTATGGGCCCCGAGCAACAAGAGGTTTGCAGAAGAGGTCATAGAAGAAGTTGCATCTTTTCCGGCCGGAGACCACGACGATTTTTGTTTTGTACAGGACACTATGATTGCAATGTCAGACGGCTCTTTAAAAGCAATACAAGATGTTTGTGTCGGCGATGTGATTAAAACACCAGCCGGCGCTAAACCCGTTCTTGCGTCTGGTTTTACAGGTGTCCGACCAACTTACAAACTCAGGGCTGGTCCTTATCGGTTGGAGGGTACTGGTAATCACCCTATTGCAACCACCGCTGGTTGGAAACGCATTGACACGATGAGTATATCGGATACGATAAAAGTAGCACAAACAAGGGGTGTTACATGGCGTTTCCGAGAAAAGATGAACTTGTTGTCGAAGTTGTTCACTACGACGATAAGACGTATAGGCGATATCCTGAGTCCAAACACCCACATTTACGCCGGTACTTCTGGCGAAGTGGAGGGGGTGGGCACAGCTTGCATCGCGCAGTATGGGAACACCACAACGGCCCAGTTCCAGAGGGTTGGCATGTCCACCACATCGACAGGGATGTCGACAACAATGACATTTCAAACCTTGAGTGCCTTCCGTCCAAAAAGCACCATTTGGAACATTCAGAAGAGCGAAGCGCCAGAGGTCGTGAAAAGCGACAGCTCGAGCACCTTGAAAAAATTAGAGAAAAAGCGTCTGAGTGGCATCGTTCTGAACAGGGGCGCCAGTGGCATCGTGAGGTCAGCGCAAAGCATCTTGCTCCGGGTGGCGCAACTCATAAGGGCAGGAGGCAATGGCTTGAGGAGCGAAAAGCCAACCCAATCACAAGAACTTGCACGGAATGCGGCACGGATTTTCCGTCACCTACGGGTAGGGCTTCTATCTGCAGTCAGACGTGTGCGTGTCGAAAGTCTCGTAGAAAGCGGAGAGAAAAAGCCCGTTTACAATCTGACGGTAGCTGACGCGCATTGTTTCTATGCCAACGGGGTCTTGGTACATAATTGTGATAGCATGACGCTCGCCCTCATGCGATTCCGCCAAGGCGGTCTGATTTCAATTGAGGTTGACGAAGAAGATGACGAAACGGATTCCATGCCTCGTACACGGGAGTATTACTAATGGCATTGCCGCCTAGATTCATGGGGTCGCAGGTCGACCAGCCTTTGCAAACCGAAGAAATGGACCCGGCGCTCCAGACAGAGGAGGTATCAGTTGACTCCCCGTTGGATTTTAGCGGCGGCGCGGAAGTTCTTGAAAACGAGGATGGGTCGGCACTTGTTCGATCGATGATCGAGTCGGCAGAGGCCGAGGCGGCCGCCGGAGAAGAGCTTATCGCCTTCGACGAAAACCTCGCTGAGTACCTCGACGACAGCATACTCGGCGAGTTGGCCACAGAGCTGGTAAGTTCTTACGAGGAAGACCTCGAGTCCCGCAAGGAGTGGGAAGACACCTACGTCAACGGCCTCGAGCTGCTGGGCGCCAAGATGGAGAAAGAGCGGTCAGAGCCGTTCGAGGGTGCCTCGGCCGTGACGCACCCACTGGTGTCCGAGTCTGTCACGCAATTCCAAGCACAGGCCTACAAAGAACTTTTGCCGTCCGGTGGACCGGTCAAGACACGAATTGTCGGCACGCAGAACGAAGAGGTCGAAGCGCAAGGTGCGCGGGTCAAGCACTACATGAACTACCTCGTGACCGAGGAGATGGAGGAGTTCGATCCGGATATGGATCAACTCCTGTTTTATCTCCCGCTATCCGGATCGACGTTCAAGAAAATCTACTTCGACAACATCCTCGGCCGGCCGGTGTCAAAGTTCCTGCCCGCTCAAGACGTCGTTGTGCCGTACACGGCCACGGATTTGATCACCACACCGCGGATTACGCACGTCCTGAAAATGACGGACAACGAAATCCGCAAGCAACAACTGGCCGGGTTTTACCGCGATATTGATCTGCCTGTTGGCGGTGCCGACGAGACAGACGAGGTCGAGAGCAAGGTCAACGAGATACAGGGTATCTCGAAAAGCTTTTCCGATGATGTCCGCACTCTGCTCGAGATGCATGTTGAACTGGACATCGAAGGCTTTGAAGATACAGACGTGGAGGGAGAACCTTCCGGCCTGAAACTTCCGTATATCGTCACGATCGACAAGGACAGTGAGACGGTTCTGGCCGTCCGTCGGAACTATCAAGAGCAGGATCCGCTCAAGAAGGCCATCCCCTACTTCGTTCACTACAAGTTCATGCCGGGGCTCGGCTTCTACGGCTTTGGGCTGACGCACATGATTGGTGGGCTGGGTCGCGCGGCCACAAGCATTCTGCGTCAGTTGATCGACGCGGGCACGCTGTCCAACCTCCCCGGTGGCTTCAAGGCCCGGGGCATCCGTGTTCGTGACAGCGACGACCCCATCCAACCCGGCGAGTGGCGGGACATCGACGCCCCGGGTGGCGCGATCCGCGACTCGATCATGCCTCTCCCGTACAAAGAGCCTTCCTCAACGCTGGCGCAGCTGCTGGGTGCGCTTGTTGAGGGTGGTCGGCGGTTCGTTTCGGTGGCCGATCAACAGGCCGCCAACATGGGTCAAGAGGCGCCTGTGGGGACCACCATGGCGCTTCTTGAGCGTGGCATGAAGGTGATGTCCGCGATCCACAAGAGGCTGCACTACGCGCAGAAAAAAGAGTTTCGAATCCTCGCGCGAATCGTCTCTGAAAACCTGATCGCCTATCCGTACCAACCGGCCGGCGGTGTGCCTCCACAGGCGCTGCAACAGGATTTTGACGGGCGCGTCGATATCGTCCCGGTCAGCGACCCAAACATCTTTTCGATGGCCCAGCGCGTGGCCTTGGCCCAAGAGCAGCTGAAGCTGGCCCAAACCAACCCGGAGGCCCACAACCTGCACGAGGCCTACAAGCGCATGTACCAAGCGCTTGAGGTTCAGAACATCGAGGAAATCCTGCCGGCGCCGCAACAGCCGCAGCCGATGGACCCGGCGATGGAAAACGGCCGGGCCGTGGTTGGCACACCGATGCAGGCGTTCCCCCAACAGAACCACGAGTCTCACATCAAGGTTCACATCACCTTCTTGAAGTCGGCGTTTGTTCAAGCCAATCCGGTTGCCATGTCAGCGCTTCATGCTCACATCCAAGAGCACGTGGCCTTCATGGCTAGGGAACAGGCCATGAGCGGCATTCAAGAGCAGCTCCAGCAGCTGCAGATGGCGGCCCAGACCGGCGCTGTCGACCCGCGAGAGGCCCAGCAGCAAATGGCCGAGGCACAACAGGCGATGCAAAATCCCGAAGAGATGAACGCGTATGTGGCTTTGCTACAGGCGCAGATCCTCGAGGAGTTGATGCCACAGCTGAACCCGCCGCAACCTGACCCCATGGCCGACCCGCTGGTTCAAATTCGCCAAGCCGAGGTTCAGACCAAGCAACAAGAGAACATGATGGACGCGCAGATCGACGCGCAGAAACTCGCTCTTGATAACCGCAAGCTGGAGCAGAAGGCGGCCGCAGAGGCTGCGCGCATCGAGCTGCAGGAAGAGATCGCAGAAGAGCGCAATGCAGTCAATCGGGAGCGCATCATGACGCAAGCCCGTCTGGCCCAGCAGCGCAACCAAGGGGGCTGACGATGCCGTTGAAAAAAGGGTCTTCGCAGGATGTTATTTCGAGTAACATTCGAACCGAAATGGAAGCTGGAAAACCTCGGGATCAGGCCGTCGCCATTGCAATGTCAAAAGCTGGCAAGAAAAAAATGGCCGACGGCGGTGTCGTGAAAAAATTCAGCCCGATCGCACGACCACAGACATTCAGAGGAGTTTTCTGATGCCAACGATCCAGATTAGCATTCTGCCGGACCTCGTTCCTGTCGACCAATACGACGACGATGACAACGGCAACAAATGTCCTCTCCCAACTCAGGACGAGGATTTGAACGCCAAGAACCGCGAGATGGCGATTGAATCGGCCGATTATCGAGACCCGGCCGACGGCGGAGCGTTTCGCGCTACCGAGGTTTGCGGCAATTGCAAAGCCTACAACCAAACCGAAGAGATCCTTGAGTGCATCGGCGATGATTCTGGTGAAGTTGGCTACTGCCAAATCTACAAGTTTCTCTGTTCTGATGACTATGTCTGTGACGATTGGGTTGAAGGCGGCCCGATGACCTCCGAGTCGCAAGAAACTTACAGAGAAAATATGTGATGGATGTTGTTGATTTCGCAAAACATGTTTACAAACAAATCCGTGAGCGAGAAGATCAACTCGTTCAAAGTCTTGTTGTTGGCGGACCCAAGGATTGGGAGCAATACAAGATGATCGTGGGAGAAATACAGGGTCTTTCTTTCGCGAAGGATGAAATCCGTACCCTGCTGGAGAAAAACATTGACCACGAAGAAGACTTTGGCGGACTTGGGTGACCTTTCAATCAAGAAACCTTCTTTGGAAGGGGCTTATGTCCCATCCGCGGATCGGGTCTTGGATCCCAATCTCATCGAAAAAGACTTAGTCGACAGGCTCCCGCAACCTTCCGGTTGGCGGATTTTGGTCATGCCGTTCCAAGGTGTCGCAAAGACCTCGGGCGGATTGCATATTCCGGACGAGGTTCGGGATCGAGAAGCAGTGGCTACGGTCGTTGCTTATGTGCTCAAGGTTGGGCCGCTCGCGTACAATGATCCGGACAAGTTCGGACCTGATTGCACGCCGTGGTGTGAACCGGGGCAGTGGGTTTGCATTGGTCGATATGCAGGCTCAAGGTTCAAGATCGATGGCGGTGAAGTTCGCATCATCAATGATGACGAGGTGATCGGAACGGTTCTTGATCCACAGGACATCAAGTCAGTTTAAGGAGGCCACCATGGCTGAAGAAAACCAAGACGAAGATCTGGGGCAAGAAGTATTTCTTGACGACCAGAATGATGCGCCTGCAGACGACACTTCTGAAGATAAAAAGTCAGATGGCGAGGTGGCCAAGGCCGCCGAGCGCGTTGAAAGCGGCAAAGACGAGCTGGAAGACTACAGTGCAGGTGTCCAGAAGCGCATCAAAAACCTCACGCACAAGTACCGCGAGGCTGAGCGCCAGAACGAAGAGGCGACCCGCGTTGCCCAACAGTTGCTGCAAGAGAACCAGAAGCTCAAAGGGCGGATGGAAAAGCTCGATAGCGGTTATCTGAATGAGTACGGCGCTCGTATCGATAGCCAGATCGGTTCTGCTCGAAAGGCTTACAAAGAAGCCTACGAGTCTGGCGACACCGACGCGATGATCGAGGCCCAAGAGGCTCTTGCCAGAGCGACGAACGAAAAAGACCGGTACGACATTGCCAAGCGCCGTGCCGAGACACAGCAGACTGAGGCTTCTCAACAGCAGCAGCCGCAGCAAAATCCCGGTCAGCAGTACCAACAGCCGCAGCAGGCACCGGCCCAACCGGCCCAACCGGCTCCTGATCCTCGGGCCCAGACATGGGCTGAGAAAAACGAGTGGTTTGGTCAAGACGAAGTCATGACCTACGCTGCTTTTGGTATTCATCGAAAACTGGTCGAAGAAGAAGGCTTTGACCCACAAAGCGATGAGTATTACAATGAAATCGATCGGCGTATGCGTTCGGAGTTTCCGAACAAGTTCGCTGGTCAGAAATCGAGCAAGAAGAGTCAGGTCGCTCCTGCTGGTTCTTCAGCGTCTCGCAACACAAAACAGGGGCGCCGGTCGGTAAAACTGTCACCGTCGCAGATTGCCATCGCGAAGAAGCTCAATGTTCCTCTCGAGGAATACGCCAAATACGTGAAGGAGTGATTTACAATGGCTGACAGAACACCCCGAGCCGCAGATACCCGCGACAAAAAAGAACGTCGCAAACCATGGGCACCGCCCAGCCGCCTAGATGCCCCCGAGCCGCCCGCCGGCTATGTGCATCGTTGGATTCGAGTCGCAATGCGTGGTGAGGAAGACAAGATCAACGTTCACCAAAAACTGCGTGAAGGGTGGGAACCCGTTCGCGCCGACGAGTATCCAGACTTTCAGGCACCAACTATTGACGAAGGTCGGTACGAGGGTGTCATCGGGAACGGTGGTTTGATGCTGTGCCGCATACCTGAAGAAACAGCGCAAGAACGATCCGCGTATTACGGGAACCGGACCCGCGAACAAATGCAGTCTGTAGATCAGGACCTGATGAAGGACCAACATCCTTCGATGCCGATCTCAAATGATCGGCGTAGTCGTGTATCATTCGGTGGCCGACGATCGGACACTGATTAATTGAAACTGAAGGAGCTATACCATGGCTAACATCAATGGTGCCTTTGGTCTTCGTCCCCTCAAGAAGATGGGTCAGAACACCAACAGCACCGGTGCCACCGAGTATCGCATTGCTTCGGACAACACGAACGAGATCTATCAGGGTTCTCCTGTTATTCCGACCTCGGCCGGTGTCATTGACATCGTTGGGGCGGCAGCAGGCGGCACTGTGGGTCTCGTTGGTGTTTTCTGGGGCTGTGAGTACGTCTCGGCTGTCAACGGTGAAAAAATCTTTTCGAACTACTGGCCGGGATCGGGTGCAGACTCGAACTTCCCCGTCAAGGCGTTCGTTTATGACGATCCCGCCCAGCTGTTCCTGATTTCGACGTCGAACGTCGTAACAGGGGCTGATACCGAAGCCGAGGTCCAAGCCGCTGTGTTTGCAAACGCAAACTTTGCAACAGCCGCATCGGGTTCGACGACCACCGGTCTGTCGAGCGCAACGCTGGACCTCGACACAATCGCCACTACCGCAAACCTGAATCTGCGTATCATGGGCATCCAAGATGACCCTGAGAACTCAGACTTCAGCGAAGCCGGCGTTGGCATCATCGTCCGTCTGAACAACCACTTCAATTCGCCGAACGGCGCAATTGCTGGTGGTACTGTTTCGACGACTGGCGTGTAAAGGAGGTCTGAGTTATGGCTATTTCTCGCGCACAACTAGCGAAAGAGCTTGAACCGGGCCTCAACGCCTTGTTCGGCATGGAGTATGGTCGCTATGAGAACCAGCACTCCGAGATTTTCACCACCGAATCTTCGGACCGTGCGTTCGAAGAAGAAGTGATGCTCTCGGGTTTTGGTGCGGCTCCGACGAAGTCGGAAGGTTCTGCGATCACGTTCGACGAAGCGACTGAAGCGTACACCGCTCGGTACAACCACGAGACTGTCGCAATGGCGTTCTCGCTGACCGAAGAGGCCATCGAGGACAACCTCTATGACCGTCTCGGCAGCCGCTACACCCGCGCACTGGCTCGGTCGATGGCCCACACCAAGCAGGTGAAAGCAGCGGCGGTGTTGAACAACGCCTTTACTGGCGGTGCCAACGCTGGTGGCGACGGCGTGGCGCTTTGTTCGACAGCGCACCCGCTGTCGAATGGCAACACATTCTCGAACACCCCCAGCGTCGCTGCGGATCTGAACGAAACCTCTCTTGAGGACGCTCTGATCAACATCGCTGGTTTTGTGGACGAGCGCGGCATGAAGATCGCACTTCGCGGCACCAAGCTTATCGTGCCCCGCCAGCTGCAGTTCGTTGCAGAACGCCTGATGGTGTCAAACCTCCGCGTCGGCACCGCCGACAACGACGTGAACGCACTGAAGTCCATGGGCATGCTGCCCGAGGGCTATGTGGTCAACGACTTCCTGACTGACCCGGACGCATTCTTCCTCAAGACGGATGCTCCCCGCGGTTTCGTGCATTTTGAGCGCACACCGCTCAGCACGGGTATGGAAGGAGACTTCGACACTGGGAACATGAGATTCAAAGCAAGAGAACGTTACGCTTTCGGATATTCAGATGCCAGAGCCGTGTTCGGTAGCCCCGGTGCATAACCTTTAAAAACAAAGACTTAGGTCTGGTTGAACCCCCGCTTCGGCGGGGGTTTTTCTTTTTCAGGGCGAGCTGTGTTTGACAGATTGGTAAACCTAATCTAAACATGTCTATGTAAAAGTCATTACAGGAGACGACATGGATTACACGGGAAAAGCAGTGATCTACAAAATCATCAACATCACCAACGCAAGGTTTTATGTTGGTAGTACCATTCGATGGGACTCTCGCCTTCGCACCCACCGCAGAAAACTTCGCGCTGGAACCCACCATTGTGTGCCTTTGCAAAACGCATGGAACAAATACGGAGAAGATGCTTTTGTTTTCCGTGTGTTTGTCGTGGCCGATGATCCCGAAGAACTGCACGACATTGAACAGCAGTTTTTAGACGAGCATCACGGCACATCTATGTGCTACAATTTAGCTCGACATACGGACAGTTCGAGCCGCGGGGTTCCATGCTCTGCTTCCCGCAGGCAAAGTATTTCTGAGGGATTGAAGCGTTATTACGCAGAAAACCCCGACTCGCACCCTCGGCTCAACAGACCCCACACGGAAGAGACCAAAGAAAAAATGCGGAAAAACCGCGCCGGGATCCCCGTATCCGCTGAGACCAAAGAAAAACTTCGCCAAGCAAATGTTGGCAGACGCGCGTCGGATGAAACTAAGGCAAAGCTCAGTGCGATGCGGAAAGGGAAGGAACGCACAAAGGAGCACGCTGAGAAATACAACAAGGCTGTTTTGGAAGTCACGTCTGGCAAAGTTTTTCCCAGCCTCAAAGCCGTTAAAGAAGAGTACGGAATGTCTCCCGGTTCCTTGGCCAAAGCGTTAAAGAACGATAGGCCGATTGCTCGTGGAAAAAATGCAGGTAAGCATTTCCGATACGTCTGATGTTCCCGCGGGCTCTTTCTTTTTGTCCGATGCTCGTGTACCATCTCCTCATCCCTGACAGCGACAACCGCTGACACTGGCCACGACAGGAGAAACCCAATGGCTAATACTTCGTTCACGGGCCCAGTACGCTCGCAAAACGGTTTCCAGACCATCACCAAA
>Ga0209953_1000795_pt1 | contig 10740 bp, 7 predicted proteins | sample SalPonred_H2O_MG_FD_185713 | JGI IMG/M metagenome (GOLD analysis project Ga0209953, IMG submission 185713) | Salt pond water microbial communities from South San Francisco under conditions of wetland restoration - Salt Pond MetaG... | ecosystem: Environmental > Aquatic > Non-marine Saline and... | reverse complement strand
CCACCCCTCAACATAATAGTCAGATGGGACTGCTCGATGGTAGCTGACATCTTGAGTATTGTGCTCCCTGGCCGTAATTCCCGTGCGTGTTGTTGGAAGGAACATGCGTGCGCAGTCATCTAGGTTCCAGCAAGAAGCGTGGCCTGATTGTTTTGGTCAGCTCTCTAGCTGCTGCAGCGGCGGTAGCAAGTCTTTTCGCACCAGACTCCTACAAAACTGCGCGTATCGACTGGGATCCAAGAGTCGACGTCAATCCTTCGATGTTCGACTCGTACGCCCCCGAACAGGAACTCATCATCAAGGGGCGCTGGGCCCCTGATGAAATCATCGAACCCACGGTCATTGACACGGGCTACTTTGCCACCAGTAGCGACAATGACACGTTGACTGCATTACGAGTTCGGATATCTGAGGGCGGTGTTGTTGGAGAGTTAGTCTCACCTCTGGGAGAGGTCCGCGAGTCCGTCGGCCCAGCACAGGTGGGTGGGGCTACCGGAGGTTTCCCGCAGGACTGGTCGGTAAGAGTAGACGAGGGCGTCCTGACTCTTGAAACTGAGAGTGCCATCCTTCAAGCTGAGCTCGCATCAGAGCGGCGCGTAACCGCAAATTGGCTTGAGGCGACGGGCACTCCACTTGCTGACGTGCAGGTGGTTATTGACCTTTCAGGCGGTGCGTTGGACAGCGCGGGGCCCTTGCACGCCTTCTCGATGTGGATCGCAGTTATCTTTCTATCCATAACGGTGCTCCTCATCTCTCGACCGTGGAACACCGACAGGATTGGACACCTGCGCAAGATTCGACCATCCGGGAAGGACGCCTTCGTTGCAGGCGGCCTCATTCTCTCTGGCCTTGTTTCACGCACAACCTACGATGACGGCTGGATGTTGCAGTGGGCGCAGGACGCCACGAGTGGGCCCTGGGGGCCAACCACACCGTTTATGCACACCCCCGGATCGCCAGTCCATCTATTCCAGGGTTTCTTGTACAACTCGTTGTTGGGCGTAGTTAGTGCCTGGCAAGAAACCGTCTTAGGTATGCGACTACTGACGATCATCTCATTGTTTGGCTGCTGGCTTCTGCTTTCTCGTGTGCTTCTCCCGCGAATATTGGGGAACCGCGTCCAGCCGGCTCTTTGGGCGACGGCAGCCTTCGTGGTGATTTACGGCCTCGGATGGATGACTCTGCGCGCAGAGATTCCCATCTTCTTGGCAAGCGTCATCTTCCTGTCGATTTCCGTGGTGCGGCCCTATTCAAGGCCTGCCCTGGCAATCACAGGACTCATCAGTTCGGCGGCCTTTGCGGTTGCAACTCATCCCCTTGGCCTCATGATGTTGCTGCCGTTAGCCATTGTGCTTATCCCGATCCTGCGAGACACCAGCATTACCGGCAGAGACAAGTGGCTTGGATTACTGACTGGAGGATCGGCAGCAGTAGTTCTCGTGTTTTTTAACCAGAGTTTGACCCTCTTCCTTCGAGGTATCGATGAGTACGAAGACATTCCACTAGACCCATTTGACGAATGGGGTCGCTTTGCCGATCTCTTTCGAATAGGAACCATCACGCAGCGGGCCTGGTTCTTGGCAGGGCTTGTGGCACTGGTGATCTTGTGGATCGTGGCTGTTCGACTCCTCCTCAAGGGAGGCAGACGCGAGATCTGGCACTACAGCTTATTCGCAGCTGCTGTAATGCCGCTAGGGCTGTTATTCACTGCCAGCAAATGGCTTTGGCACTACTCGGCCCTAATGGCCCCTATGGCCATCGGAGTTGCCCTTGCTGCATCGTGGCTGTCGGAGGTGCCGAGGCAGAAGACACTGAAAGTCCTTACGGTGCTCGGAATCTCGTCGTGGATCGGACTTGCAGTGAAGGACTCTGAATTTGATCGGCAATGGACCGCGCCGATTGTGTTCACAACGCTCGTGCTGTCCATACTCGCCGTCGCCTGGCCACGAGGGAAGCCATATGGTGTCGTCAGTAGGGGACTTCTAGCGGCCTGCATCGTCCTTGGAACTGTCACGACCTGGCATGCAGTTGAACTCGCGCGCAAGCCAACAAACGGATGGTCTTTTCTGGCGCAGTCTGTCGCTGGAATCTGGAACGATGAAGTTCGGTGTGGCCTGCCCGCTGTCGTGCCGATAGCCGATAGCGAATATTCAAATGCGGTAGCCGTAGTCGAGCAGGCCGGCATATCCGTAGCGGTTCCCTTCGAGTTTGGACTCCAGAGTCCATGCTTCAAGGTTCCGAAGCGCGTGAACGGTTTGTGGGTACCCGCATTCGGCGCCTCCATCACTCAGCAACCCCAGGATGAGGCTATGTGGCTCAACCGTGACGAACTGGCGGAAGGATGCGTTGAAGTCGCTGGGCCAGGCACCTACACCTACCCCTTCTGTTTTCGACAGAATCTTCCAAGTGGCGTGCCCAGTGCAGAAGCCTCACTCACCCTCAATCCTGGCGACTGAGAACTAGAGTGCGAAGGCTCCGTCGTGATTCATGGAGACTACAAGACGACGTGGCCCATTTCACCATGAATAACTCAAGTCATAAGCGCAGCAGTCTTTGATCTGAGGTCCCCACCCTAATTACGATGGCGACCGACTCTCCACATGGATTCGTCCCGCTTATGGTTACGGGAACCTCGGAACTGAATAGCGACCAACCACACTGGTATGCCTGTTGTCTGACTGGCATGATCACACCAGGGGTCGTGCTCCGATTGCCTTTGATGGCGGAGGTTGAGGGTGTCAATACACACTTGCGTGGTAGTTCCGTGCTTCAACGAAGGCGAACGGTGGAATGCTGCCTACTGGGCCGAACTGCTAGGTCTTGACGGTTTCCGCTGGCTCTTTGTCAACGACGGTTCGCACGACTCAACCGCTGAACTCGCAGCGCATGCGTGCGACGGAACCTCCAGCAGTGTTCTGTCCCTACCGAGGAACGTCGGTAAGGCAGAGGCTGTTCGTGTAGGCCTACTCGACGCTCTATCAAAGTCCCCTGAAGCTCCTGCCGTGGGTTTCATGGATGCTGATGGCGCCTTTTCAACTCAAGATATCCAAAGGATGCAAAGCCTGTTTGAAACAATGAAGACCAGCACTGCAAGCATGGATGCGGTCTGGTCTTCTCGTGTCGCATTGTCGGGTCGTGAGGTTCGTCGATCACCTCGGCGGCACTACTTTGGACGCCTCGCCGCCACGCTCATCTCCTGGAACAATCTGGACATGCCGTACGACACTCAATCGGGATTCAAGCTCTTCGATCCGTCAGCCGAGTTCATCAACGTGCTCGATACTCCCTTTGACACACGGTGGCTCTTTGAGGTCGAAATGCTAGTTCGCTTCCGTGAGATAAACGGCCGTCCAATGAAGGTTTGGGAAGAGCCTCTCTACTCTTGGCAAGATGTCCCGGGCTCTAAGGTATCTCCTCGCGAAGTACTTAGGATCGGCTCCGAGATTCTCAGAGTTAGGCGGCTGACCCGATGATCTCTGGAGACGGTCACCTTATGAGCGCAGGAATAGAGCAATGGATCTGAAGGAGTTGTCTTCAGTAGACCCCGATGTGCACTGGTACTACCAGAGCAAACTTTCGGCGTTACGTTTGGCTACAGCGAGGCATGGCTTTGATGGTGGTCAAATAATGGATGTGGGTGCCGGATCCGGCTTTTTTTCTACTCGTCTCTCAAGGGACTACCCAGGGACTTCTGTGTTGTGTGTGGATCCCAACTACATGACTGATCAATTACGCACGGAAGAAGGACTCGTTTTCACTCACCGAGCCTCGGCGGAGCAAAAGCAATCCTCAACTTTATTTCTCTTCATTGATGTACTTGAGCACGTGTCCGATGACGCGGCTTTGCTCTCAGAGTACATAGATAGTGCCTCGCCTGGAGCTCTCGTGGCGATAACGGTGCCTGCTTTCATGAGTTTGTGGAGTGGGCACGATGTATTTCTTGAGCATTACCGGCGTTATCAAATTCATCAAGTAACTGGGCTTGCAAGAGCGTGCGGGCTCCATGTGCTCCACGCCCAGTACCTTTTCGGCACCACCTTCCTACCACTCTGGGCGGTGCGAAGAGTAACTCGCCACAGGCGGCCCACCACTCAAATGAAGCCATCCCACCCCTTAGTGAATCGCGCCTTAGCATCAGTACTAACCATCGAGCACCAACGGCAGTGGAACCCGATCGCAGGCTCCAGCGTGTTGGTGATAGCGCAAGTGGGGGCCTAACGATAGGTGCTCTGGATTTGCACCTCTGACTTTTCCGTTTCGATCTGATCGCTCAGTGATGCGGCCCATAAGGCACCCAAGAAAAAGAACATCCACAGAAGGGATGGACTCAACCACCCAAAGGGCGTGTTCACAACCCCGATGACGACAACCGTCACAATGAGCGCCAGCGGGCCGGAAGACTCACTCTTGGCCGCCTTCCATGACATGAGAAGAGCGACTGCGAGTCCGCTGACCAAGAGCACTAGACCCAGAAGGCCGTTCCGGGCGAGTTCATCAATGTAGAGACTATGCGCCGTGCCGGAAATAGCCGTGGCCTGAGTTCCTTCCATGTACCCGCTTTGTCCGACCCCGAGAATGGGGGACGACCTCCAAAGTTCGAGGAAGTCCAGCCAGAAACTCGTTCGACCGGTGAGGGTGAAGTTTCTCTGGATTATCAGCACCATCAACACTGCAACAGCCGAAATCGCCACCCCGCTACGCTTCGGAAAACTCCACGTGCGCAAGAAATTGGAGCGACCAAAAAGAATCGCTACCGCGACACCGACTCCGGCTCCAGCAATGGCTCCGCGCGAACTCGTTAACCCCAATGCCAAAACACCAACCAAGCCGAATACCCACGAGGACTTAGACCTAATCACCACCCCCAGTACCAGGAGCAAGGCCCCGAGCGCACCGGTGAATGCTGTACCCCCCATAGGACCCGGCCATCGTCCTTCTGGGCCCAGGGTTCCTGCCAGAGGCAACCAGTAGTTGCGGATTTCATAGGACACAAGATCGGGAGAGACTGGTGCCATAGGAATTAATCCTGCTAACTCTGAAGCTCTCGTCCAGACGAGGATTATAGAACCAGCCCAGCCGAGAGCGAGCAACGAAACCCGCAACGTGGAAGTGCTTGGAAACTTAAGCCAAAACATAATCATGACGACGGGGAAAAGCCACACTGTGAGGTCGTAGGCGTCTCCACGGAATGAAGCGACACTTAGCCGTGCAACCCACCCCGTCAGGACTAGGACGAGAAAGACATTCACCCATAGTCCTTGAGGGCGTCTCCATGGCGTAAGGAGCCAAAGTAGGCCAGCGGCTATCACAGCGAGACCTGCCAGCCAAATTCCTGGTGCCTGCGCCCGAATGGTTGGAAGGGCCGGTTCAAAGTACTGCCAGGTGTACTGACCGTAGATGGAGATAGCCAGACCCACCGCCAGCACTGCTGGATACGGCGCCGAGATCGCCAGCGAGGTCTTCCAACGACTTTCTGATGCCTTCACCACCTTGCTCCTTGCTCTTTGCTCCGCAGGCTTCCTTCAAGTGTCAAACCTACAACTCACCCGAATCTATTGGCACGCATCACCAGGACTCAACGCCTTATATTGAGTGAGGCAAACTAGACTTCATCTCACGGTCGGACGCGGCCATCTGCCCAGCCACTTGATGCTCACGAGATCGGAAGTCATGACGGATCGAGTTGATCGACTGGTCTTTGGTCCTGTCCTGGTCCTCGTAATCATCGCACTTGCGATTTTCATGGCGAATACCGTTCCTGATCCGAACATTACTTGGGACGAGGCTGGTCAGTTCTGGATGAGCCAAGGTGCGGGCTACGGGACTTCTTGGAATCAGCCTGATGAAGGGCTACTTGCGGGTTTGGAGTACGGAAGGGCCGGTAACATACTTGATCCGGTCGGATTTACCGCGCTCTTGGCCGGTTGGGTCGAAGTATTCGGCCCACAGCCCGCCACGCTCCGAACACTGCCCTTTCTCTTCTTTATCGGAACTATCGCAGTTTCCTTCTACTTGGGACGCCGCACTCTTCAGTTGCCCCGGACTCTTTCTCTGATACTCCCTCTAGCGATTCTGACTACCTACGTAACATCTCAATGGGCCACCGAAGTCCGGAATTACTCGATGGAATTATTCGGGCTACTTGCGAGTGTGGTTCTGATGCTGAGGTACCTGGAGCGTCCATCCTGGTGGCGTCTAGGTGGCTTGGGCGCCACCCTTGTCTTCTTCAGCATTGCCAGTCGTTACTCCTTTTCGCTTGCAGCCGCCGCGTGCGCACTGGTGATACTCGCTGTCCTGTGGAGATCGAGTTCATTCCGAGACCATATGAAACATTTCATAGCACTCGCATTGACGTTGACAGTTACAGCTATTTTTTTGATCTGGAACATCGGGCTTTTTCGCGGCGAACGCGTCTGGTCAAGCTACGTCGATAACAGCATTCGCATGGATTCAATAACTGACTTTAGCTCCCTGCGGATGCTATTCCAGGTCAATTTCATTTACGGCTGGAATAAATTAACACTTCTCTTTATCGTCTCGGGCCTGGTTGCCTTCTGGTTGATACATCGCCTGCGTCGATCAGGCCGTCACACTAGTCCGGATCCAGCATCACCCAATGATCAATGGTTACCACTGTGGCTGTTTGTTGTCCTTTACGAAGTATTCAGAGGGATTGCGAATCAACTCGGTGGTCCTATGTGGAATGCGGAACATAGGCATGGGATCGCGCTGATCTCCATCGCAATAATCTCTGGACTGGCATTCAGTGCGATGATGCGAGATCTCGTTACGTGGGGACTAGGACGGTACTCGGCGTCTAGGCAATCCGCCCATTCCCGGGCACTATCGGCCACGATACAATCAGGGCTCTGGATTGTGCTTGTCGCCCTTACGTGGCTAGTTGTTCAGCATTTCGCTGAATTTAGGAGGGATCAAGAAGACACACTGGCGTACACGGTCCCGACGACGGTTGCGAGTTCCATTAGCAAGGAAGACTCAGTTCGTTGGCGTGTGGAAGCGCAGTTGTATCCTTCCTTTCGATATCTCATGAAGAAAAGTGGTGTTCCTCTGGGAAATTTCTCCATTACGACAGCGGAACCATTCAGCACTTATGGGCACGATCCGGAAAAATTTCTCACGGCAATGAAGACATCTGATCTGTGTGAAGTTGGCACCACGACGGCTGTGATAGCCGCGGAGAGTGCGGAGTTCAATAAAGGCTCCTTTGATGCATTCACGGAACACGTTGGAGCCGAGGGCTGCGAAGTTGAGGTTGTCCCTTTGAGTGAAAGGGAGTCACTGTTACTAGTTCGGGAACGCTAGAGACAAGTCAAAGTACGCCAGCGTGGCGGTCGCCTCCTGGGTGGGTGCTGGCGGGAGCTCTACTGGTCGTGGTCGCGGGAATCGTCATGATGACTGCTGGTGCTTGGGTGGTAGGAGCCACCTGGGATGAGCGCACTCACGTTCTCATGCTGCAGACCTTTCTTGAAAGAGGTTGGAACGTCACTCCTGACGCACTCCTGGCTGATGGGCGTCCTGATCCCGCATATGCATTCGGGACTTACGTTTACGGACCCGTCGCTGAGTTGTTCGCTCACTTCACGAATGCTTTTCTTGGTATCGAGGAGTTGGGGTCTCCTACCTACACAGCTCTGTCCACATCAGGGCGCCATCTCGGTACAGCATTGCTGGGCATAGTCGGCATCGCTGCAACAGCCGGCGTTGTCTACCTGATAACTGGGTCGAAGAGGTACGCAGTGATTGGCGCTGCGTTGCTCTGCTCCACCGGCATGTGGGTAGGTCACTCAATGTTCAATGTAAAGGACTTGCCAGTTGCCACTGGATACACGCTCGGAACGCTAGGAATAGTCACCTTTGCTCATCCAGGATTCCGATCTCGTCGCGACCTCCGGTGGGTGGGACTCGGCGCCTTGACCGCCGGCGCTGTCCTAGCGTCCGGTACACGTCCCGCAATGGGAGCCCCCCTGGTTGCTGCGGCTATCGGGACACCCCTGGTTCTTGCGGTGTTGCGCAGCAGCTTGCCAGGTGTCCAGGCAGTGCGTGAATTTCGTGAGGCTCTCGTGCGGATGGCTTGGGCCGTGGCCTCTCTTGCCGCGGCCTACGTCAGTCTCATTGCCATCTATCCGAATGCCTATGCGAATCCGGTCAATCTCGCATGGCAAACCCTTGTTGTCTCGGCGCGGTTTCCCTTCAACGAACAGGTACTCACAGCGGGTACGTGGATGGATCAGCCACCCCCCTGGACGTACTTGCCTTTGTGGTTTGGGGCTCAGTTACCCCTTCTGATATCTGTCTTCTTCGTCTTGGGTCTCGCTAGTTGGACACTCGGTATCTGGCGCAATCTACGCGGACAAATCTCACGTGACGGTTCATTCCAACTCGCCATGATCTTTGCAGTCCTTGTGCAAGCCGCATTGATGCCAATTCTCGGTATTGCACTTCAGTCGACGATGTACAACGGTCAACGTCAGTTCCTCTTTGTCTTACCCGCAATAGTTATCATCGCAACCGTTGGTATCCAAGCTGGGTTTAAGACTATTTCAACTCAAGCACGCAAATCCTGGATCCCGTTGGCCTACTGGATCGCCATAACTGTAGGAATGATTGGGCCGACCGTAGGACAAGCCCTAACCTTCCCCTACAACTACGTCTACTTCAACGCAGCAGCATCAGCGTTCGGCATCAACGGCAATTGGCCTACGGACTACTGGCGGGCAAGTTCAAACGAACTCATGCGCCTACTACCTGCTGCTGGACCGGAAGTCTGCTCTTACGAGACAGATAGGACTGGCCAAATGAGCGCCTGTTCAAAGGAGCCCATGTTTATTCCCTATCTTGATCAACGCGGGGACTGGGCTGCATACAGTGGCACCTTGGGGGAAGGATACTGGCTTGTTCGAGAAAACTATGGAGACCTCACAGTTCCCAGCAACTGCGAACCACACGCAGAGGTGACGCGACCTCTTTGGGGTGAGGAGGCAGTGATTTCTCAGATCTTCAAGTGTTCTAACTGAATCGTCTTTGGATGTCGGCGCAAGGTCAACTCGACAGTAGTCGCAAGGATCCGACTAACCGTTTAGTACACAGACTGAAGACTCTTCGCCGCCCCGGGTCGACGGGAACACTCCGGCGGTTCAAAGTAGAGGTCGCCTTCCCCTCAAGATGGCAAACTCTGGTCCATCTATCATTCAGTCGTGATCGTCGCGCTGGATGAGCAAATCTTTGCCGTTCAAAATTACGGTGGAATCAGTCGCAATTTCTACGAGCAAGTACGCGTGATGAAGAGCGATACTTCCTCTAGTGCGACTTTGGAGCCCTTACGAGCACCAATCGTTAATGAGTTCCTACTGCAGGATGATGCACTTGCACAAGAGTTGATGGTTTCACGGGCTCACGGCCCTTACACCGCCCTAGCCAGGTTCCTAACGCGGCGGCGAAGAAAGTCACATGTGGATGTCGTTCACAACACTTTCTATCTTCCAGGTGGCCTATCCGACTATCCCTTCGCCAGACGGGTAGCAACTGTCCACGACATGATTCCTGAACTATTGCCTCACTCTCGCCGCAAGCTCGATTTTCTGACCCGCAAGGCTCGCTATATTCATAGTGCCCATCACATAGTCTGTGTTTCGGAATCAACGAGGGCCGATTTACTTCAGGTGTTTCCCGCTCTTCGAACGCCTATCACGGTTTCCTATCCAGGTGTCACGGATAACTTTCATCCCCAGCAACCACCCCTCGAGCGTCAACGGGAGCCATACCTTTTGCACGTGGGCAATCGAGGCAACTACAAGGATGGCATCACGTTGTTGCGAGCATTCTTGCTTATAGCAAACAGATTTCCTGACCATCAGCTGCTACTTGTCGGGGGAGAACCCCTAACGCGAGAAGAGATTGAGCTCATTAATGGATCTGTCATTGATCCGAGAAGAATTGTCCAGCTATCACTCCCAGAGCGGCTTATCGTTCGTGCATACGCCCACGCCACCGTTACCGTGTTTCCGTCCCGTTACGAGGGCTTCGGTCTACCTGCTGTCGAAGCTATGGCAAGTGGTAGTCCCCTGATACTCGCTAACACCTCGTCACTGCCGGAAGTCGGTGGTGATGCCGCTATCTACTTCACTCCCGGTAGCGTCACTTCCCTCGTTGACGCTCTGCTTCAGGTTCTCGCCGACGACTCGCACCGATCCGAGATGTCAGACAGGGGAATCAAGAGAGCGCGCAGTTTCACCTGGGATGCGTACACCCGCGGCAACCTGCTCGCCTACCAGCAAGCGACCGAGTAGTGATGACGACCCAAATCGTGTTCGGCACTCTTCTTGTCTTGCTTTCTTGGCTTGCCGTCGTGATCTTGCTGCATGCCATGGGACGTCCCATTGCAATGTGGGTGCAGGGCGAAGCAGCCCCCAAGGACACGCATTGGCGAATGAGCCTCTGGTGGGGAACAGCAGTAGTAACGGGGCTCATCGTTGCACTCAGCACCGTGCTTCCCCTGAGTAGTTCCTTGGTTGCAATACTTCTGATCGGAGTTGCGTTGGTCAGTGCCGGGGTGTCATGGATTCTTCGGCCTCCACATCTCCCGAGCTGGTCTCGTCCTTCATGGAATGTCGCAGTTTGGATGGCAGCCATTGCAGGTGCTGTGGTCTATCTGGCCGCTAAGGCTCTCGGTCCAGTAACGAATTACGATAGTGGTCTGTACCACTTGGGACTGATTCAGTA
>Ga0209953_1000793_pt1 | contig 10760 bp, 8 predicted proteins | sample SalPonred_H2O_MG_FD_185713 | JGI IMG/M metagenome (GOLD analysis project Ga0209953, IMG submission 185713) | Salt pond water microbial communities from South San Francisco under conditions of wetland restoration - Salt Pond MetaG... | ecosystem: Environmental > Aquatic > Non-marine Saline and... | reverse complement strand
ACACCTCTGTCACCACCTTGGCGCAGGCCATTCGGAAGACACCATCAATAACTACAACATCCATGTTCCCTGGTGTCGAACGGAGAGCATCGGCGTACTCATCACGAGACTCAGCCAACACCAATTGCTGCAGACTCGCGTCGTGACGAGACATCTCTTCATACCAAGCAGAGTCGTGCTCTACGGACCAGACGAGTGCACCGCGACGCGCCCAGAAAAGCGAACTATTTCCCGATCCGTATTCGAAAACTCTCGCGCCGTCTAAATCAAGCTGCGCAAGATACTCAATGGCAGGGTAGGTGAACCAAGGAAGAGGGGAGCCGTCCGCTGCCACCGGGCGTCCAAGCGATCGTGATTCATCAAAACCGCTTCTTCGGAAAGCCGCATCCATAGCGGACAATTGACTCTCTTGAATCGACTTGGGGGGACTTGGTAACTCTCGCTCTTGCCCCATCCAAGCACGTCGAACTAGTCGACCGAAAGGCATCGTTGCTCAAAGTCCTCTCTCAACCGATATCGTATGTGTTCTCGAAACACTCAGGTCTCTAACTTGTAGCACAGACTTAGAACTAATTTTCCAGTGACGAGAGACCACCCCCGGAACATACACTTCCACAGGGATTGGCAATTCTGGCCGCATCACTGGATATCTAAGTGTCATTTCCCGGTTCGCCGAAGTCGATTGACCAACGAGAGGCCTTCAAGAACGAGTTTGCCAGGATACTGGGCTTTCGCAGCCCAAGAATGTAAATCTCCAGTAACCGGTATGGTACTGCCGGACATGGTCAACGAGTCTTCACTCAGCAAGTACTTGTAGACGTTTAAGTCTGCCCGATAATCAAAATTTCGTCCGTCGGCCAATATCCGCTGGACAAGCTCACGGTCGGCCAAGTAGGTCAGTCCGCAATCAAAGCCCCCGTACTCTCTGAGAGTCGAGGTGCGGTAAACAGCGGCATTGAATGGGAATGTTCCACGGGCCAGCATGAGCAATCTTAGGGACTCATTCCGGGCTAGAAAATCGAAACCTAATTCGCGCTCTTGTCCGTTGGCAGCGACATGCTTGGCGGTACCAAAGACCGCGAAGGTTTCCGTCGATTCCGCCTCCCTGACGAGTAAATCGACCGCTTCCATAAAAACATCATCCGAATTTAGAAACAGGACCCACTCTTGCGAGCAATAGCTTAGAGCAAGGTTCCAAGCCTCGTACACTCCCCTTGGTGGAGCATTCAATAACCACTCTGGTTCATAAGCCTGAACCAACTGTGGGGATGCGTCAGTGGACTCGCCATCAACAGCAATAAGCTCGTATCCACACCGATCCAGATACGACAAGGAACGCAGAGCACGCTCAATTCGATCTGCTCTGTTTCGAAATGCGAGAACGACACTAACTTCCGTCATAATTTGTCATCGACTATGGCTTGACTGTCTGACTTCCATCCTTCAAAAGAGATTTTTAGAGAATCGCGGCTCGTCTCTTCTGCCGAGCCTATGCATTTTGCCAAGAAGGCATCTGCAGCGTTCGCATAAGAACCTTCGCTGTGATCGTTATTGAACCGTCGAAAGCACTCCTGATCAGGAGGACCTATTGCGCAATCGGCCATTGCTTGAATAACTTCGTCCGCCTGGGTCTCGTTGACCACTCGACCGATTCCATACTTCCGTACCTGTTGGCCCATCAAGTGAGCATCGCTGACAATTATCGGCTTTCCAAACGCAGATGCCTTTGCAATCATGTTGCTGCTTTGCCTAAAGTCTCTGTAGACCGCAAAAACAATATCCGACTCAGCGATCAGGCTATTGAAGTCTGCTTCACAATCTAGGTAGTGCGGAATAATCATAAGGTTTTCGGGGCAGTGAGCGACGATTCGTCGGTACAGTCGCGAATCTTCTTTTGTTAAGGTGTGACGCAGCACCTCACCCACTTGTACAAAGAACCATTGCGTCGCATCTGATTGCTCGACAACTCGAAACCATAGAGACAGGTTCTTTCGCTTCGCGAGAGATCCACCGAGGAAGACTATGTGCCTACCTTGTGCGCGCCTCAGCATAGTCTGAACTAGGGGGGGACTGTTCCCGGGAAGTGACACGTCCGTGACGTCCGGCAGATACTCAATGACGCGCTGCGGGTTCGACTCCTGCAGTACCTTTGCGAGGCTTTTGTCGAGGACTAGAATCCCAGTAAGAGTTGGGGAGGACCAATAACCTTCGCGATCGTCTTGCCGGCTATCAAATCGAATACCGGCCCAGCGGAAGTCCCACTGGCGTGCAAATTCCAACCAGGCGTCCTCCGACTTCCGATAGTAGTCAAGGTAAAGGTTAAGGACAAAATCGAATTCTTGCACCTCGTTTGCAGCGCTGACCATCTGTCCAAAAACCATAGGATCTAGACGACCACTGTCTGGGTTTGAGGGAAGCATCCGTCGAATACGAGAAAAAGAAGTCCGCACGAGAACCATACAAATGTACAACGGCGGTAAGAGAACATGTCCCAACATTCGCTTGTACTTCGTGCGACGAGTACCCGCGTCTGCTGCAGCGGTTGAAGCGCCTCTACGAAAGTAGCGACGTGCCGTCCAAAAGGTGATCTCCCACGCGAACCTGATACGTGAGATCCGCGTTGCGGAAGGCCTGCGCGCAGCGAATAACGCCTCCCAATCGAGGATGGTAGCGCTGCCTGAGGATTCTGTTTCAGCTAGGTCGTCGAGCAGCGGCTCCCCACTCGGAGCCAAGAGCTTGACGTCCCAACCCCTGCTCAAAAGGCCCCGCGCCATCAAACGAGCCCACGAATCAAGATGACCCTGACCAGAGATGGGACTGTAAATAAGAACTGATCTACCCACGGGTGCTCCTCCAATCATTTTCAATACTGGCCAGCCAAATCTGGATAAGCACCATCTTGTAGAGCAGAAAGAGCTGGGACGAAGGCGGTCGTGGTGCCGCGCCTTGCAGCAACCGCTCAGCCCTATTGATGTTGATCATCCCGGCCCGGTCCAAGGATTCGCCGCGGAGGCAGTCGATATTCGCGCGGGCCGCACTGCTCAACCATTCACTAACCGGTGGACGAAATCCTGCTTTTGGTCGGAGCAGCACTTCCGAAGGAAGAATGGAGCTTAAGGCCTCACGGAGCAGAGTCTTGTGACCGTTAGAGAAGTCCGGAAACTTGCGCTGAACTCCGATGACCGTCTCAATGAGGTTTGGTTCGAGAAACGGCATGCGGGTCTCAACCCCAAATTTCATACTCACACTGTCCCCGAGCGCAAGAGCATTTGAGGCAAGCCACGTCTTGAACACAGCCTGAATCACTCGTTCATTGGATCTGCAAACCTGTGATTTGTCAGCAGGCCAAGGTTCAGAGGAGAGCAGTAGTTCTCTCTTGTGCAAGCCGCGGATGTTCTTGCCTCCCAGCAACCGGAACGCGAGAAGATCATCAGCGAATTGGGGGGACTCCTCAAAGAATCTGAATCGTCCCCGTGGTGTGTGATTCGCTCGGAAGTGCGACAGAGCAAGCGGCAGGATGCGGGCAAGATCCTTAGGACCCCCAGCCGGGCTCCCGCGCTCGCGAAGGAATCGGGCTGTTGCCGCCAAATCTGCGCCGAGGCCACCCGATCGTTTCTCCTCATTCGCCTTCACGGCACGCACAACCCATGGGTAGCCCCAGAAGAGTTCGTCACCACCAATTCCGCTGAGGAGCACCTTCTTGTCATCAGCTCCCATAGCTGCTGGTACCGCCATGTGTGCATACGCAGCCGGATCTGCAATCGGATCGGTCAGCGTTCCGACGAAACCGGCAAAATCCTCCGTGAACTTGGCGATCGGTATTTCAAGTTCAGTGACTTCGATTCCTAGGGACTTGGCTAAGGAGCAAGCCTGATCCCGCTCGTCGTATGGAGGTCGCCCTGGGTATCCAACCGCGTAGGCCGTCAACTCCCCCCGATAGCGCGCAGCCGCGATCGCCGCGATAGCACTTGAGTCCATCCCTCCAGACAGAGCCACCGCTATTGGAACGTCAGCCTCAAGCGTGGAGGCTACTGCGCTGTCCAAAGTTTCACGTACCTGCTGGATGGCCCGGCTTCTATCGTTCGAGACCTGTACGCCAGTACCAGCCTTGGACAAGGACCAGTACGCCACGGGCTCCTGCTCCGGTGCCGCTTGAGAGAAGGTTAGATAGTGACCCGGGGGCAATTTGTAAATACCCTCGAAGGCGGTGTCCGGTTCCGGGATGTACTGAAACTGGAAGAAGCGTCTGATGGCCAGAGCATTCAGATTGGGGAACTCTCTCAGAATCGGCAGCAGTCCCCTTAGCTCCGAGGAAAAGACAAGACTATGCCTGCCTCTTGCGTACACGAGGGGCTTTTCACCGGCTCGGTCTCGAGCGAGCGTGAGCTCATTTTTATGCGAGTCCCAGATTGCAAACGCAAACATGCCTTCTAGGCGCTCTAAACAAGCAGTCCCCCACTCAACAAATGCGGACAGCAGAACCTCCGAGTCCCCCGAAGTGAGGAAAGAGTGCCCGCGTGAGCGCAACAAATCTCGCAGGACTCGATAGTTGTAAATCTCACCGTTGAACACCAAGGAGTAACGACCACTCGGATCCACCATGGGTTGACTGGCACGCCTCGACAGGTCAATTACCGACAGCCTTGTATGTCCGAGGGTGCAATCTCCCTCTGACCACAGACCTGAGTCGTCCGGACCACGATGACGCAGAGCGGAGATGCTCTTGTGGAATTGCTCTTGAGGTGCTCTAGAGACCCAAGAAACTTCTCCTACAATTCCGCACATGGCGACTAGGCTACCGATCGGGCTAAGAGCAGCTTGGCGTCGAATTCAGGCCACGACTCACGTGCGCCATTCACCAGACCAATCTGAAGGAGTCTAGCTCCGATGCGGGGCAGTGTTGTGTATTCGGTTTTGATGCCTCGAGCAGCCGGCTCTTCAATGTATACGCATATGGGAAGTCGTGCTTCGTTAGATCTCTTCGGCGGATAACCTCGTGCTGTGAATGGGCACCATTTGAGGATCGATGCTGCCGTAGATGTCCTACTGCCATTCCACAATCTGGATGCTCTGCTGGAGCGCGCTGTCCACTCAATTCACGAACAGAACGGGGTTAGCGTACGAATTATTGCAGTTGACGACAGACCGGATCAAACTATGCGACCACGGTTGCCGCTACGCCATCGAGACATTCTCGTTTCTACGTCCGGTGGAATGGGCTACAGCAGGGCACTTGAAGTCGGAACTGAGTACCTGGACGCGCCTTTTGTTGCCTTGATGAACTCTGACGACTTAAGTCTTCCTGATCGCCTCGTCACACAGGTGAACGAACTTCAAGGCCACGACATCTGCATCACTCGGATGCTTCGCATCACCGAATCGGGTGCACGGAGTAATTCGCTGACCAGAACACCTCTCTCGGGCAAATACGATGCCAAGTACCTTCTCTTCGGAGCGTACGGCGCCGACGCTACGTGGTGTACGACATCCGAGTGGTGGAGCCGGCACGTCTACTTTGATGACGAACCCATGTGGGATTGGCGAGTGGCGCTTGACATCTTCCCGTCTGCAAGCGTTGCTGTTGTTAAGCGGGCTCAGTACGCCTATCGCCGTCATTCCCGGCAGTCCACGGCGCCACGTCACCTGGCCAGTCCGTTTGCAGTCATCGCTGAGCGATGGCAAGGCCATGCCTCCAGTTTCGAATTGCCCCCTATATCCAATGATGATGCCCGAGTCTTGGCAATGCCCTGGATCCGGGATGCGTCGACGAGTAACCCGACAATGTTGGCTCTCTGGGGTCATGCATTACTCAAGTCTGTTTCGAATTCTGAAGTTCGGCATGACCTTAGGCGAATCTTGAAGAGGCGTTTTGCTATCGCCGCCACCTCCAGAAGACTGACTCCGAACATGCGCGCAACTTTCTTGAGGTTAGCTGGGAGTGAACTTGGATTCTTCATGCGAGACGCATCTGCAAATCTGTTTCGTAGTTGTTAAGCCGATGCTGCCTTTGGCTTTCCCAGCCAGCTCGGGCGCACTCGTCATCCTGGCGCCCGGCTAGAGCTCTCCGGCTTGGTAGGTAATTCAACTCATCAATCTGATCTGGTCCGAATAGCGATAAATGTCTCTACGACCTACTGACGCGCTTGGCATATCAACACCCAGATGCCCTCTAATATTCGGAACGGTCCTCGCTAGGCTTCGCTTGGAGTGGAGGTGGGAGTTGACGAGATTCCTCATTACTGGTGGTGCAGGTTTTATCGGTTCGCATCTCACGGATAAGCTTCTGAGTCAAGGTCATTCGGTGATTGTTCTGGATGACCTGTCGACAGGGAGGCACGACAACCTCGCGCAACACACCAGTAACCCAAAGTTCGAATTTGTTCTCGGCTCGATACTCAACGAGTCGGTCGTTGAAGACGTCATCCGGCGAACGGACGTAGTGTTCCACTTGGCTGCGGCCGTTGGGGTCCAACTGATTGTCGAGCGGCCCTTGGAGAGCTTGGCAACGAACATTCGAGGGTCTGAGGTAGTGCTTGAGAAAAGCCACAAGTACGGAAGAAAGATCCTGGTGGCTTCCACGAGTGAGATCTACGGCAAGAACACGTCAGATGCATTACGGGAAACGGATGACCGCATCCTCGGCTCGCCGCTGAAGACACGATGGTCCTACAGCGAGGCGAAGGCAATCGAAGAGGTGCTAGCGCACGCATACTGGAAACAAAAGGGACTGCCCACGGTCACCGTGCGACTGTTCAATACCGTGGGTCCCCGTCAGGTTGGTCAGTACGGAATGGTTGTTCCCCGTCTCGTTACCCAAGCGCTTCGCGGTGCGCCTCTGACGGTTTACGGATCTGGAGAACAGAAAAGGTGTTTTTGCCACGTTAGTGACGTGGTTGAGGCACTCATTGGGATAGTCGAAGTGACTGAGGCCGAAGGTCAGGTATTTAATATTGGCTCTCGGGAGGAGGTCTCCATCCGTGAACTCGCAGAGACGGTTCGGGACTTGACCGGTTCAAGTAGCGAAATTGTATTGGTTCCTTACGACGAAGCTTACGAAATAGGTTTCGAGGACATGCAGCGTCGCAGACCCGACACCTCGAAGATTCAGAATCTGCTGGGGTGGGTGCCACAGCGCAACTTGGAGGACATCGTCCTTTCCGTGGCCTCAGATCTAGCGACCCAGCGCGACACATGAGATTCGTCCTCTGGGCCGGGGTTCTTGCTGGTTCCACGATCATTTCGAGTGTAGCCGTCACTTGGAGTATCCGTATTGCCGAGCGTTTGGGTGCACACGACCATCCCGATGGTGCTCGAAAGATACAGCAGAAACCCATACCGAAACTAGGTGGGATCGCGATAGCCGTTGCCTTTTCCATCGCCACGCTAGGAGTCTTGACGATCTTGGGTCGGGCTGACACCGTTGAGTTAGCAGCCGCCGTGTTGTTACCTGCCCTCGTGGCAGCATTCATCGGTTTCGTAGACGACGCGCGTAACATTCAGCCCACGTGGCGGCTGATTCTTCAGGCCGGAATAGGCACACTGGCCTGGGCTCTTGGTACTCGCATCGAAGTTGTCGGGGTCGTTGGGATCGACCTGGCCTTGACGGTGCTGTGGTTCATGGTCCTGGTGAATGGCATCAATCTGCTTGACAACTCCGATGGTCTCGCGGCCGCAACAGTACTCTCAGCGGCCGTTGGCGCTAGCGTCATCGCGATCATGTTCGGACAGGAACTCTTCTCACTTCTGGGACTCGCTCTCATCGGAGTATGCGTCGGATATCTCCGCCATAACTGGTATCCAGCCAAGGTGTATATGGGCGATTCAGGAGCCTATTTTCTCGGAACCTTGCTTGCCATCTTGATCATCGGCCTTCGCCCTTCGAGTGTTTCACCGTGGGTGGGCGTGGTGATAGCGCTCCTCCTGGCCGCCTTGCCAATCTTGGACACGACCTACGTCATAGTCCGGCGAGTGCGGGCAGGTATCCATCCATTCACTGCAGGCCGTGACCACTTAGCTCATATCCTTCAAGATGGTGGCCGAAGCGTCGCGGGTTCGGTTCTAACTTTGCAAGCAGGGTTGTTCGTCACAACCGCAGTAGCGATCGGGGTTGCAGCTTCTCAGTTGGCCTAGTGACGCCTATGCTTGCGTTGTGTCAAGGTTGGGCCGCACTAAGTGATTGGCGTTATCGGGCTTGGCTATGTTGGCCTTCCATTAGCAATCCAATTTGCACGGAGCGGAAACCAAGTCGTCGGGTTCGATGTCAATGAAGAGCTCGTAGAGCAACTGACCTTGGGACGCTCTCAGATTTCGGGCGTTTCTCACGATTCTTTGACGGCTGCTCAGGCCACTTCTCTGTCCCTTGGTTCATCCCCTTCTGATTTGGCAAAATGCAGCACGTTTGTTATCTGTGTACCTACCCCGCTTTCTGTATCGGGAGGTGCCGACACCTCTCGCATCGAACAGGCGGTCGAGGCAATCGCTCCATGGATGCGCAAGGGTTCGATGGTCATCTTGGAATCGACCTCATATCCGGGGACGACGGAAGAGATTGTGGCTGCACCTCTGGCAGCAATGACCGGATTAAGGGCCGGAAGTGATTTCTGCGTGGGCTTCAGTCCTGAGCGAATCGATCCCGGCAATCCTAATTTCCGAGTAGGGAACACTCCCAAAATCGTGTCCGGGATCGAATCTTGCTGTCTTAACCGCGCGTCCGAACTCTACTCAGAAGCTGGAATCTCCGTGGTAAACGCGAGGGGTGTCCGCGAAGCGGAGTTTGCCAAGCTGCTGGAGAACACCTACCGCCAAGTGAACATAGCGCTTGTGAATGAGCTAGCCAAGTTCGCGCCGGCACTAGGAGTCAATCTGCGGGAAGCCATCCGGCTGGCCGCCACCAAGCCATTTGGATTCGAACCCTTTTTCCCTGGTCCCGGAGTTGGCGGACATTGCATTCCGATCGATCCCCAGTACTTGGCGTCAAGAATCGAGAGTCGGTTAGGAGAGCCACTCCGATTCGTCGCATTGGCACGTGAAATCAATGCTGAGATGCCAACTCACGTGGTATCCCGACTTGTTGAAGAGATGGTCAAAGAGGGGATAACGGTGGTCGGCAGTTTGGTTTTACTCCTGGGCGTCACCTACAAGCGCGACGTTCCAGACATGCGTGAAACTCCGGCTGAAGAGATCGTCCGTTTGCTGCGCATGCGCGGTGTGGTTGTCTCATACTTCGATCCATTTGTAGAGGAGTGGGACGTTGACGGAAACCTGGTCACGCGGATCGAGCAGTTTCCAGTTGGAAGCCCCACTTTCGATGGAATGGTGCTCGTTACAGACCACTCGACTTTCTTGAATCGTGATTACTCTGGCGTCGCTCGTGTGTGTTTGGATACCCGTGGGGTATTAGAAGGCGACGGCATCGCTCAACTGTGAGTCGAAAGGTACAGCTAGCACCCATCTAGATCCTTCCATGGATAGGGCTTCCATGGCTGAGCGAAGTCAACTTCCCTCCAAGAGATGGAACCTCAGTCCAAGAAAGCACCACCTGAGTCTCGCTTTCCTAAAGCCCTAGACACGAACGGACCTGATTGCGGTGGGCGATTGGCTCACGAGGCCTCACGTGTTGATTTTCAGTTACATGGGATTAGGGGTTGGTCAAGAGAGGCCAAGTTGTTCTCGTCATATGGCCACACGGGAGTGAACCGAAGCACGACGTCAACGCGCTCTGGCTCAGCAACACAACGTGCCCTCGCCTCTTCGAGCATCAGGCTCCATTGCGGCTCCGGCGTCGACCGTAATTGACTAGCTGGGAAATACTGCAACCAACCAATTAGCAGGAGACCGAAGAGGACCGTTGCAACAAGCCGCTGGCGGCTTGAATTTTTCACTGAAAGCGAGATCAGGACTGCAATCACAACGAGGATGCTCAGCGTTACGTAGTAGCGATTGTTGTTCAGCCCAAGGATGGATGGCACGGCGCTCATGGTTAGGCCGGTAAGAATAAGGAGGGCGGGAGCCTCGAGCCTAGGGTTTCTCAACATCAGAAGACCAAGAATTGCCAACGTGATGACGAGCACCAGACCGAGTGGCTGGGCTATTCCACTGCCAATCCAACTCATCTGTCCAGTGGGCAACAGTTCCAGTCTGAAGCCAACAAGCCCCGCGAGGGCCGACGCGACACCATCGACCCATCCAGCGAATGAGGCAGGCGTTACACTCATCGGCCGCTGACCAGCAGCACCGATAATGACAGCAAATTGAATAACTGAGCCAGCTACCAGAGCAATAAGAGCTGGGCCGAGTTGTTTGAGGCGAATGGTCTTGCGCAAGTATCGGAGCGTCAGGGGGAATACGAGAACAAGGGCTATCGGAATCGTTAGAGCGGTGACGAGTAGAAGCATCGGGAGGACCCAATTCGGCAGTGGTGGCTGGAAGTTAGCCGATGCTGCGATAGCCGCTGCTACGAGAAGGACCATATATAGGGAACCGGTGGTGTTGCTTGACTCTAAGCCAACGATGGGAAGCAAGACTGGGACTAAAGCAGCGAACGCTGCGGCCCACGCGGGTAGCGGAATCCTCCTCAACAGCCAGTAGATGAGGACTGACATCGCTCCATAGGAAAAGGCCGCGACGAGGTTCGTGGCGAGCGGCCATGAATCCAGAGGGGAATAAGCAACGGGAACAGCGAGTGTTCGGGACAAGAAGAGCAGGTAGCCAGCGTATGGCTCCCACAGGCAATCCCAGTAACCGTGATTGGCAACGCACAG
>Ga0209953_1000792_pt1 | contig 10767 bp, 12 predicted proteins | sample SalPonred_H2O_MG_FD_185713 | JGI IMG/M metagenome (GOLD analysis project Ga0209953, IMG submission 185713) | Salt pond water microbial communities from South San Francisco under conditions of wetland restoration - Salt Pond MetaG... | ecosystem: Environmental > Aquatic > Non-marine Saline and... | reverse complement strand
CAAGTGATCGGTGAACAAACCTGCATACCGATCCAACGTCATCGCCGCTGACGCGTGACCCAACATCGCCTGCACCGCTTTCACGTTGGCACCGGAAGCCACCGCCAGCGACGCTGCCGTGTGCCGCAGGTCATGAATCCGTAACGGGTCTAGTCCAGCCGCCGTGACTGCTGGCCGCCACACACGGTTGTAGAAGTTCCCGTGCAAGATCGCAGCCCCGGTGCTGGTCGTGAACAGCAAGTCCCCAGCATCCCTTCCCTCGATCAAGTGGCTCACCCTGGTCAGGGTTGCCTGCGGCAGCACAAGCGACCTGGTCTTGCTGTTCTTAGGTTTCGTGATGAGTCGCTTGCCGTCCACTTCGCTGACCGACTTGGACACCGTGAGAGTCCTATTGGGAACGTCCAGGTCGGCCACAGCGAGAGCTGTGGCCTCCCCAAACCGCAAACCTGTCGTGCCTAGGAAAAAGATCAGGTCACCGTGGTCACCTGCGCACGCCGCCAGCGACCTCAGTTCCAGCGCGGTCAGGTACCTGTGATCGGTGGCTGCTTGCACGGTGGGTGTCTTGATCTTGCCTAGGGCATCTGTCCTGGCTGGGTTCCTAAGGATCAAGCCTTGCCGTAGGGCTTCATCGAGGATCATGGCGAGCACTTGGAGTGCCTGCTTCCTGCGTGACAGCGACAGCGGTTTCCCAGCTTGCCCGGTCATCGTGGCGAACCATGCACGCACCTTGTCCGGCTGCACGTTCCGTGGCTTGTGTCCACCCCAGGTGGGCTGCACAAGGTTTTCCCACAAGCGTCGGTACCCGTTGATCGTCTTGGGTTTGTGACTGTCAGTGGTGAGGCTCACAAGCCACTTCTCCGCTACCGCCGTGAGCGTGTCACCGCCCCGGTGGGCGACAGGTGCTTCACCCTTCTCAGCACGGATCACTTGTTCCCGTTCCCACCGTTGCGCGTCAGCCTTAGTGTGGAAACTGCGCGAATAGCGGCGACCGTCTGGGCCTTTCAGTCGTGCTTCCCACTTGCCTGTGTCGGAACGCTTGTGAACGCTCATTAGTTGTCTCCCCCATCTAGGTTGTCGAATGCTTCTCTGATCCTGTCGGCTTCATCTATCGCCGCCTGCTGCACTTGTGCGCCTCGGCTGTCGGTTGGTCTGCTGATGTACCCGTTGGCGCGTGCTCTCTCTAGTAGTGACCGGGCACTTGGAATGGTGATCCCTTCCGATTCGGCTATCGCAGTGATCGGTGAAACGCTGCTGTCGTCTATCTGGGTCACGGCTTGCAGGTAGGTCTGCACAGCTCGGAGTTGCTGCGCGTGACCGCGTAAGTCACGGCTGGTGCGGTAGCCCACGAAGTCGCCTTCCTCGATGAGCGTTTCGATCTCATCGAAGGTGGGTGGGCGGAAGCCGGTGCTGGTGTCGTTGTGCATGTTGGCGAAGTGGGCATCTGCATACCGGCTCATGGCCTGCCAAGGGATGCGTTTGAGGCCTTCCGCAGTGACAGGATGCTTGGGTTCTATCTGAAACTCATCTACGAGGTCTTGTAGTTCCGAATCGTCGGGTTCCCATTGGGGGCACCAGACGCGCTGCTCTAGGACGCCGGGTGAGTGTTCGTGGTAGAAGGTCGCTGCCACCGTGTCGGTTTCTGGGTCATGGTGGAACACGCCAACGGTTGTGATGCCGGGTTTGTCGCTCGTGAACACTCGGATTGAGGGCTGTCTTTTTCTCGCTGCCATGTTACTAAGTGTAGCAGAGTGCAGTTACGTTTATTCGACACGCCGACACGGAACCATCCTGACCGAATATGCGTCAAAGCAGTAGTCTAAATGTCAGCATCGGGCATACCTTTTGCTCGCATCATGCCGCCAAGAAGGGGAAGGGAATCAGTATGGAATCACTACTCACATGCAAGCAACTGAGTGAGGCAATCGGAATGTCTCAGTCCTCCATCCGCAAGGCCACCACACGAGAGTTCGACACGATGCCGCATCTGCGGATGCCTGCTGGGAAGGCTGTGCGGTACCGCCTGAGTGATGTTGTTGCCTGGATGGAAACCAGCCAGGTCGCCTGAGATAGACCGCACCGCCTGACGCAGCACTGCGTTTACACGAACAGACAAAACCCAAGTGCCCGAACAGATCGGGACGCACAGCAGAGACCGAAGGAGAAGCCTGTGCATTTCAGATTTTCAGGTGAGTTTCAGAACCACCAGAACCGTAATCACTTCACCCCACTGCCCCTGATTGGGGGCAAATAAATGAGCGTTGCAAGGCAGAGGGTTGGCAGCACACCTGGAACACCCCAGGCGCACATCAGATTGGCTGACAGGGCCTCTAAAGGTGCGACTGCGGAGACACTCACGGAAGCCCGACGGTGGGGACGAGTGCAAGCCCGATACGAGCAGCACGGGCTGTGTTACCGCTGTTCAGCGCAAGCAGCGTGGGGACACCAAAACGGATTCAGCAGCATCCACCCGCCCTGTCCTGACTGCGTGTCAATCGTGGCGACGCTGCCCAAAGCAGCCACCCAAGACGGCCCGTGGCGGCGATTCCGAAACGGGGCAACAGGCCAATGAGCGACAACCAAGAAACAGACCTGGGTCTGCTCGCAATGCTCGCCGCTAGCGAGTTGCAGCAGCGGCTACACGGACAAGACGACAGACAGTGGCTGCCATTTGATGAATGGGATGACCAAGCAAGGCTGGATCGGCTACGCCGATGGGGTTACCGATGAAGCCCGGTAAGGGCGGTATCCGCCTGCCCGACCTGACAGCGGAACAGAAAGCAGCCGGATTGGAGAAAGCACGCAGACGGCGAACCCTGTTCAGGCTCGTCAAGGAAGGTGCTTTCGATCTGGGCATGGTGTGGGAACGGGGCACAACCGAACCCACCTCAGAGTGGGCAGCCGTACCCGTTCGAGCGTTCCTACTTGGCTTGCGTGGGGTCGGTGAAGGCAAGACCTCCTGCTGGATGCGCGAAGCACACATCCACCCAAAGGTGCGCCTCGGGCACCTATCCAACGAACAAGCGAACTGCCTAGCGGTGCTGTTCGAGGCAGCCCTCAAACGGAGTTCGCGTGTTGCCAACCGACCTGGCGACGAGACAGGCAGCGAGGCGAGCTGCGCTCGCCCCATAAAGGAAAAAGGAAGGCACGAAAGCACGATGAATGAACCACAGGGAAACGAAAGCGAGGACACGATCACGGTGTTCTCATCGAACAGCGTCACGGAACTCACGCAGTTTCTGTTGAGCCTGAATCAGTCGGAGGACGACGAATGAGCACCCCGTATGGCGTTGCGCTTGATGATGTTCAGATCACCGAAACTGAATGGCTGATCCCCGGTGTTATCACCGCTGACGGCCCAAACCTGATCGTCGGTAAGCCGAAGGCAGGGAAGTCACAGTTCGCGCTAGGGATCGTTGCCAGCATCATCACCGGGCAACCACTAGGCGGCCTGGACACACTCACCCCACCACCCACTAGCCCTGCGAAAGTGATGTGGGTAGGAACAGATGGGGGTTGGAAGCGGTCACTGAAGAAGCGACGGGAGGGATACCCAGACCAAGTGGGGCGACACCTGACCGTGTTCGATCAAGACCTTGCTCAGACGGGTCTGCTGTTCACCAGCACTAACCGGGAAGTGGTGCAGCAGACCGTTGATCGGTGGCTGAAGATCGGGCAGGAACTCATAGATGACGGCTATCGGGTGATCGTGTTCGACCACCTGCTCGGTTTGGCTGGTGGGGTGGGCCTGAATGACGACACCACGGTTGCGCCGTTGATGCAGATGCTCACGCGGCTCGCTGACCTGGGTCTGACACCGATCACCGTTCACCACGCCAGCATCCACACCGACCGCAGGCTGGAAGAAGCCCCCATGGGTCACACAGCGGTCACCGCCACTCACCGCTGCCAACTGATCGTCCGGGAAGGAACGCACCAAGGCGACTACCAGGAAGTGTGGGTGCGGTCGAACGAAACGGAAGAAACCTGCCTGGTGGTTAATCCCCTGAAAGGTGGCCCCCTGAAGGTTCAGCAGTTCCTGCCACGGGCTGACCGGGCTGAGTCGAAAAGGGCAGCGAGGAAAGCCAGCGAAACTGACGGCACTAGCCGGAAGCGGAAACGAAACGATCTAGGGCTTACTCGGGCCAAGGCTGTGCTGGAAGCCCCACCGGAACATCGGGCCAACCAGACGAAGGCTGGGAACTATCTGGAAGGCCTTGGTGCTGAGGTCATGGGTGAAGCCACGGACGGTCGGGAAGTGGTGAAGAAACTCATCAAGGGTGGACTGCTGTCAAAAGACCCCATTGGGAAGGTAGTTGAGGGGCCAAAGTGGGTGACAGACAGAGCTGCCTGAACCCCCAAAAGTGGTGGTGGTGGTTCCCCTCTATTAGTAGGTGGCAACACCACCACCACCTCCTAATATTCACCCCATCTGGTTAGAAATTTTTTCCCGGTGACGGGAAAAAGGACTGCACTAGACAGACCAGAGCAACCGCCTCTCGCGGGCGGTTGCGGCAGACAAACCAGAAACCAGAGCCAGCCCATCTGAGGGCTGGCGAACAAACCAGAACAGCCACCACTGCGACTGCTTCCACTCACGTTTCAGCAGTCACCGTCGGTGGCTGCACAGCACTCGCCTGAGACACCACTTCCGTTCGGAGTCTCAGACTCGTCTAAGCGTTCTTTCCGATGCAGCCTCCGGCTGCAACCTGCGATCCTCCAAGAAACCTTCCTTCCGTCGGTCAGGTTTCGTCGGATCGGTAAGGAATCTCATGCTGTTTGGAAAGCCGAAGGCTTCTCCCACTCCCTGCCGTTCGTGGTCGAAGAAACACACACTTCTGTAACCTGACAGACCCTGCTTTCAGCAGGTGAATACCCCAGCCGAAGGCTGGGACTAGCCAACACAGACCCAAGACAGTCTGTTCTGCCGCTGCGGAACGCAGCACAAACAGCACAAACAGGCAGTAGCAGGTTACAAACAGCCCCCTAGGGCGGGCTGAGGCTTGCAGAAACCCCCACCCACCCGTGGTGCTATTGGCTTACTTGAACTACATTCACCATATGAACGGGGTTAAGAGACTATCGGCCGCAGTCTTGTCTGGGGCTCTCACCGCATTTCTCAGTGTGGGTGTGGTGCCGTCAGCGACGGCTACCGATCGTCCACTCCAAGCAGTCCTGAATGGTGGCAAGTGCGGAGACCCGATTGAGATAAGCGCGGTCTCACGCACAGGAGAAGTGCTGGATCGAAGGACTGTCGTGAGAGCGAAACCTGGTGTGAAGCTCGAGGTTCAAGCTGCCTCGCGCGAGGGAAATCAGTTCCTGTTTACAACCTACGACTGCACAACCGAAACCTACGCTCTCTATCGCCAGTACATCGGCCTACGGCCTAAGGCAGATCTCCTGCGTGCCTTGCCATCTGACTGGCGGATTGTGGCGGCAACCTGGGATTCGGAACGTGACGCACCCGCAGTCCTCTATCGCGACCCAGATTTCAACTACCAACTGGATGTTCTGTATCCAAGCGGTTGGGCACCTATCTGGTTTGAGCCAACAACTGAGTACGGAATCTACCCTCGAGACATACAGGATCGCGGCGGCGGTGAATTCGTCATGGTCGGCTTCGACACGATTGGCACCTGGTCTGCCTGGCGTCTCTATACCAGTGAACGGTCGGGTCCCTACACCAGCAAGTTCCTCGAAGGAGAGGGCCGAATCCGGAGTTTGGCGGCAACCAAGCAACTGGGCGCGATTGGATACATCGGAGAACGTGGCAAGTGGATCTGTGATGGCTGGTCAGCCGAAGGAACAATCGAAGAGGCCGTCGCTCGCGGCGACTGTGCGGAAGCTGGATCGGGAGGTGCACAGGTGGGTGTTATCGGCATAGGCGAAAGCGATAGCTGGCTGAATGTTGCCGTCGGCATGACCGGCGGCAGGCTTTATCCCTTTGAGTGCTCTCGTGGCTTCCTCTCCTGCCCAAGTCCAACTGTCGAAGAGGGCGACTACACCTCATTGGGAGGAGAGTCGTTTGCTTACATTTTTTGGGGTGAAGGCAAAGACGGCTATATCAAGACGAAGTTCAGCAAGTTGGGGGCCTCACGCATCTAGATCTTGCTGATGCAGGCGATGAAGGTGTGATGCTGAAAGAGGTGGCTTACCCGACATAAACGTTACATCGTCCAATGTTTCGAGGATTACTAACTAGCGCAGCGGTACTAGGGGGAACTAGTGGGTATCTTTCGGCGACTTTTTGACAGCAAAGACGCGAGTTCTGCGCAAGTCGGCCCACCGTCGCTTGATGACACCACGGGCTGGTGGCTTCGGCATCGTGGTTCAGTTCCGGTTGAGGACGTGGATGCTAACTGGGCGCAGGGGATTCGGGATTCGGTCACGAAAACAGCACGAGAAGGCCATACGACTGTTGCAGCCCTAAAGGCTGATCAAACGGGCATTGTCTGGGTTTACGGCAACGATGGCCGCCCTATTGGGCATTTTTCTGGCGAGATGTCACGCGCGTACGCCAGTGCTTTCAAGGCATTGGCTCGCACTAAACGACACGGTTTGGTGAGGATCACAGTCGAACCGGTGGAGTTCAAGAGCGGCGGTGCAACTTGGGTGCATCTGGCACCACCCGAGTTTCCATCAATCCCTGCGAATCAACCCCCCGAAGGATTGCCCAGCGCAGGCAAGGTCGAATTTGAGGTGAAGGACGAGAGTAAGTTCAGTTCAACGGTGCAGGCCCTCTCCCGTGACATGCGTCGATCGCCAGCGTTCTTTGTGATCGGTCAGGTAAATACGAATGGGGAAGTTCCCGTGTTCGCACCATTACGAGGTCGAAACTGGGAGGACTGTCAAGTCGGGTTTATTGACAAAGCTGGCACTAAGAAGGCAGCCAAATTGACGAGCGACGGACCAGTGGTCTGCCCAGGTGCGGTTCTCTGGCGAGACCGCACCCCTCAGATCGAACTGGGGTACTGGATGGGTTGAAGCAACGTAGTTCGTTCAGCCTCTACCTTTCGGAACCCGATACACCGGAGGCCCTGACATTTGACTCTCAGCATCTGAAGTCAAACAATCCTCCGGCTGCAAATTGAGCCAAGATGCAAAGCAGCACCACTAACCCAACCAACTCCCCGCCGGTTGAGACTCACGAAAACTCTCACCGGCCCCTTGTGCTATTCGCTGACTTGATCGAGCGCTTGAGAGTCGTCTAAGGCGTTGCTGGGAAGTCTCGCACGGGAGGCCTAGCCGGTCGGACGGCTGGGCGGACCTCAATGGTTGTTCCAGGCTTGGCTGGCCACCGTGAAGCCCGACCCCTCAGGGTGGCTGGCCCACTCCGCTAGTAGCGGGCGAATCGGCTGGATTCGGCTTTGGCCTTCCTGCGTTCGTTCTCGCGCTCGCGCGCCGCTACCCAATGGACTGCCCTGCGATCAAGTGCTTCCATGATCCCGGATCGGAATATCAGGAAGGTGACTAGCGCGGTGACCAGGTAAACCCACCAGGGAAATACGAGTTCGCCCCGCCACAGCCCATATCCACTGAGCAGAACAACAGCGAGTATCCATTGCCACAGAAGTATTCCGGCCACCATGTTGCCTAAGTGGGCGTCCTTCCTGAGCCACCTGGCAAAACGTCCGTCTGTGTCCATGACAGTCCTCCCCGTTGTTGCCTCTCGTGTAGGGGGTAACGCGCAGCGGGGCCGCAATATTCCCGGTCGAGGTGAGGAGTTCAGGATCGCAGGCCGTATCCCGACCGCTATTCTGTGAACACTATTCATAGGACGGGGAACATCGTGCGCAGGTTGGTTGTGTTCGGGGCGGTTGCATCGGCGTTCTTGGTGTCGGGGTGTAGCCAATTAGGGATTGGTGCTAACGAGCCGGACGAGGCAACGCAACTGATGATGGAGGCCTGCGGGATCGTGGTGGTCGAGGACGACGGCCAAGGTGACAGCCAGGATGCTGGTTCGAGCAAGTACGAACGAGGTCGGTTCGGGAACGGTGGCGATCCCTGGGACGCGATCGACACCGAACTTGATGAGCTACGAGACATGGAACAACGTTGGCGCGATCGAGCCATCTCCTCGCGTGCAGCCGCTCGACTTGATAGTACCTTTGATGACGCGGCGGGTTACTTCGCTGAAAACGACTCACATGTGAGCGAGGTCGTGTCCTACCGTGAATCCGACAGCACTCCAACGTGGGATGAGTACGTGGCGATGCGTTCCAACGACCACACGGCAGCGCGGTACAACTCGAACCTTGACCGCATTGACGTCGAGTGCGGTGCGCTCATGCGCACACTGCCCTAGATCCAGCCTGCTTCACCATCACGTTACAAACCTGGTGGGCAGGTCAATGGCTACGGCGTGGTGAACGACGCCCACATGGTCATCGCAAAGAACGGGATGCCAATAGCGGCCACGACGAAAGCCCACACGTTGCTTTCGGCTGTCCACCACCCGAACTTGCCACCCCAGATCAAAGCGACGATGAACGGTGTCACGGTGATGACGACGACCCAGAACAGGACTGTCACCATGCTCACTCCCCCTTTCCCCGACACCCCCCAAGGGGGGTCATGTTTCATTCCCTGCCTGGGTGGGAATACCCACCCCATGACCTACGAACAAGTCACCGACAGCATCTACCGTTTCCCCGACCAAGACCAAGGTGACCCGGTTCAGGCCCTGTGGCGTATGCAGAACGAGACACGGCTACAAGCCCGCGAAGCCAACAAACACACCCAAGATCACTAACGCAGCGAACGCAGCCACGATCACTGCCACCCACTGTGTTGCTGTGCGGATCGAATCCAAACGTGCCACCTGAGCGTGACCCAACCGCACCAACGCCCTATTCACGCTCGCCTCATCGCTGTAATCCGTAGGCCAACAGCGTGGACACTGCAACGGGGTCAGGCTTGACCCCTCATAGGTTGCTCTACAGGTGGGACACCACAACGTCTTTGCCCCAGCCGCCTTCTTACCTGCCATGAACTCCCCCGTTTCCTTCTGTATTGAACTATATTCAGAGTACTGCCCTACCCACTCAAGACCATGAACGGCAGGTAGCCTCCCTAGAGGGGAGGCCAGGGGGAATCATGACTGCGATCCCGGAAGGTTGGTATCCAGATCCGGTCGTGCGTGATGAGAAGCCACAAAGCGACGCGATTCCCGTGGGCCCTCACAATTTGGATCAACAGAAGAGCTCAGCACATGTTCCTTCAACACGTACGCCGACAAATGTCGATGCAGGTGTCTCGTGAATTGCCATGTTGAAGGCTGCGAACGACCAAAGCTCGCAACCAAGGACTACTGCAGTGCGCATCAGCGACGTTTCGTAAAGCTTGGCACTCCAACGGGTTACAAACGCGAACGTGTCCCTGGCCCTGTGGATGGAACCTGTTCGCTACCTGACTGCAGCGACAAGCACGAAGCAAAGGGCTACTGCCGTACCCATTACGTGCGCTGGAAACGTTGGGGCGATCCATATGCAGGGCGAGAACGAAACATGGAAGCAAGAGAGTGCGGTATCGAGGGCTGCTCAAATCAAGCAATAAAGCGTGGTTGGTGTGGCAAGCACTATCAACGCTGGAGAAAGAAGGGCGATCCCGAATACGAGCGTCCTATAAATCCCAGACCCGACCGGGGCCCTTGTCACATTTGCGATTGCCACCGACCTCACAAGGGGTACGGGCTTTGCGACACACACTTGTGGCGCTACAAGCAGTGGGGAGACCCGTATTGGGCTGGCCGATGGGAAGCGCCCAACGTGTGCAACATCGAGGGCTGCGAGACGGTTATTGACCGGCAAGGCTTGTGCAAATTGCACATGCAGCGCAAAGCACGCTTCGGTGATCCTTTGCATGAGCCTGACAGACAACCAGACACCTGCACTGTTGAAGGGTGCGACAAGACCACAGTCGCTCGTGGTTGGTGCGGAACCCACTACACGCGATGGTCAATGTGGGGTGATGTGCACACGGTACGGAAACACCCTGGGTACAACGACGATGACACCTGTCTAGTTGAGCACTGCCCACGACAACCCTCAAGTCTGGGGTATTGCAGTGTTCACTATCAGCGCTTGGTGCGGCATGGAGACCCAGAGAAAAAACTTGCCTTGACTTATGACCGAGAGCAACCCAGCTTCGTCTACGTCATTCAATTGCCAGACCTGGACGCCCTCAAGGTTGGTATCGGCGCGGTGGTGCGGAGAAACAATCGCCTAGCACAGTTCACTAGACATGGTTGGGAGACCATCGCCCAATTCCACGGTGACGGTGTTCAGGTGGCGGTCGCGGAACTCGCGGCACTCCACTATTTGCGCGACGACCTAGGTCTTCAACCATGGCTGAATGAGGAGACCATGCCGCAAACCTCCCGCGGAGGATGGACCGAAACTGTCCAACTCTCGGAAGTACCTGTGCCTGATCTCCTGAGGGTCATTCAGTCCGCTATGGCTGAAGCCAGATTGGACGACTGAGATGCGTGAAAACTCGCCACCACTCGACTTGAATGCCAGCTGAGACGGCCCAATGAGCGCTGCACAACAACAATTTTCAGGTGTAATCCCCTTGTGGTATTACCTCGACTACACAGTTGTCATGCTGTTCCAGCAGAGGCCTCAGCGCAGCATCGTCCTGCGTACATAAGGCAACGGATCGAACTGTCTTTGCCCCTAGAGCCAAGATCAGGTCTCGGGAAAACAAGCACTGACCCATCAGGGGCATCCCAAGTCGGCGTGCTTTGGCTTGTACCACCGTTACCTCTCG
>Ga0209953_1000791_pt1 | contig 10779 bp, 9 predicted proteins | sample SalPonred_H2O_MG_FD_185713 | JGI IMG/M metagenome (GOLD analysis project Ga0209953, IMG submission 185713) | Salt pond water microbial communities from South San Francisco under conditions of wetland restoration - Salt Pond MetaG... | ecosystem: Environmental > Aquatic > Non-marine Saline and... | reverse complement strand
CCCCCTTCAAACTGTTCACCATCGCCGAAATGCTGTGCTTCGGTGGGTATGAGATGAGCAAATGCACGTGATCTTGCTCACCATTGAACTCGAGCAACTCGGACTCAAAGTCATCTAACACTTTGTCGAATACGTCTCGTAAAAAGACCAGTCGCTCATCATTAAAAACCGAGCCACGGCGCTTGCACACAAACACCAAGTGCGCCGTTAGAGAATAAACCGAGTGCCGTCCTTTGTGTGTTTTGAACATTGCAGACCAAACCCATACTGTGAAATAATATCAATCATACTGTCAACATCGACATACAGACCAATCTATTTTAACCATTTTCTAGTTACCGACTCGCTGATTTGATCTATTGACTTGACCTACTGACTTCACTGACGTGACCACCCACACCAAAACCCTCAAGCTACGTATCAAGGACAAGCACTGCGCCTTGCTCAACGGTTTGTCTCGTGACGTAAACATGGTCTGGAACTACCTAAATGAGTTGTCCTCTCGTGCTATCCGTGAGCGTGGCCAGTTCATGTCCGGTTACGACCTGCAAAAGTACGTCGCCGGTGCAACCAAGGAGGGGTTAGGCATTCCAAGCCAGACGCTGCAGCAAATCTGCGAGGAATATGCCACTCGCCGCAGGCAGTTCAAGAAGGCAAAGTTGCGTTGGCGTGTCAGCAACCCTAAATCGCCCAAGCGGTCACTGGGATGGTTGCCGTTTAAGAAAGGTGCTGTGGTCTGGCGCAATGGGCAGCTTCGCTATGCAGGCAAATGGTTGTCGCTTTGGGACAGCTACGGCTTGAGTCAGTATGAGTTGCGTGGGGGCAGTTTCAGCCAAGACAGCCGTGGTCGTTGGTATCTGAATGTGGTGGTGAAGGTTGAGGTCAAGCAGTCAGAAGGCACAAAGTCAGTTGCCATTGATCTTGGGTTAAAGGATAGTGCCACCACGTCAGACGGTCAGGTGGTACACGGGCGACACTATCGGGCATTGAGCGAGAAGTTAGCCATCGCCCAACGTGCCGGTAAAACAGACCGTGTGCGTGCGATTCACCACAAGATCTCGAACCGTCGCAAGGATGAGTGGCACAAGTTTAGTCGCAAGCTCGTTCGCGAAAACGGTGCGATATTCGTTGGCAACGTCAGTAGCCAGAAGTTGGTCAAGACCAAGATGGCCAAGAGTACGCTCGATGCCGGTTGGTCGATGTTTAAGACAATATTGGAATACAAATGCCATCAGGCAGGTGTTGTCTTTGAAGAAGTTAACGAGGCATATACCACCCAGACATGCTCTGAGTGCCGAACGATTCCAGACGCAAGCCCCAAAGGGATTGGCGACTTGGATGTGCGTCACTGGGTATGTGGTGAGTGCGGTGCAGAACATGATCGAGACGTGAATGCGGCTCGAAACATCCTTGCCCGTGGTCTTGCTCAGTTAGTGATTGAATCTGCCGCTGTGGAGGCGAAAGCCTGCGAAGCATCGGTAAATAAGGCGCAAGCCGAGGTCGGGTCAGACCTTCCTGCGGAGGGAATCCTTGCTCTTTAGGGCGGGAGGTGATCAACGTGATGACCATCCGAAGCCCCAGATCCCAAGGGCATTACAACTCGCTCAAGTCAATGATATCCGGGTGGCTTTTTCGAATCCTTGCTTTGAGCTCTGGGGCCTGATGCATTTTTCGTGTGTTGCACGGCCGGGTAGCCACCAAGATACTCAACGTGAGCTAAAGCGCCGACTACCAGGCTTTTGTCATGAGAAAAACCCGATACTGCCACCGCAAGAGCTTGAGAATCGTTACCCAAAGGCGGTGACGAATGCAACTCGGGCGCTTCGAGACCGTTTGGATGAAGGCCAAGAACACGGCGATCCATCCACAACCGTACACTTACTCACTGAAAAAATTCGACAATTTGGACGGATACAAGCTCACTCAAGCCGAAGTTGATTTAACCAGCTTCAAATAGCAACCACCGCAGCTTGCAGCCACACCGAACAACAAGCGCACACCCATACCTTCATGCTGTTTGGCATAAGCGTTTGCTGACGTCCTCAGCTCGGCGCCGGGCTCGGGCTCTTGTGCCACTCATCACCGGTAAACCGACCATCCACTAACGTGATGGTGCGGTCACATGTCTCAGATAGCCTGGGGTCGTGGGTCACGATTAAGACTGCACAGCCGAATTCGCGGTTAAAGCGGCGCAGCAATTCAAAGATATGAGCAGCCGTTTGTGTATCAAGGTTGCCCGTGGGCTCATCAGCTAAAAGTAATGCTGGTCGTGTGACCAGTGCACGTGCGATGGCCACACGCTGCTGTTGGCCGCCAGACAGTTGGCTAGGTTTTTTGCGTTCAAAGCCTTTTAAGCCAACCGCATCGAGTAACTGCATGGCCCAATCAGATTGCTCTGCTGTTGGTCGACCGCCTTTGACCATCAAGGGCATCAAGACGTTTTCTAGAGAACTGAAGGCTTCGATCAAGTGGTGAAACTGAAACACGAACCCAATCGACTCACGTCGGATTTTGGTGCGCCCTTCATCATCGAGCTCCCGAGTGGGCTGATCAAGTAAGTAGAGCTCACCACTGGTCGGCTGGTCGAGTAGGCCAATCAGATTCAGCAGCGTACTTTTGCCCGAGCCAGAAGGACCCACCAATGCGCAAAAGTCATGGGTGTGTAATGTCATGTCTAGGCCGTGCAGTACCTCAAGCTCGGTGGGCAAGCCAATGTTGTAGGACTTGCGCAGCCCGTCGAGTTTGAGAACGGAAGGATCTTTGGCGTCAGACATAACGTATTGCTGCCACTGGGTCTAGTCGTGAGGCGCGCCATGCTGGTGCGATGGCTGCCACCACGCCGGTGATGGTGGCAATTGCCACTGAGACCGGGATGATGGTCACTGACGGGCTGATATCAAACAAGCCAGGCCCAAACTCATTAAATGCCCAGACCATGCCCCAGCCAATGCCTGCACCGATAAATGAACCGAACAAACCTAGGATCGCGCCTTGAATCAGAAACACGCGTAGCATTTGTTCCTTGCGCGCACCCATGGCCCGCAAAATACCGATCTCTCGAGTGCGTTGTGTCACGCTGATAGCAAGCACACTGGCAATACCAAATGCGACAGACAGCGCAACAAAGAAGCTGATCAAGTTTGAGGATAGGCTTTGTGACTGCAATGCGTTCATGAGTTGGCTGTTGATTTGCATCCAGCTCTCAGACTTCAAGCCGGTCAGGCGGTCAATCTGATCGGAGATCCGGCTCGCATCAAAAATATCGGTCACGGTCAGATCGATGGTGGTCACACCGCCGTAGAGCCCAAGCAACGCTTGTGCCTGTTTCAAGTCGAGATAGACAAAGCGGGCATCAAGGTCTCTGACACCCAACTCAAAAATCCCTGTGACCGTCACCACTGCGGTGCGATTGCCACCGGCTTCGAGTCGCAGTTTGCTACCCACCCGAACACCGAGATCGCTTGCGAGCTTAGAGCCAATGGCAGTGTTACCGGCGTTGACACGAAACTCCCCTTCGGTGATGTCGTCGCTGATGGTGATAATGCGTTCGTAGCGCTCGGGGTCGATACCGATGATGGACACTGACATGGTGGCCGCGCCACGACGCGCGAAACCAGGGCCGGAGACCACTGGCGAGACGGCCGTGACATCGGGCAGCTTCTCAAGCGCGGTCATGACCTGTTGCCAGTTGTTGATCGAGCGCAGCTGTTGCGAGCGTTCGTCTTCGAGTATCAGTTGAAGAGCACCGGGCCGGATGACAGCAGGCCGATTGATTTCTTCAAACGGCTCTACTCGGATATGCGCCTGGGTGCCGAGTGTGCGATCCACGATGTTGGCTTGCAGGCCCGTGACCAAGGTGACAATAAAAACAATCACTGACACGCCCACGGCAATACCGATCAGAATCAGTGCCGTTTGCGCCAATCCCTGCCGCAAAAACTTCAACGCAATGGTGAATTCAATCCACATTGCCAGCACGCACCCGTTGCCCGACCTTCAGGCCCGGTTCACGAATGACCACCTCACCGGCTGACAGACCATCAACCACTTCACTGTGTGTTAACCCACGCATGCCAAGCGTGACGCCGCGCTCGGCGACGCGACCCAACTCGATGACCTGCACCGTCGTCTCTTGATTGGCGTTGTGCAAAGCGTCGTTCGGTATGACCAAGGCGTTGTCTTGCTCACCTGTCACAATCGTGGCGGTCACGGTCATGTCATGACGTAAATACTCGGGTGGGTCGGTGACGGCCAAGCGAACATCGACAGTGCCCCTATCAGGATCCACGGTCGGCGCAATGTGATCTACGGTGGCATCAAACTGCTGTTGCACATAAGCATCTGGGATACAGACGGCGGGTTGACCCAAGGCCAAGACACCCAAATTACGTTCGTCCACAGGTACCAACACCTCGGTCTGTCCCAAGCGAGCAAGCTCCATCAACGTACGTCCGGGTTGCACAACATCGCCAGCTTCGACTTCACGTGTGAGCACCACCGCTGGAAATTGGGCGCGGATCTCGGTTTTTTGTAAGGCGGCCTCGGCTGCTGCCAAGCGTTCCATCAGAATCGTTTCTTCAGGGCCGCCAGCTGCCAGCGCATCGGCAAGTAACTTGGCCTGACGGTAGTTGGCTTCAGCAACGATTTCCGCGTTCTGTGCTTTTTCTACAATCTCGCGTGAGATGGACTCTGAAGCCAGCAGATCAGTTCGTCTTTGTGCTTCACGTTCGGCCTGCTCGAGTTGGGATTGTGCTTGCTCAAGCGCAGATTCCGCCTGAAGCCGGCGCGACTGGCGTAGGTTTTTTAAGGAGGCGCGAGCTTCGCGCACCCGGGCGGCCAAATCGTCGGCGCGCAGGGTCAGCAATAGGTCACCCTTTTCTACGACGTCGCCGTCGCGCACGTGTCGGTCCACCACGATACCGGTGATTTCAGCGCCGATCTTGGCGGTGGATGTCGCGATCACGCGACCGGTGGCAACCACGGTCTGCACCAGGTCTTCGGACTCGACGACAGCCACACTGACCTCAGGTCCTTGCCAAGTGCGCCAGCCAATCCAGCCGGCAACCGTGACGACAATGACAGCGGTAATAATCAGGCCCGATGACTTCATGTCGTCACCCCGTTCATACAGGCCGCTCGGTTGTTAGACAGTGGGAAATGTCCCAGGTAGCAGGATGCGCTTGTCGACTTTTTCAACATCGGTGATGCCACAAAAGGCCATCGACAATTCGAGCTCATTGTGAATAAGCTCCAAGGCTTTCGTGACCCCAGCCTCGCCCATGGCACCGAGGCCATACAGGAAACTGCGTCCGATGTAACAACCTTGTGCGCCGAGCGCTCGGGCTTTGAGCACATCTTGACCGCTGCGAATTCCGCCATCCATGTGTACTTCAATTTGTTTCCCTACCGCATCAACAATGGCTGGCAACGCATTGATGCTTGAATCTGCTCCGTCGAGCTGGCGGCCACCATGATTGCTGACAATCAAAGCATCGGCTCCGGACTGAGCCGCCAGCCTGGCGTCTTCTACGTCCATGATCCCTTTTAAGATCAGTTTACCGCCCCAAAGTTTCTTGATCCATTGCACGTCATCCCAATTTAACTTGGGATCAAATTGCGAGGCTGTCCATTCGCTAAGGCGCGACATGTCAGTCACACCCTTAACATGCCCCACGATGTTGCCAAACTGACGGCGCTTGGTGCCTAGCATCCCCAGTGCCCAGCGGGGCTTGGTGGCGATATTCAGGATGTTGGCCAGTGTCAGTTTGGGCGGTGCGCTTAGACCATTGCGGATGTCTTTGTGGCGCTGGCCAAGGATTTGCAAATCCAGCGTTAATACCAGCGCAGAGCAGTTGGCAGCTTTGGCACGCTCAATCAATCGCTCGATAAAGTCGCGGTCTTTCATGACGTAGACCTGAAACCAGAACGGGTGATTGTCAGTTTCTTGGGCGACGTCTTCAATCGAGCAGATGCTCATGGTCGATAGTGTGAATGGCACACCAAAGGCTTTGGCAGCCTTGGCTGCCAGGATCTCGCCATCGGCGTGCTGCATACCAGTCAATCCAGTGGGCGCGATGGCCACTGGCATGGCGACGTCTTGGCCGATCATCTGGGTTTGGGTGGAGCGATGCTCCATGTCAATCAAGATGCGTTGGCGAAACTTGATTTTTTGAAAGTCGCTTTCGTTGGCTTGATAGGTCGACTCGGTCCATGAGCCCGAGTCGGCATAGTCATAAAACATCCGCGGTACACGGCGCTTGGCGATTCGGCGCAAGTCTTCAATGTTGGTAATGACAGGCATGCGCCAGACTCCATGGGTTTCAGGTTGGTTGAACAGCCGGTGGTTGTCGCTTTAATAGTAACTGCCACAGTACCACCGCGCCTAGAATACCAAAACCCACCAAGTCAGTCATGCCCCCGGGCTTGATTAATGACAAAGCCCCACCGACGAGCAGCGCACGCTGCATCATGTTGGCATAGCCAAGTAACCATCCGAATAGACCACCGGAGAGCGCGATTACACCAATCATTGCCGTGGCAATCGGCCACAGGGCGTGATACCAGTGCTGACCTTCATCTACGATAAAGAGTAGTGCCGGTTCGTAGACAAACATAAAGGGCACGATATAAGCCGGTGCTGCAGCCCGGACTGCAGCCAATCCGGCGCTCCACATGTTGGCACCCGCGATACCGGCCGCAGCAAACACCGACAACGCCACGGGCGGCGTGATGGCAGACAGGATCGCAAAGTACAGGGCAAACAAGTGTGCCGCGGGGTCAACGATGCCCATTTTGATGAGCGCAGGCACCAGCAAAGAGACCATCACAATGTAGGCCGGTGTGGTGGGCATGCCCATACCAAGAATGATGCCCGCAATAGCCGTCACAAGCAGCGCTAAGAACACGTGGTTGCTGGCTAGTTCCACCACAACCTGCGTAAACACAATACCCAAGCCCGTGATATTGATCGAGCCAATCACCAGCCCGGCACAGGCGCACGCCATGGCAACAGCCAAGGCACCGCGCGCGCCATTTTCTAGAGCCTGAACTGGGGTGGCCCAAGTGATGTTTTTACGGGTCTCGCGACGCAGCAACGCAATGGGCAAGCAGCTTAGCGCCGCGACCAAGGCGCACATGGGCGCTGAGTAACCGAGCACCAGACCGATTAAAATCACAAACATCGGAATAAACAGCTGTCCACGCACCAGCATGACTTGCCACAGTTTGGGCAGTTCGTCTTCCGGGATGCCAGCCAGACGGTAACGCTTGGCTTCAAAGTGCACCGCAAAAAAGACCGACAGGTAATAGAGCGCAGCTGGCACCGCCGCCCATATGGTGATTTGCAAGTAGGGCACGGCCAGGAACTCGGCCATCACAAAGGCCACGGCACCCATCACTGGTGGCATGATCTGTCCGCCAGTCGAAGCCACCGATTCGACGGCCGCAGCAAATGCGGGTCTAAAGCCGGTGCGCTTCATCATGGGAATGGTGATGGGGCCTGTGACCATGACGTTGGCCACGGCGCTGCCAGAAACCGTGCCAAACATCGATGAGCTAATGATGGCAACTTTGCCAGGGCCGCCGGCAGACTTGCCGGTTAGCGACATGGAGAAGTCCATAAAAAGCCGGCCTGTGCCACTTTTTTCCATGAAAGCGCCGAATATGACAAATAGCATCACATAGGCCGCTGACACCCCGAGCGTTGACCCAAAAATTCCCTCAGTCGATAGATACAGTTGCTCGAGTAGCACAGGCCATTTAACGTTGGTAAAGAACATGGCGTAGCCCATGAACACCATGGCAGTCAGCGGCAGTGCCCAGCCAATGATGCGACGCGTGGCTTCGAGCACGATGATGACCATGATGATGCCCCAGATGGTGTCGCCGGTGGTCAGGTCATCAATGTAGATAATTCGGTAAATGAAATCTTCGTAGGTGATGAATATGTGCAGCACGCCGCCTAAGCCGAGCACGAGCAGCAACATGTCATAAGAACGCCACCACGGGTTGGTAGACCCGCGGCGGCTAGGGAACAATAAAAACACCAGGGCCAAGGCAAACATCAAGTGCGTGCCCCGGTAGATTACCGCCTCGGGCGGTCCAAACCCTGTGACATACATGTGATAGAGCGACATGGTCACGGCAATCACGGTAATGACCCGCCTCATGATGGGTGAGGCGGGGTCTAGCGCTGCTTTTTCTTCTGAGACAACTTCGCTCATGACTTTCCCCGGTGCACTGCTTTATTTTTGTTATGTCGTCTAGGATTGGTTGTCCCGTTTCTTACATCGCACCGACTTCTTTGTAGTACTTCACGGCGCCTGGGTGCATGGGCACGCCCATCTCAGTTGCCATCACTTCAGGCGTCAGGTTTGCCATGCTTTTGCTGACCGCAGCCATGTCGGGGATGTTGTTTGCCATGGTCTTGACCATCGTGTAGACCAGCTCATCAGGCAATTCGCAAGCCACGATCACATGTGTGAAGTAGCCGATGGCGGGCACGTCAACATCTTGACCAGGGTAGGTGCCCGCTTTAATCATCAGTTTGTTGTAGGCTGGGTTGATCTCGCGCATGCCTTTCATGGTCTCGTCATCCACGGGCACCATGGTGATGTCGCGCGCATTGGCCAAGTCCATAACAGCCGATGACGGGGCGGCCGTGCCTAAGGTAAAGACTTCGACGTGACCGTCTTTCATCATGGACACAGCATCGGTGTATCCAGCTTGGAAATTCACCTTGCTTAAGTCGTCATAGCTCATACCGTTGAGTTTTAGAACGGTGCCAGTCAATGCTTCACCCGTGTTGCCGCGTGGTTGCGTGACCAAAGTCTTGCCTTTGAGGTCTTTGAACGAGTTGATGTTGGCGTCTTTCTGAGCAACCACCTGGAAATACTGTGGGTACAGGTTAGCGAGCTGACAGACATTCTCGGTTTTGCGTTTGTAGGGTGCATTACCCATTTGTCCATCAACGGCGCTACTAGAGTTGGACATACCGATTTGGGCTTTTTGTTCGTCAACGCCGCGAACGTTGGCAATACCGGCGCCCGGTGTAATGGTGATTTCGAGTTCAGGCACAGCTTTTTCCCACATGCCTTTTAAGGCACCACCGAGCGGCACCCAGACGCCGCCTTGCGGGCCGGTCATGAAGGTCAATTGTTGTGCCGAGGCGGGTGCGCCAGCCAGGGCCGCTGTGACAGCAAGTGCGCTTAAGCTGAGTTTTGTGACTTTTTTCATGATGTCTCCGTATCAATGAATCAACATCGGCTCTTGTTATTTGGCCGAACGGCTTGATTCTATATGTAAGCCTCGGTTAAGCAAACATCCGGTTTTACCCTAGGTCGCCGATCTTTGAGGCCGATGTTGGCGGGTGCTACTCGAGGCGTCACGGGTGTGACAACAGCGGCTCACAGACCACCCTTAACTTAGGGTTAGCGAGCAGATCTTCTTACCTTGCGGTGTCTATAATCCAACTTAGTTACACCCAATGACCAACGGAGATTGTCGATGAATCGTCGTTCCTTTATTCGTAAAGCAGGTATGGCTGGGGCCGGTGCAGCAGGCCTTTCAACCCTGGCAACACCTGCCCTGTCACAAAACAAAATCACATGGCGCATGGTGACCACATGGCCAAAGAACTTTCCTGGTTTGGGCGTTGGCGCCCAACGCCTGGCTGATCGCATCACGGCTGCCTCTGGTGGTCGTCTGACGATCCAGGTGTATTCAGCTGGCGAGCTTGTACCGCCGCTGCAGTCAATTGATGCCGTGATCGACGGTGGCGCCGAGATGTCGCACGGTGCAGCCTACTACTGGCAAAACAAAAGCCAGGCATTGGCCTTCTTCACCGGTGTGCCGTTTGGCATGACCAGTCGTGAAATGTCCGCTTGGGTGCGTTACCTTGGTGGCCAGGAAGTGTGGGACGAGGTCTATGATCAGTTTGGTCTGCAGGGCTTTCTGTCCGGTGACACGGGCACGCAGGCGGGCGGTTGGTTCCGTAAAGAACTGACAGGTCTGGATGATTTGAAAGGCCTGCGTTTCCGCACCCCCGGCCTTGGTGGCCAAGTTTGGTCCAAGCTCGGTGTGTCAGTTACCAACATGGCCGCTGGTGAAATTTTCCAAGCGCTTCAGTCCGGCACGTTGGATGCAGCTGAGTTTGTGGGACCCTATAACGATCTGGCACTGGGTTTCTACAAAGTGTGCCCAATCTATTACACCAGTAGCTTCACAGAGCCCGGTTTGGCCACTGAGTTGGTGGTTAACAAGTCCAAGTACCAAGAGTTGCCTAAAGACCTGCAGGCCCTGATTCGTGATGTCAGTCAGGCCGAATATGATCAGGTGGCTTCGGACTTTGCGGCCAATGATCCACGGGCGCTCGAGACCTTGATCAACAAGCACGGTGTCAAAGCGATTCCTCAGTTCCCCGATAGCATCGTCAGTGCCGCGGCCAAGGCTTCAGCTGAAATCTTGACCGAGATTGGTGACAAGGGCGATGCCATGACTAAGAAGACGCTTGACAGCTTCGTTAAGGGTTTGAACATCATCAAAATCAAGACCGACGGTACTGATGCGCAGTTCGTTCAGGCCCGATCAAAGTATTTCAAGATGTGAGCAACAACCGCAAGGGTTTGGTATCCGTCGGACCCGAGCGCACAAACGGAAAAGCCCCACGTCAGCGGGGCTTTTCTGTTTGGGGTTTCAGTTTCAACCCGAGTCTTGGGCTTGTGTGTGTTTAAACACCGAATCGCTAAGACGGGGTGGTTCCAAGCAACCGACCATCAATAC
>Ga0209953_1000790_pt1 | contig 10779 bp, 18 predicted proteins | sample SalPonred_H2O_MG_FD_185713 | JGI IMG/M metagenome (GOLD analysis project Ga0209953, IMG submission 185713) | Salt pond water microbial communities from South San Francisco under conditions of wetland restoration - Salt Pond MetaG... | ecosystem: Environmental > Aquatic > Non-marine Saline and... | reverse complement strand
GAAAGAAACACATGCCCGTATATACGCTAGAGCATCTCGAGGACGGAAGCCAGTGGGACGTAGTCTGCAGCTGGAACGAACTACAGACAATACTAAACGAACAACCGGACGTAAAACAAGTGCTGGTAGCACCAAAGATCGTAAGCAGCCGAATGGGAAACCGCGATCTAAAAGTACCAGACGGGTTCAAGGATCTGCTAAAAAATAAGATCAAGAAAGGTTCCGGTCGGGGTAACACGATCAATGTATGAAGACACAGAAGAAGATCGAGTTTGGAAGACCGTGCCTTCTGACGATCTTTGGATCATGGATAAACTAATACTTTCACGTAAGTTGGGCTACGTGTGCGGTCCAACTGGACTAGATGTGCCGCACCCCGGATGGTACATCGTGCGCCCGTGTGTGAACATGCTTGGTCTTGGTCTTGGCGCAGAGAGGCTTTGGATTGAGAAAGAAACCATGCATCTGCCCATCGGTTACTTCTGGTGTGAATGGTTCAGCGGCAGACATCTTAGTGTGGACTACAACTACGGTATTCAGAGATTGGCTGTGGAAGGATTTAAATCGAGTGAGACCAATTTTACCAAGTGGGACGAGTGGGTGAGGGTGTCAGATAAGATCCCACTGCCTGAGATCCTACAAGACTTGGACTATGAATGGATCAATTGCGAATTCATTGGTGACAAACTAATCGAAGTACACCTTAGAAAAAACGAAGATTTTAATGGTGGCATCAGTCACTTTATACCAGTGTGGGTTGAAAATCCGATAGCCCCACCCGAAGGATACAGATACATAGAATATCCTGATATCCATGGACGCAAGGGAGCGTATGTAAAATAATGTCACGATCTTATTCATCGAATGCTATTCGAATCGATCACCTCCAACCATTTGAGCCACTTACTCCGAACCAGGGTAAAGCGCACCAGGATTGGCAAGACGACCGTAATCATCTTGTACTGTCTGGCTCTGCTGGCACCGGTAAGACCTACATGGGTATCCGCTTCGCTATGGAATCCATCTTAGATAAAGAAACCCCGTACGAGCAACTCGTAATCGTACGCTCGATCGTGCCTTCGCGCGACATTGGATTTCTTCCTGGTATGGAAGAGAAGCTAGATCCATATAAGAAGCCTTACCAGCAGCTCTTTACAGAGATCTTTAATAACAAAGAAGCGTGGTCCAAGCTTGAGGCTGCAGGTCGTGTGACATTCGAACCCACGTCGTTCCTGCGTGGTACATCCTACCACAATGCTATTATCCTAGTAGACGAGATGCAGAACTTAAACTTCCATGAGCTTGATACCGTTGCTACCCGTGTGGGCAACAACTGTCGTATGATTATGTCTGGTGACTACTACCAGTCTGATTTTGATGATGCTGATGAGAAGAATGGCATTCTTACATTCATGCGTATTGTGGATGACATGGCACGGTTTGAGATCACAGAGTTCACTTGGAAAGACATTGTGCGTTCAGGCTTTGTTCGTGACTATATTATGACAAAAGAAATGTTGGGTATTAAATAAGGTAAGGTAATGGCTAAGTATTCACGGTATGACCCCCGTAATAAAAAGAATGGACGTAACAAGACTCGTTCGCTTGGTAAAGATGTTAGGATTCGCGATGCGGAGAATTACAAAGATGTTCACCGATACAAAGGAACTCAGCTTGAATGGGTTACGATGGATGAGGTGGGCGACGATACGGACGAAGAAGTATCTTCTTAGAGTCGGTATTGCAGCATCCGTACTACTTAATGTGATACTCGGTGGCGAGTCCAACCAGACCTTCTCTGCTCGGAATTATGGATGGAAGAGATCCGGCCACTGGAACCTATGCTGGCCCATAGACCTACTAATTCACAGAGATCCTGACCACTGTCTTCACAGTTGGCTGTACTGGTACACCGGGAAAAATATCCGGAAGTCGGGAAAAAAGTATTTACAACAAAAGCAAATTGAGGTACAATACTCACATCAAATAGGAGAATATGATGAGAATTTTGACAGACTGTGATGGTGTACTACTTAACTGGGAATATGCATTCAATACGTGGATGCAGCGACACGGATACGAAGAAGTAGAAGATGCCTACAAGTACTACGACGTAGGCGATCGTTACGGACTTTCAAACCGCAAGAAGAAAGAGTTGGTCAAGTACTTCAACGAAAGTTCTGCCATCGGATTCCTCCCGCCACTGCGTGATGCTATGCACTACGTTGATCGACTACACCGTGAACATGGTGCTGTCTTTCACGTTATTACCTCGCTCTCACTCGAGCCGACTGCCCAGGAGCTACGTATCCAGAACCTGAACAAGCTGTTCGGCTCTACAGTGTTTGAGAAGTTTGTGTTCCTGGACACAGGTGCAGACAAAGACGAAGCACTACTACCGTACGAAGGATCCTACGACGTATGGATCGAAGACAAAGTAGAGAATGCTGAACTTGGTATTGAGATGGGTCTTGACTCCGTCCTTATCGAACATGGCTTCAATATGCATGTAGAGAATATTCCACTTATGAAAGACTGGAAAGAGGTGTATGAATATGTCGTTGGCTACTGAGATGTCTATCTTTGAATACTTGAATCTGCGCAGCCGGTGGGAAGAGATAGTAAAAGATTTTACTCTGAATGACAGCCAGAAGACTGGTCAGATAGAAAATATCAGGGCTTTTGTGCACGACGGTGCAAAGGGAAATCGATTCCGCAAGGGGTACGATGAAGCTATAGATATTGCACAACACATTCTAGAAAGGTCATAATGAAACGTATAATCTATCAGGTGTATCTTGGTAAACGATCCAAGCTGTACGACCACTGTACTGCTAGTGTAAAGGCTTACGCCAAGCGTATTGGTGCACACTACGAGGTGCAGCGTACTCCTATTCTTATGATCAAACCGGATCCATTCATGACCAATCGTAGCAAAGAAAGCTACGAGAAGCACGGCGGATTCTTACCGATCTATGAAAAGGAGAATGCCTTTGCCTATCTCAAGACGTACGATCAGGTAGCTATCATCGATGCTGACGTGTACATTCGTGAGGATGCACCATCTATCTTTGATGAGCTAGCTCCTGGCCACGACTTCGCCGGTGTACTGGAGCGGGATATGCCTATTACACCCGAGTACAAACGTAAGATTGCTAACTACAGTCGTATGCAGTACGGTATGAATCCGATCACCAAGTTATTTGACTGGAGCGATAGTGGTGCTGACTTTTACAACATGGGGATCATGGTACTAAACAAATCATTTAACAATTATCTTAACGGTGAAACCCCACTGCAGTTTCTACGACGCCCACAGTTCAAACCATTCATTGATGGGGTTGGCGCATGGAAATGGTCTACCGATCAGACACTCTTGAACGTGTTCGTGAAAGAATCCCGGATGAAGGTCAAGAACTTAGACTGGAAATTCAATGCCCTATATAAAGGCGTACGGGATGATCACATCAAGAAGGCGTACTTTGTTCACTTCTTCTTAAAAGATAAATTACCAGGCAGAGGTGAAAACGTAAAAGAGCTAATGATGAATGTCTAGACCCCTACCTCTTATCTACATACTTAAAATAGAAAGAAAGCTTACATGAAAAAGGTATTCATCACTGGCATAGCTGGTTTCATTGGATTCCATACCGCTCTGAAGTACCACAAGAATGGTTGGGAAGTCACTGGTGTAGATAACTATAACGACTACTACGATCCCGGGTTAAAGGAGCATCGAGCATCTATACTCTACCAAGAGCACGGGATTTCAATTATCCGCGCAGATATTCGATCTACCCACATGGCAAATTATATGGCAGAATTCAAGCCAGATCTTGTCATACATCTTGCAGCAAGCGCAGGCGTTCGAGTGTCGCTTGAACAGCCTCTACAGTACATCGACAATAACATCAACGGTACACAGTGCGTTATTAATGCGTGTGAGGACGTTGGGGTAGATGACGTGATCTATGCATCCACATCTTGTACCATGGAAGGTAATCCGCTGCCATGGAATGAGACTGATAAGGTGGGTGCACAACTCAGCCCGTACGGTTACACCAAGCTCACGAATGAGCACCAATTCCACGTGTCTAAAATCAAGAATGCTGTGTGCCTGCGCTTCTTTACTGTGTACGGTCCATATGGTCGACCAGACATGGCGCTGTTCACATTCACCAAGAACATCCTTGAGGATAAACCCATTACGGTGTACAATAACGGTAACATGAAGAGAGACTTTACCTACGTGGATGACATTGTCCAGGGTGTGTGGCTCGTGTCACAGAACATGACACCGCGGGACACGTACTGTCTCGGCAATGGCGTACAGGTAGAGCTTATGGACTTTATCCGTGAGATTGAGAAGAACGTGGGCAATGGTCAAGCTACTTACGACTTCCAACCTGCACATCCTGCTGATGCAAAAGAAACATGGAGCGACACCACCAAGATTGAAGGCCTTGGATACGCTTCTACCACAGACGTTGCTGACGGTGTACGCAACTTTGTAGAATGGTACAAAGAACACTACAACCATAGAAAGAACTAATATGGAACTTTATCAATACAGCTCATATGAAGAGTACGTCGAAGCTCAAGAGCGGGGGAACAGGAAGAAACTTAAATCCCACTCGGGCACCGGCCCAGAAGTAATTGCAGAGGTGCGCCGGCGGATCCGAACTGCAGAGAATATTCTTTGTCACGGTACCAGAGGGGGACAAGAACAGAAACATTTTCTTGCTGCCTACCCCGACGCATATGTGATTGGTACTGAGATCTCTTCAACGGCAAAAGGTGTTCCGATGACCGAGCACTGGGACTTTTCTCATGTAAAAGATGAATGGGTGGGCAAGTTCGATATTATCTATTCAAATGCATTCGATCACAGCATTACACCAGAAGAAACTTTCAACACCTGGATAGATCAATTAAATGAAGGTGGATCACTTGTTCTTGAAATGCACATTGCAGGTCCTGGATGGGAACCAACCCCGATGGATCCGCTGTCTTACCACAGAAAAGACATTGTAGAGCTTGTAGAAAAATTAGGATACCGTATTACAGACGAATGGCCCAGCCCTGCATTTACTGACCACCGCGGACGCTTCAGTCATTATGCACACGGTCGTCCAACCGTTAGGATTCAGAAATGACTAATTTAATCTATCAATATTGGCTCGGTACACCCGGCATTGGCGTACGGCACGGCGTAGAGAATATGAAAGCCTACGCCAAGAGAATTGGTGCTGAGTACGAATTTGCTACAAACCCGGGTTGGGCACAGAAGTACTGCAGTCCCAAACATGCCCAATACTACAATGCATTTGAGCCAATCTGGTCTGATCGGTTCTCGGAGTTTGATAAGATCCTTTTCGTAGACACAGACGTATTCGCTGTAGATGGTCTGGATGAAAGCATCTTTGATCAAGACATCGCAGAGATTGGGATCTGCGATGAACCTCACAAAGAGATCTCGCATCTTACTACGCGCAGCGCTATCAATACTGCTCAGGATGAAAAATGGAACAAAGTAATCGCACAGCGCTTCGGTAAAGAAATGCCTCGCAACGATGCCGGAAATCTCAAGATCTTTAATTCTGGTGTGGTTGTTTATACACCAGAAGGTCGTGAGAAGGCCCGTAAGAACTGGGTGCCATTCTCCGAGTATATTAATGCTGCACAGTCTTCTGGTTTGAATCGTTTCTATTCTATTGATCAGAATTACCTGCATGCTATGCTAATAATCGGTGAGCATGATTACACGGTGATGCACAACGGCTGGAACAGCTACGTTCATTACGACGGAGACTCTAAGACAGTTCCACGAGCTGTGATCGACACCCGAACAGAAGAGACCAAGTTTGTGCACGTTCAACTTCGAGGTGCTGATGACCGTGACGGAGATTGGCACAGTACGGTGGTGAACCGTCCAGTAGCGGAGTGGGATCTTAAATGAAGGCATACATCATCACCACAGTGAATGCTTTTAAGAGCGAGAAGGTGGAACATCTTACCCAAAGAGCAGCTGGATCTTGCAGACGAGTTGGAATAGAACCCGTTCTCTTTGATGCTGTTGTTCCGGCTACCCTTGAGAAATACTATCCTGGTTGGCCAGTAAGAGAGGACTACCGTTCTCGACTGCTAGACAATTATCGTCGTAAAGCTGGCAAAGAACCGACACAAGATATAGAGAACCGGATGATTGTTATGCAGCAGTGTATGACAATGTCGCACTACGAATTAAGAAAGAAGATCGTCGAGCAAAACGAGACCGCAATCATTCTCGAACACGACGCTATCATGCTGCGCAAGCTCGATACGGATATGCCCTACGACAAGCATGTAGTGAATCTCTGTCCACGGGAACAAGCCACACACGGCTATGTGACTAATCCAGTGTCAGCTCAGAAGTACAATGACATCTATGAGACCATTGGATTTGCTGGTCACGACAATATGAATAGATACATTAACCAGTTCGAAGAAATTAAGATAACCCCGTACTCGTCTCACAATGCTGTGGTAGGTGGCAACGCTCTACACGAGAGTCAGTGGGACACCCACCGTGGGGCATTAAAGACGGATCTGGATTACGTACCAACAACAACCACTGGAGTATACAATGATTAATTCCGAGCTTGGTCATGTCAAAGATGTGAAAGAATTCAACGAGTCTATTAGGCAACAGCAAGAAGAGGCACACGGCGCGGACTACTGCCAGATTCATGATGCTATCCGAAAGTACATGAGTGAATGTAAAAGTTACATGGAGCTTGGCACACATCAAGGTGGCACAGCTTCAGCGGCGATGCTCACCAACCCAAAGAGAGTGTACCTCGTAGACCTAGATATGTCTCGCTACCGCAAGTACCTTTCACCGCTTGCTGAAAAATATTGCAACGAAAACGATATCGAATTAATTGTAAAAGAAGGGGATTCTACATCCTTCGCTACTATAAACGTTACTGATATGCTAATGATCGATTCGTACCACAATGCTGCACACATGCAGAAAGAACTTGATCTACACGGTGCAAACGTTAACAAATACATTCTTGCGCATGATACTAGTATTATCAATGGAAGACAGAATGATTCCCTCTACCAATGCTTGAAGAAGTTTGCAGACACAAGAGGATGGAAGATCATCGAGCGCGGCACCACGAACGTAGGATACACAGTTCTAAAGAAAGCCTGATATGAAAGCCTATGCAATTGTAATCCAAGGTAATGAGATCTCCGAATTAGGTTACGAGCATCTTGTCCGGTCGTCCCGGGAAGTCGGTAACACATTTGAAATAAATCGTTACGATGCTGTTACCGCAGATGAAGCCACGGGCAAGCTAGAAGAGCTTGACATACAATGGAACTATCCATGGGACAAGGCCACCAGAGATATCGGATCAGGATTACTGAAAAGCCCGTATCCCACTAAGAACAGGAATGCTCGCATTGCTTGTGCACTGTCCCACTACGACCTCTGGAAGAAGTGCTACAATAGTGATGAAACACTTCTTATCATGGAACACGATGCAGTGTGGAGAAAAAAGTTACCAGGGTGGGTTACAGAAAATCCTACATATGATATAGTAGGTATTAACGATCCACGTGGTTCTACAAGACGATCCGGCCAATTTCACAATCTACTGCAAAAGAGAGAGGCTATGATCAGCCGGCCACCTGTGATCGATGAGGATTATGTGCCCCAGGGTATCGCTGGTAACTCGGCATATATAATGAAGAGATCAGGAGCAAGAAAGATGCTCAATCTTGTTCAAGAGTACGGTCTGTGGCCGAACGACGCGCTTATGTGTCGTCAGTTAGTCAGTACACTTGGAACATCTAAAATATACTATACAGGAGTGCAGGGCTTACCCTCGACCACATCTCTATGAAAGCATTCGTTATAACAATTATGGAAAATCCCGATTCTGTGGCAGCTGCAGAACGGTGTATTAAGTCTGCAGCCAAGTATGGAATCACTGTAGAGAAGTTTCCAGCTATTACACCAGATAAGGATCCGATGTGGTACGCTCGCAAGAAAAACATTCCAGTAAAAGGATTTGAAGAGGGCTACTCACGATTTGAGAACTGTGTGTCTGCATTCCTTTCACACTACTCTCTGTGGGAGAAGTGTGTAAAAGATAACACGTCGTACATGATACTAGAGCATGATGCTTACTTTGTGAATCAGGTGAACATCTTTATGCAGTTCGACAAAGCTATTAATATCGGACAGCCGAGCTACGGCCGCGCCAGAACTCCTATGAAGATCGGTGTTAATCCACTCACGTCCAAACAGTACTTTCCCGGAGCACATGCTTACATGATCAAGCCTGCTGGTGCTAGAGCGTTCATTGAACGTGCTTACACTGAAGCTGGACCAACTGATATATTCCTGCACAAAGGTCGCTTCCCTTGGCTGGAAGAGTACTACCCTTGGCCAGTACAGGCGCGAGACACATTTACTACAATCCAAAAAGTGGAAGGGTGCTGGTCCAAGCACGGGTTTAATAATGAATACAAAATCATCTAAACTATTCATAACGGGTTGCGATGCATCGAGTGAATGGATGTTACCGTGGTTTGTAGAAACGTACCGCAAGCACAATGATACACCGCTTATAATCATGGACTTTGGTATGGTGACGAGCGCGTACGCAGACATCCGCAAGAGCGTGCGTGGTGCTGAACGTGGTTGGTTCAAGAAGCCCAAGGCTATGAGGACTGCATCAGCATTCGCAGAACAAGTGTGTTGGCTGGACACCGACTGTGAGGTACTTGGTGATCTCACCGGCATCTTTGACTATGTCCAGCATCAGAAACTTTCGATGGTCATAGATCAGCCATGGACACAGCGCCGAGGTGGGACGTGGCACAACTCAGGTGTGGTGGCTTACAAAGGAGTACCTCCTGTGTTGTCTGATTGGGAAACAGCTTGTGCTATAACACCCACACAGGGAGACCAGGAAGTGCTACATGCAATGATGGACACACCACTTAAGCGCATGCAGTTCATTGAGGATGTACCCAACCGCTACAATGTGCTGCGATTACAGCATATAGATAACACACTGCCAAAAGATCCATTGGTGTATCACTGGACAGGCAGAGCAGGCAAGGAGCATATCAGGAAGTTGATGAATGGGTAGAGTAGTTCATGTAATCGGGAACGGTGATAACGCCGCTATGTACAAACCGGCGAAGGGTATTAAGTTGACCTGTAACCTTCCGCCGTTCACAGTAGAAGGCGCATACGCCACGTGTATGGTGGATTTTAAGATGATGCATGCCATGCGTGAAGGCAGCGTGTTCCCGCCCGGTCAATGGATCTTGGGATTCAGACCAAAGGTTTTCTTAGAGAAGTACCCACAGTTCAGGCTCAAGTGGTCACAACACATCAAAGAGTTCTACACAGAGCTACCAAGCTACGTGGCTGGTTATACTGAATTCAATTGTGGTCATATGTGCACACACTATGCAGCGAACAAGATTGCTGCTAGCGAGATTCATCTGTACGGGTTTGATTCAATGTTCGATCCTAACCTGCGCAGCTGCACAGACTTCTATTTAAACTCCGATAGAGGCGACACGAACAACCACAGGCTTATGAATAACTGGCGACCGATCTGGAAAAGTATGTTCGAAGAGTTTTCCGACACCCAGTTTGTGCTGCATCACAAGCATGACGGTCTTAAATTTCCCAAACCAGATAATGTTGAAATTATTACGAAATAGGGGTTTACACCACACCGTCTGTATGTTATAGTACTCACATCAAAAGGAGATAATCATGAAACTTGACGATAAGATTCAGAATCGTATGGATGAACTTCAGCGATGTATGGAACATAACGCACATCTGTACGAGACCTTATACGTCATGGACGTGTACCACTCTGTGCGCAAGTTCTGGTCGGTCTTGAGTGAAGAGGATCGGGATTATCTCCAAGGTGTAGAGTACGCACTGCAACACAATCTGAAGTGGGACGTATAATGGAACAAGCTTACCGTGACACCCTTGGAACTGATCCAGATGTTATAAATAAGTTCTGGACCAACTACTTTAAACAGTGTACGATGAGTATGCCAGCTACTGGGATGGAGATGCCCCATGAAGAAGATCCTATTGATGTCGCTTTCCGCCAGCTTGATCGCCTCAACCGCGTATTCAGCTGAACGTGTAAGCGGTCAGGTACAAGACCACTATAAGACTGTGTACAACACTGTAGAGGTTGTCGATCGCCAGTGTGAGATGGTGGATGTGCCCGTGTACGGGACGCGCCAGACCGAACGCCAAGGTGGATCTGGTGGTAATGCACTGCTTGGTATGATTCTTGGTGGTGCAATTGGTAAAGGTCTTACGGGTGACGACAAAGGTGCAGCTGCTGGTGCTATCATGGGTGGTGTAATTGGTGCAGACAAAGGCAGCAAGCCTAAGACTGAACAGTACATTAAAGGCTATCGCAGTGAACAATCTTGCAGCGACGTAGTAACTTACGTGAATAAACCAAAAAAAGTTTATTCCCATTCAACCGTACGGTTTACATCCGACGGTAAATGGTATAAACTAGACTTTGTACGGTAACTCATGAGCGAATTTCAGAATGGAATATTTGAAGCTGTTACCTCGTTTCTGAGAAGCGGCGCACTTGCGCTCACCGTAATATATACACTCGGACACATACTTATTGCTATCGTGTGTGTCCGAGTGATCACCGGGGCAAGTCTTGAGCTTGCTACAATTGACGCCTTTGTAGAACCAGTGGTAAATGG
>Ga0209953_1000789_pt1 | contig 10798 bp, 5 predicted proteins | sample SalPonred_H2O_MG_FD_185713 | JGI IMG/M metagenome (GOLD analysis project Ga0209953, IMG submission 185713) | Salt pond water microbial communities from South San Francisco under conditions of wetland restoration - Salt Pond MetaG... | ecosystem: Environmental > Aquatic > Non-marine Saline and... | reverse complement strand
CTGAACTGTTTTCATCTTCTAACCTTAATTGCGGAATGTTATCTAATATTTCCACTCTATTGCTAGACTTAACAACATCTGCCCAAATGGTGTCGTTTAAGTCTAACTTATTTGCAGTGAATACAAAATTGCTGTCTGTTGTAATTATTTCTTGAAACTTAGCAAGACTGTCTTGAAGCCCTAACACTTGCCCTATTGGAATGGTGTCTATGCTTGTTCCTGAAGACTTATAGATATATCCATCTTCGTCTATTCTAAGGACTGTCCCTGTTCCGTACAACCCATCCATTATAATAGAGTCTTGAGTCCAAATATTAGCTTTAAACCTTATTTTTTGGTCTTGCGTTACATAATTAGCTGAGTCTTTTTGACTATAACCCAAAAAGCTAACTATAAATAAAAAAAGAAATAATAGTACTTTTTTCATATTACCTATATCTTACTACTGTGAATGTTGTTGTTACACTTCCCGAAAATGTCATTTGCCCTGTTGTGCTGTCGAATGCTGTTAATTGGTCTAACTGCCCTGCCGAGCCTATAAACACAGAGAAATCTTGTCGCCTTTGCGTTCCTGTTGTTTCGTATGTTGAACCTATAAGTAAAGGCTCTGTGTATGTTGATGGGCTTGATAAACCTGTGTAGTGTAATACATTTTGAGATGGTATACCTGCGGGAGACAAAGCCTCTATAACTACAGGAGCATCTCCGCTAGTGCATCCACAATCGTCATCACACCCAACAAGGTCTTTTACTTGCTCTACATAAGTGTTTATATCTTCGCCTTTTCCGCAACTGTAAGCGTTTGAAATTTGCCCTATGTATATTGCAACCTCTCCTGTAATTTGACGCAATCTCTGACGCTCTGATGTACTTCCTGCCGTTCTTAGTTTGTCAGTAAAAGATTTAACACAACAGTATAAATCACATATACTAGATACGCTTTCTACATCTATGTCGTTTTCTAATACAATTAACTCATCTAATACTTCAAGTGTAAATACTGGCGCATTACTTGTCCCAGTTGCACTTGCTGCGGTTGTTGCTTTGCTTGATAGGTCATACGTTAAATCTACGTCTAACTTAGCTGATTGAGTTCCTGTGTTAAACCTAGTTGCTGTTAAAGAACCACTTACCGCTGTTATTGGGGTGCTTGTACTTCCTCCTAGTGTTGAGTTAGGTGGATAAAACAATGTTAACGTTCCGCTTATTGTTGGGGTTACACCATCAACTACATAATTTGTTTTATCTTCTATCTTTATCTGTGGCGCAGTTGGGTTTAAATTAATACTGTAATCTAAATCTCCTGTTACTTTGTTGTATGCTAATGTATATGTTATAGTAGAAACTACAGTTGTTGTTCCATTGTCATCTGATACTTGGTAAGTAAATGCGTAAGTACCTTCTACTAATTCTCCGTTTACAAGCGGTGCAGGAATGTAAGACGCTTGCGTTCTAAACCTAGTTAGGTCTTCATTTGATTGACCCGAACTTGAGCCTACAATATCTGAGTCAGCCCAATCGTTAAGGTTATCATAAGTAGGTGTTGCGCTTCCGTTTACAACAAGTTTAATGTTTCCCTCTACGTCTGCTAAGGTTACTGATTGCCCTGTGTAATCTGTTGCGTCTTGAAAGGTAAACCTTGGGGTTGTTTGGGTAAGGTCTATGTCAATATTTAATTTTGGAGTAATATCTGCTAATGCCATCGTTGGTTATTTGTGATGCTACAAAGATACAAAAATGTAACCAAATGGTATTAAAACAAAAAACCCCGAAATTAATCGGGGCTTTAAGGGTTTATGTTGTGGCTTTACTAATCTTGTTGCTCTAGTGTCGCCATCTTTTTCTTTAAAGCATCCATAAAGTCTTTATCTTCACAGTACTTTTCGATTATCTTAGATTTAGATTTACCTAGCTTGTACTCGCCGAAAACAAATCCTGTTCCTATTCCCTCAAACTCTATTACCTTAGCATCAAGAGCAGTTGAAATTAGTTCTTTGTTTGTTTCGACAATGTTTTCCTCTCGCTTATCTGCTACTGATTCCTCAATAGATTGAGATTCAGGGTCTACCATTGCTTCAATCTCCTCAAATACCTCCATTCCATCTTCGTCATGCTGCACGTAGGTTACAAATGATTCTACAATATCTCTACCTTTTGTTGATACAAATATTCTTCCTCCATTTACCCACTTAACTTCACGTCTGTCGGTGATTACTTCGATAATATCCTCTTCAATTGCTCGTAAGATAATATCTTGTATCTCTACTTCTGTGTTGTTATCAAGCATATCTAAAAAGATGTCAGGGTTTCTTTTTACAAAACCAAGAAACTTATGTCTTACCTCTTCAGGTTCGTACTCATCTATTTTACTTGACATTCCAAGAACTCTTGCGTAACGAGTTACCTCATCAAACTTCATTCTCTTAGCTATATACATAGCGTCTGCTTCTTTTTCTAAGTTTTCTAGGCTTTCTTTTGCTCTTTTCTTGTTGTTTACCTCAAAGAAAATTACTTGCCTATTCTTCATTCTGTTGTTTTGTATTTGCGAATCCCTTTCATCCACCCATATAGGCTTCTCGTTAAGGTTTGTTAATCGTAAATACTCTAACTTAGTTGGTTCTAAATCAGGGTCAACATCAATTACTCCGTTTTCAAAGGCAATTTTTACTCTTCGGTCTGCTGAATCGTCTGCTTGCTCATCTACAAAGATTGAAGACTCTCCTTGAGCCAATCTAATTCTTGTTGGTTTTCCTTGTTTTAGGTTTTTTTCCCACTTACCGTTAACCTTTATCATTGGTCTTGGGTCGTATATTTGGTCTTCTGATGGGATTCCCACGTGAGGTGGGTAAATTACGGGTGCGTACTCTTCGCCTCTTAGGCTATCGTACTTCATCATTGATGAATCCGTGTTGTGGTGTTTTAGTCTAAAGACTACTGGTCGTGCCATTTGTATTAAAATTTAAAGTTAAAAAATTAAAAGTAAAAAAAGGAGAGGTGGAAATTACCACCCCTCCGCTGTGTTATCTGTTTTGATTAGGATGCTTTGAACAATCCGAATCTGTTTGCTCCTCTACCGTGGAATGCAAATCTTTTTCTGAAGTTAACCTTCATTTCATCCACTTCGTTAGTAGACACTGAACCAAGCGAACCTGTTACCCATTCTTTGTAACCCATAGGCTCCATTCCATTCATATCGTTATAAGCGATAGAGAAAGATGGAACTTGAGTAGTTGCTCCTTCAGGGTCAGGTGCTGATACCATTCCTAATGGTGCTACGATACCTAAGTTTTTGTACTTAAAGTTATCAGATGCTCCAAGAGTTTTGATGTCAGTAAACACATCATAACGCTTTTTATGGAATGTGTAGTTATCTCTAGTAAATGATTTAAAGCCAAAGTTAACTGCCTTTTCCTCACCACCTACTGCGTTGTAAATAATACCACCATCAGTAAAACCTGGGGAGGTTCTAAGGAAGTTGTCAATTGAACGTGAAAGAGGTAAACCTACGATAAGAGCGTTTTCGTCTGCTCCTTTGTATTTGTTTAACTCATCAATCATATTGTCAAGGTCAGTTAATGAGAAGCCTCCTGCTGTGTAGTTTTCTACGTTAGCGTAGTTCTCAAGGAAAGGAATAAATCCTTCGGTAACAGATACTTTTTCAAAACCTGGCAAATTTGCTAGGGTAGTGTTAGTAATCTTTTTACCTGTCATAGAGATTAACTCACAGAAGTTATAGAAACGAGTTTTTGTGTTCTCGATTCCCTCTAAGTACCAATAAGACTCATTTTCGTTTGCTCCAAGATTATCTAACCAAGAGATAGAACCTGCTGCTCCATCTTGAACAGTGTAAGAATCGTTAAGATTCATAGTGTTGTTCTGGTAAGAAAGCAATCTTGTTTGCACGCCTTCAGGCTGTGTTCCACCTTCGGGAACTGCTCTACCTGTGTTGATAATAACACTTGAAGTAGTAACAGCAGGGATGTTTTCACCTGCTACAGTTGGTGCGCAATTGAATTGTCCTTGAGTAAGTGAAGTTCCCGATGTCATCCACGTATCAGTTACGATAGCAGTTGTTCCGTCTTCAAACTCAATAAGGTCATATTTACGAGGAGTACCAACTACTGTAGTTCCTGTTGCTACGTAAGGGTCGTTGTTTTCGTTAATATCAAACTCATAGTCAGACTGAACTTCTAAAGTTTTAACAGCGTTAGCTGCTGCTGCTGCTGACGAATCTACCTTGATTACTTCGTGAATAAAGTCCTCTTCGTAGTGAGTAAACTTTTTAGAGTTCACACTTTCTACATAGCCTAATTCTTCCATCAATCCCATTAAAGATTGAGTTCCGTATCGTCTTACAAGTTGATTGTCAACCTGTGGCTTTAAGATACCTTCAGGAAGAAGGGATGAATTTAAGTAGTTCCAATCCGCTACTGAACGTACCGCACTTGGAGTTGTTTGTTGTATTGCCATTTTATTATGGTTTTATTTTTTGTTAATTTTTGTTTTTAGCTTTCCATTCTATTTGAGCCTTTAAAAAGTCATGCCGAGAATTATAGTTTTCTGCTTTTGGTTTACTTCCGTTAGCAGGCACTTGTGTAGTTCCTGTTGACGATTTCTCCGTGTGCTTTACTTCTTTCTCCACAAAGTCTTTTTTAGACTCTGATTCGCGCTGTGTGGCTATTGCTGTTACAATGTCATCGAAATATCTTAGCTTTAACAAGTTTTGACGAAGTTTTGCTGCGTCTGTTTGACCACTCTCGTTTACCGACAACCTGTCTAATGCGGAGTAGTAATTAGCAAAATCTTCTTGTAACTGATTGTTCATATCTTCAGTAATCTCAAAATCTACGTTGGTATCCCCAACTGTAAATGACTCCTTCTTATAATCACTCAAGTTACTCTTGTAATACTCAGACATATCTTTTGACACATTTTGAAAATGCGTGTCTATGGTTTCGTTTACTTTTTTGCCTAACTCTTCCTCGGTTAAACCTCTTGTTTCAACTCCTCCATCTGGGGCATTAAGTTCTTCAATTGTTTTTTGAAGTTTACCTTTTGCCTCACGCGCATCTATTCGCAATGCCATTTGAGCGTCTTTATACTCTGTGTCTTCAGGGGAGTACTCATCACCTGTCAACGCTGAATATTTTTTACTTATTTTCCAATCAGCCTCTTCTGAGGTAAAGCCTTGGTTTATTAAATCCTCTCGGATAACAGCCATTGCTTGATTAGGATTGGAAATGTCATATTGCTCGTAAGACTTAGTTTTGTTGTGAACCCAATCTTTTGTTATGTTCACACCTTTTTCATGCTGCTCTAATACCCAATCAACAAAATCATTACCTGTCTTTTTAGGTATATAACCCTCCTTGACTTTTTCTTGCACCTTCTGGTTTAAGAACTCTTCGTCAATCTTAGGTTGCTCCTTCTCTTCAGTCTTACCTGCATTTTTCAATGAACTTAATGCAGAGTCTATTGTTTTGTCCTCAGCCTTTGTCTCTGCTTTTGGCTGCGTTTCTTTTATTTCTTCAACGGGTTTTTTTACTTCCTCTTTCGGCTGTAAGTCTTCCGCTTTGCTTGTTTCTTCTTTTGGCTGCTCTTGTGGCTGCACGTTTTCTTTTTCATCCTTTACTTCAGGTTGTGCTGACTCTTCTTTGTCAACATATTTTCTTTGTATCTGTTCCTTTAGGTCGAGAGTTTCCATTATGATTTAGATTAAAATTCTTAATTAGGTACAAAGATAACTATTTTAAATTTAACCGTTTGGTTACATCACTTTATGGCGTTACGTTTCTTAACTTACTAGCACCGCCTTGTGGTATTTTTGGTTGTCTTTGTCCTGATAATTTAGGAAAAGAGCCTGCTATCGACTCTTCTTTGTCACTTTGCTTTTTGTCATTTTCTTGCGCTAATTTAGAAGCTAATTGTATTTCTTCTTTGTCTTGCTCTCCTTTTAAAACTTGCTCCCGCATATCTTCATCATGGTCTTGTGCAGACTCTTGAAGTTTAAGTTGATACTCTAGTCTTAAGTGATTATCTTTTCTGTTCCACTCTAATTCTATAGTTTGTTGCTTTGCTTGTTCTATTAGTGCTGCACTTTCTGCTTGCGCTTGTGCTTGTGTCTGAGATGCAACAGTAGACTTTTCTAACTCCTGCTGATAATACTTTTCTTCTTTTATAGCAAGTTGTCTAGCTGCTAACTCTATACTTACTTTAGCTTGCTCTCTTAGCATTACTGCATCAGATGCTTTTATCATACCTCTTTGAAGAGATACTTGTACGTTTTGCTCAAAATAGGCTTGTTCTTTAGCATCGGGTGTCATGTAGGTAGATATACCAAAGGCTGATTGAGGTATTTTACTTGCCACCTCCATAGAGTCTGCCATTGTTCTTCCTACTATCCTTGCGTACTTTTCTTTTTTGTCAAGATGTGCAATACTATCTTGAACCATTACGCTTGTTAGTCGAAGCCCTCTATTGAATATGTCTACAAATGCGTGCTGTAAGTATCTTGTAGAATTGTGTGAGGCGTGTAATGCCATTTTCTCAACTTCTACCGCCACTTCTTTGTCTGGCGTTACAGGACTTCTTCCTGCTGATATGCCAATTACTTCTCTTATTTGTTGCCTGTAATACTCATGCGCTTGTAGCATTTGCATAACAGGGTTTAGATTAGGAGTTAGTTCCTGTATTGGTTTTTGGTTTCCTATAAACTCACCGTCTTCACCTACCGAAGAATAAAATAACTTACCTAACTGATTGTATATATTAAGTACATCCATAGCATTTGTGGCTACATCTCCCAATCCTTTAAGGGTATTTTGTAGTCCTGCTATGTCTATAGCTGCTCCAGGCGGTGGAACTTGTGCTATGTAGTTCTGTATCTTTAACTGAATGAGGTTCATCTCATCTGCATAAGGAACTATCTGCTCTACTAACGACTTGTTCTCCATGTCGTAGATGTTTGGAGCAAATATGATAAAGCCTAACTGAGTGTTTAACTTCAGTTGGTCGTCTTCCATTTCATATACTTGATTTGCTTTTCTACCGTAATCAAATACATAATCTGTGTTTACTACCCACTTTGCTTTATACACCGTTTCTTTTCTAAGAACGGACATTTCTTTTTTATTCTTTGAGTATTTGCTAGGGGTATATCCAAGCTCCTTTTTATCAAAAAATAATCTTCCGTTTTGCTTTTCTGTTGATTGGTAATTGGCGTAATCTGTAGAAAGGTATTCTGCGTCTAATACTTTTACCTTAAAACTTCTGTATGGTCGCCCGTCTGAAAAGTTAGTTGGGTAATATGCTTTTCCCCAAGAATTATCCCATTCAGGGTTATTAAATTTAGATGCGTTAGATTTAGCAGCGTCAAACAACTGCTCTTCGGTTAGGTCAGAGATTTCTGCCAACCTATCTATTGTCATTGTAATTAACTCGCCTGCGTATTTTATATCGCTAAAGTCATCGTCCTTTGTAAACGAGGTAATTAAGTTTACAGGGTCTACATATCTCCAACGTATATCATTGTTCTCGTCATAGTAAACCCTTATCCCTGCTTTAGCAAGAACAACTAAGTCTCTATATACCTTTCTTATTACTTCGGGTTTTTTGTTTCTGTTAAGAATATCAGAAAGTATTAACTCCATTCCTAAGCAAGATGAGGCTTTTACGTTCATCTGTAAGTGTAGGTCTATCTCTTCTTGACTTTCAAATACTTCGGGGTCGTCATCTTCTAATAATTTAACGCCTGTTTCTTGCTCTATTTGCTTTGCTTTTTTAGCAAGTTGTTTTTTGAATAGTAGTTGATTTCGTATTTCGTCAACTTCTGTTATTGAGTTTTGGTCTATTGCTTGGCATTGTGGCTTGTACTCTCTGTTTATGAAACCGCCTACCATCTCGTTTACAATCTGCTTGATAGGGTCTGATACCGCCCAATTTAAGGTAAGGTGTGCCGTGTTACCATCTCCAATAGTTTGATTCTTATAATCGTTTATTGGCGTTCTACCTTCCGCTCTTCTTCTTAGTTCTATGTATCTATCTACATCGCTCCCAAGTGAACCTGCATATCCTTTATCTGCATCGTTCCAAATACCTTTTGCCCAACTAATAGCAAAATCCTTTTCTTGCTTTAATTGCGGGTCAATAAAATCAGATGGGAAACCGTTAATGGTTTTTTCTTGCATATTAGTATTCTTCCTTGCAAATATACAAAAATGTAACTAATCGGTTTTATTTAGCTAAGCGTCCTTTGTTTAGAAATGTCGGTCTTTCTTATTATGTTTAGCGTTCCTCGTTTTCTTTCTTTTTTCTCCTTTTTTATTTCTTCCCTATGGAAAGCAGAAATAGCCATCATAAATGCTACTGTTGAATCAAAATCAGTCCACTTGTTTGCTTTAAAGTTTCTGAACTCTTCTAGTATATCCTCAAACCAACAATCACCAAACATATCTTTTTTTGTATCGTAACCTAAGTACTCATATATGTATTCTTGAGCATAATTAAGTAGTGCGTTTTTTATGTCCCAATTTGTTGTAGGCGTTCCTCTGTTTCCACTTTTCTTAAAATATGTAGAATCAAATGGGTTTAACATAGCATACTTTGCGTATCCCATATTTTTCCAATGCTCTATAATTCCATACTTGTTATTCTCAATGTGAGCGTATGATGAATAAAATATGCTTTGGTACAACATATCTTTATAAAACTGAGTTGGTGTTTCAGGTCTATGGCAATAGTAACAAACTATAGTCGGTTTAGGAAAGTATCTAGCATCTTTTACTATAGTTATTCCTGCTCCTTTTGAACCTCCATCTTCACTTCCTTGATGGTCGTATGGGTCAATTCCCGTTCTTGAAAACATACGCGCAGGCTGATAACTAGCACCTATCTCCTCATATCTGTTTCGCTCCCCTTCAGGTGGTAGCCACCTAACATACCACTTACCTTGCTCTGATGGATGCCAAACAACTTCTTTTCTTGTTTCGCTATAAAAGAAATTACCCCTAACAACAGGTGAGTTTATTCTGTTGTCTCTTATGTAGGATAATTGTTGCATTATCTTCTGCATATCAAAGTTGTTTTCAACCCCTGATACTGCCCAACACTCTTCCATGTTAAGAGGGTTTTTTCTCATTTCATTTTTCAGAGAATCTCCTACTAATCCTTTACGAAGTGCCTTTATATACTGCTCTGCTTTTTTTACATCACTATATCCCCACTCATCAACAAAGTTTGTAGGCTCTCCGTTAAATATAACCTCTCCCGCATACCCATAACAAGCGGGTATAAATATCCTACCACCTAATGTTTCTGTTTGGTTTGTTTCAGGGTTTATCTTTCTTCTGTCTGAGTTATCCCAAAGATTTTTGTAAAGTTTAATTGCTCTTCCATCTACATCCTCAACTGTCGTTGTGTTAAATGCAAACCCTGTTATTTTTGCTCTTTGCTTTAATGCGTATTTATTTACATTCCAACGCTTTTCAACATCAGCTATTGATGTGGGGCAGTTGTGTGCAATTGTAAAATCGGAAAGAAGAAATAATCCGTTTGTGTCTTTAAGATGAAATCCATAATATCTACCAACGTCTTTTTTTACCACACTAAAACCAGTCCTCATTGGGTTTCTTCTGTTTTTGTGATACCTTTTTTTATAGCTTTTTTTTCTCTCTACCTTACACGGTATTCTGTATATTTCTCCAAAAATAGCAACCCTATAAACATCACACTTGTAAACACTACCATCACCTCTCTTCATAGTAGCAACTTTTTTATTTATTGTTGAATAAAACCCACAGCTATTAGCTATTCTACATATAGCCTCAGATATGTGTTTGTACTTCTGGGTAACAGTGTACAAATTTCCTTTTTTTGGTTTATATCCATCGGTATCTATTATGCCCGCTAAAAATTCTAATCTTTGTTGTATGGAAGAAAATTCATACTGATTCGGTATGTGCTTGTTTCTTCTAACTCCTAATTCTGTTAACCACTTACTTGTAACTTTATTAAATCCGAAAGAGTATGAGTAAAAAGATTCAGTTTTTTTATTTCCTTTACTTTTGCTAACAGTAACCCCTAGCCTTTTTGCATAATCGTATATATATTTTTCTATTTCAGGCTCTATAGAATATATAGTCATTGTTTCTTTGTCACCATCTCCAATCCAAGCACCAAAATAATAAGGCTCAATTTTAAGCTCCTTTTCTTCGTACTCTACACCAACCCTAACCAACATAAGGTGCTTCTTAACTCTATCTGAAAACTTGTTATACTCTTTTACAGTTACATTTATTCTATCTCCTTTTTTTATCTTTTTACCGAAAAAATATCTTGGTCTGCTGTCGCACCATTCAGCGTGTATTATATGAGATTCATTACACCCCCAACTATAGCCTTTGTTTGGTATCACCTCATACATTTGCTCTAATCCGCTTATAAGGTTAGATACTAACTTTGGCTTAGAGTCTTCCCCCATAACATAATCACCTATTTTAATATCTTGCACCTTTTTTACAGAACCATCACTCATAAGTATTTGAGTATCAGGCGAAAAGCATTTCCCTAACTCATCACCATAGTAGTATTGTAGGTTATCTCCATCAAGTGCAACTGTTGTGGATGGCGCTTTATATATCTTTGAGTTTAAAACTGCTCCGTACTCTTTTACTTTTGTTTTTGTTGAGCGAGTTTGAGGATTTGAAAAGTCTATATATGCACTAGACTTAGATAGACCTGTATCTACAGGCTTTAAAAACGATGGCATACGTTGCCAAGCAATAACTATCTTGTCCATTAT
>Ga0209953_1000784_pt1 | contig 10864 bp, 15 predicted proteins | sample SalPonred_H2O_MG_FD_185713 | JGI IMG/M metagenome (GOLD analysis project Ga0209953, IMG submission 185713) | Salt pond water microbial communities from South San Francisco under conditions of wetland restoration - Salt Pond MetaG... | ecosystem: Environmental > Aquatic > Non-marine Saline and... | reverse complement strand
TCTATTGCCCATACGTGCCGCTGCAAATGGTCCGTGCGGTTGATCAGGATACCTTCCAGCCGAAAATCGGGTTCAAAACTCGTTACGGTATGGTCGCCAACCCGTTCGCGGAAGGCACTGACCTTGGCGCTGGTGCGTTGAGTCAAGACAGCAACGTGTACTACCGCCGGAGCGTAGTTGCAAATCTTCTGTAGATTATAATAATAAAACAGAAGTACTTGAGAGGGGACTTCGGTCCCCTCTTTTTTTGCTTGACACTTTTGTTTTCAATCGTTATAATGGTTTTGAGTCTATATAAATACTAATAATGATTCATATGAGTATTAGCTAATGACTGACATTACAAACAAAAATATGTTATCGCCTGTTGGATTTCAATTCAACATTAGTCGTATGCCTACAATGAACTTTTTTGTTCAGTCGGTAACATTGCCTGGTATTACTCTTTCCAGTTTAGATCAACAAACACCATTACGTTCCATTCCCACACCTGGTGATCGTATTGAATACAGCGAACTTGAAGTGATATTCAAGGTCGATGAAGATATGAAGAATTATATTGAGGTGTTTGATTGGATACGTGCATTAGGTTTTCCAGATTCGACAGATCAGTATAAAGAGTTGGAAGATCAACCGTCATTTTCTGGTGGGGGTATTTACTCTGACGCTACTTTGACTATTCTGTCAAGTGCAATGAATCCAAACATTCGAATTGAGATTCAGGATTTGTTTCCAGTTTCATTGACACCGATTGAAATGTCTGCGGTCAATCCTGACATTGAATACATCGAATCAACAGCATCTTTTAGATTTCTGAATTATTCATTTTTGAAACTTTGATTTTACTTTCACCTTAGATTATGATACAATAGGTTTATATACCTATGGGAAAGTTATATTATGACGCTTGAAGAAATATTTGAACTATGGGAAAAAGACAGTGCGGTTAATCCGTCTGAACTTGGTAATGCTGCACTTGACCTTGCAAAACTTCATCATAAATACTACGCGATATTTTCTCGTGAGAGATTGATGTTGAAAAAACTTGAGTCTGAAATGAAACGACTGAAACTCGACAAGCAAGAGTTTTATGTTGATGGTCCCACTGAAGAACAGATGGAACAGGGTTGGAAGTTACCACCAAAGGGTCGTATTCTCAAGTCTGATGTCTCTGCTTATCTCGATGCAGATGATGACATTATTCGACTGAACCTCAAGATTGCATATCAACAAGAAAAGATACAAGCCTTAGAGTCCATTATCAAGATGATACACAATCGTGGATTCCATATCAAGAGTGCGATTGACTTCGAAAAATTCAAGGTTGGTGCGTGACACATTTAGTTATTCGAAAAGTTGATGAAGTCTATAATCAAATCGTCACTGATGATATGGGTATAGCACAAGAAATTTCGGATCACTTCACGTTCGAAGTTCCAGGCGCCCGGTTTATGCCTCAGGTGAAATGGGGTGTCTGGGATGGAAAGATACGTCTATTGAATATGAAGACACTCACTTTGTATTCAGGGTTGATGCATCGTCTTGAAGATTTTTGTAAGTCTCGTGGTTACACACTTGAGTATGAATATGATAATTCAACCAACAACTTTTCAGTCAAAGAAGCGAAAGAGTTTCTCAAAGAACAAAAGTTTAGTTTAGAACCACGCGATTATCAGATCGAAGCATTTGTTGATGCGGTTCGTTATGATCGTCAAATGTTTTTATCTCCGACTGCGTCAGGTAAGTCATTCATCATTTATATGATTATGCGGTGGTATTTGAGACCAGCGTTGATCATTGTTCCGACCGTATCATTGGTTCATCAGATGTATTCTGACTTTGAAGAATATGGTTTCAAGTCTGAGAAATATATTCATAAGATTTTTGGTGGCCAGGATAAGGATACAGACAAACCCATCACAATTACAACGTGGCAGTCCATCTACAAGTTACCGAAGTCTTGGTATGATCAATTTGATGTAGTCATAGGGGATGAAGCGCATTTGTTCAAGGCAAAGTCTTTGACATCGATTATGACTAAATTGATCGACTGTCAATATCGTTTTGGATTCACTGGTACAGTTGATGATGCGCAATGTCATCAGTATGTTCTTGAAGGATTGTTTGGTCCGTTGAATCGTGTTGCGACCACAAAAGACTTGATGGACGCGAATCACCTTGCAGATTTTCGTATCAAAGTTCTTTCATTGTCTTATTCAGATGAAGAGAGAAAACTTGTTGCACCGATGACGTATCAGGATGAGATGAAGTTTTTGGTGAATCACGAAGGACGCAATCGTTTTCTGACAAACCTATCACTGTCTTTAGAAGGCAATACACTTTTATTGTTTCAATATGTTGACACACACGGTAAGGTGTTGTATAATAGTATCAAAGAACAGGCGGGAGACCGTAAGGTATTCTTTATTCACGGGGGAGTAAAAGGTGGTGAACGAAATGAGATTCGTGGTATTGTAGAAAATGAGAGTAATGCTATTATTGTAGCATCGTATGGTACGACAAGTACTGGAGTGAATATTCGAAACTTGCATAATGTAATCTTTGCAAGTCCATCTAAATCGAAGATTCGTAATCTACAATCAATCGGAAGATCACTTCGTAAGTCCGAGAGTAAATCATCAGCGGTGTTGTATGATGTCGCTGATGATTTGACACACAAAAAGAAAATGAATTTCACGTTGAAACATTTACTTGAACGCATCAAGATTTATGACAGTGAAAAGTTTCAGTATAAGTTCTATAAGGTTGGAATCAAATGATAGTAATGGCACTCCTTACAAATGGTGAAGAAGTTTTCGGTGAGTTGTTGAATGAGAATGATCGTGGTATTGATCTTGACAATGCGTTGTTGATGACGTATGCTACTATCGATAACGAACCAAATATTATCTTTCGAAAGTATTGCACATACAGCAACAACTTCGATGTGTTCTTCAAGCGCGAACATATTGTCGCTGTGTTCAAAGACTTGAGAGAAGAGATTCTGAAGTCTTATCAGATGACAATGGAAGTTTATGATGAGAACGGATTGCCAGAATTTAGTTCGGATAGTGATGAATATATGGCAGAGTTTGATATGCCCGAACCAAGTGTCGATAATGATATTGATGACACTGAAATTTCGGAAGATAGTTTTTTCATAAACAATTCTAGTAAAAAGGTTCACTGATGGCTGATTACATCAACAACAAAGAGTTCTATCAGATGCTCGTTGAATACAAAGAACAGTGTAGAATCGCAGAAGAAAACGGCGAACCAACACCGCGCGTGCCAGAAAATATTGGTCACTGTTTCTATATGATTGCGACACGATTGGGAACTAAGTGGAAGTTTTCTGGATACACTTATCGTGAAGAGATGGTGAGTGATGCATTGGAGAACTGTGTAGTTGCGGTGCATAACTTCAATCCAGAAAAGTCGAAAAACCCTTTTGCATATTTCACTCAGATTATCTACTACGCGTTTTTGAGACGTATTGAGAAAGAGAAGAAACAGACCTTTGTGAAGTATAAGTCGTTGGAACACTTTCTTGTTGATGCAAGTTTGAATAATGAAGATGCAGAAGCATACTCGACATTTGATATCACAAATGATAAAATGAAACCAATACTTGAAAAGTATGAAAGGAAACCAAAAACAAAGAAAGCACAGAAAAAACAAAATGAAGGTATTGAGAAATTTATAGAAGGTGAATAATGAAAATTGCTTTGATTACCGATCAACACGTCGGAATTCGTAATGATAACTTAGTACTACACGATTATTTCGAAAAATTTTATTCTGAATGTTTCTTTCCATACATTGATGAACACAAGATTGATACTATTATCACACTTGGTGATATCTTTGATCGGCGTAAGTTTATCAACTTTGACACGTTGAGTCGTGCAAAGTCGTATTGGTTTGATGAGGTAGAGAAACGAAACCTTGAGTCACATTATATTCTTGGTAATCACGATGTGTATTTCAAGAGTACAAACCGTGTCAATTCCCCTGACCTGCTGTTGCGCGACTATTCCGCAAAGATTCACGAACACCCAACGGAGTTAGACTTCGGTTCAACTCGCGTATTGATGTTGCCGTGGATCAATAACGAAAACTATGAAACCTCGATGAAGGCGATCGAAGATTCGACTGCATCGGTGGTGATGGCGCACCTTGAACTGCAGGGGTTTGAGATGTATCGTGGTGCAGTGAATGAACACGGACTGTCGCATAAGACGTTTGAAAAGTTTGACTCAGTTTTCACTGGTCACTTTCATCATAAATCAACAAAGGATAACGTCCATTATCTTGGTGCGCCTTACGAGATGACGTGGTCAGACTATAACGATCCGCGTGGTTTTCACATCTTTGATACTGAAACAAAAGACTTGACATTCATTCAAAATCCGTTTAGTATATTTCATAAGGTATTTTATGATGACGCAACATCGGGTGAAGAGCTGCTGACTCAAGACTACTCACATATTCGTGATGCATATGTGAAGGTTGTGGTGAAGAACAAAGACAATCCGTATCTGTTCGATTTGTTCATTGACAAGTTGAACAGTTTTGATCCAAACAATCTTCAGGTTGTTGAAGATAATCTCAATCTACAAATTGAAGATGAGTCGGACATCGTAAATGAAGCAGAAGATACAGTGACAATTATCAACAAGTATATTGCGAATCTGTCACTCGACAATCCAAAGAATATGGAACAACTCTTTTACGATTTATACACTGAAGCATTGAGTATTGAATAATGATAAATTTCAAGTCTGTAAAATGGCAGAACTTTCTATCAACTGGTAATGAATTCACCGAAGTACAGTTAGACAAATCACCATCGACCTTGATCGTTGGTGAGAATGGTGCAGGTAAATCTACTTTTCTTGATGCGATTTCGTTTGTGTTGTATGGCAAGCCTTATCGCAACATCAACAAACCTCTACTGGTCAATAGTATCACCAACAAAAACTGTTTGGTTGAGGTTGAGTTTATTGTCAAAAAGAAACACTATCTCATTCGTCGTGGTATCAAACCCGCGTTGTTTGAGATTTACTGTGATGGGAAGTTGATCGAACAGAATGCATCGGTGCGTGAGTATCAGGAGTATCTTGAGAAGAATGTATTGAAGTTGAATCACAAATCATTCACGCAAATTGTCGTGGTTGGTTCTGCGAACTTCATTCCGTTTATGCAACTCAAACCAGGCGATCGTCGTAATGTGATCGAAGACCTGTTGGACATCGAAATCTTTTCGAAGATGCATACGTTATTGAAAGAACGCGTCTCTCGAAACAAGGACAAAATCACTGAGTCTAAGTATCAGATTGATTTGTTAGAACAACGCATTGAACTCACACGAAAACATATGAATGAGTTGATGTCAATGCAAAAGAGTGATCGTGAGAACAAAGAGAAACGAATTGACGAACTCAAGAAACAGATTGATGAACACTCGAAGTCAGTTGCAGAGTTACAGAAACAAATTCAAGAAACCACTGCGACAATCTCTGATCAACAACAGGTTCAAAAGAAACTTGAGAAACTCAATCAGTATGAGTATCAATTGAAACACAAGATTGAGTCATTGCAAAAAGACATTTCGTTTTTGCACGACAATGATGAGTGTCCAACGTGTCAACAGTTCATTGAGAGTGATTTCAAGGAAGAGAAGATACAGGTCAAGAATCTCAAGAAGGATGAGATTGAGGGTGGTCTGAATCAACTATCTGAACATTACAATGAACTCAATACGCGTATGGGTGAAATCTCGAAGGTTCAAGAAAAGATCAGCGAACTGAATCGTTTGATTATGAACGAGAACACGAGTATCACGATGTGTCAAAATAACATCGATGATTTGACTCAGAAGTTGAATGAAGAACAGACACAACAAAATGATGACTCTGCTGAAGAACTCAAGACAATGAAGAGTCAGTTGAAAGAACATCAAGAAAAACACGAAGAGTATGTGTTACTCAAGGAACGATATGAGATTGCATCAACGTTATTGAAAGACGGTGGCATCAAAGCAAGAATCATCAAACAGTATGTGCCGATCATCAACAAGTTGGTCAATAAGTATCTCGCATCGATGGACTTCTTTGTTCAGTTTGAACTGGACGAAAACTTCAACGAAAAGATTCGATCGAGGTTTCGTGATGAATTCACCTATGACTCATTCAGTGAAGGTGAAAAAATGAGAATCGACTTGGCACTTCTTTTCACTTGGCGCGCGGTTGCTAAACTTCGCAACTCAATTTCAACAAACCTATTGATTCTTGATGAGGTCTTTGATAGTTCGTTGGACACAACTGGTACAGATGAGTTCTTGAAGATTATCACGCAATTGAGTCAAGACACGAATGTCTTTGTCATTAGCCACAAAGGCGATCAGTTGTATGACAAGTTTCACAGTAACATTCGATTCACTAAAGTAAAAAACTTTTCTAAGATTGCAGCATAGGAGGAAAATATGTATTATGTAGTAGAAACAAAGTTACCAGACTATGATGATTGGTATCCAGTAATTGATGTCGAGAAGAGCAAACTTCACCCGCAAGTTTTGAAGTTCGACACGAAGGAATCAGCAGAAACTTGGGCCAGTAAACACGCAGTGAAGAATCACGATTGGAAAGTGGTGGAATATGAATCTGAGTGATAAGTTAGTCAAGTCAACACATCCTTTGTTGACCACTGAACTTGAACCATTTGACTTTGAGAGCCCACCAGTTGATCCACAGGAACTTGCGGATCATTTGATACAGGTGATGGATAAACACAATGGTATTGGGTTGTCAGCAAATCAATTAGGTTTGCCTTATCGAGTCTTTGTGATGCGAACCGAACCACGATTGGTTTGTTTCAATCCAGTGATCACCTTTGAGTCTGAAGAACAGTCGGTTATTGAAGAGGGATGTTTGACATACCCATCCCTTTATGTTAGAATAAAAAGGTCAAGTTGGATTAGATCAAAGTTTTATGATGTCAATGGCGAGTTGCAAACACAGAAGTTCAATGGTATTACTGCCCGATGTTTTCAACACGAAGTCGATCATCTGAACGGTATCGTCTATTTGAATCGTGCGTCAAAGATTCATCTTGAACGTGCAAAGAGAAATTTGAAACTGTTGAAACGAAAACAAAAGAGAATGAACAATGACCCTATGATTCGAACGAGTGAAGATGTGGTATGATTGAATATATAAGACGTATTATCTGGAGAAAATTATGGAATTGAATGTGAAGGTTGAAGAACTTCGAAAACAGAAATTGTTTCTCGCGGTTCCTATGTATGGTGGTCAGTGCGCGGGTATGTTTACTCGATCGGTTGCTGACTTGACTGGTCTCTGTGCAAAGTATCAGATTCCGTTGCAGTTTTATTTTCTGTTCAACGAGTCGCTGATCACACGTGCAAGAAACTATTGTGCAGATGAGTTTATGCGTTCAGACTGCACTCACCTGATGTTCATTGATTCTGATATTGGATTCAACGCGAATGATGTGATTGCAATGCTTGCTATGTCAAGTCAGGATGAGAAGTATCACGTGTTGTGCGGGCCTTATCCAAAGAAAACAATCTCGTGGGAAAAGATCAAGATGGCGGTGGATAAAGGCGCTGCTGATGAGAATCCGAACGAGTTGGAAAACTATGTAGGCGACTATGTGTTCAACCCCAAGAAAGGTTCTGGTTCAATCAAGATTGGCGAACCGTGTGAAGTTCTCGAAGGCGGCACTGGATTTATGTTGATTCAACGTAAGGTGTTTGAACAATATAATGAGAACTATCCTCAGATGTTATACAAACCGGATCACGTCCGCACCGCAAACTTTGATGGCACACGTGAGATTATGGCATACTTCGATGCCTTGATTGATGACAAGTCACAGAATATGGTTCCTGAGATCACTGCGTTCTTTGAGAAGAATCCAGATGCGAAACAGGATGATGTGATTGAGTTCTTGAAAGACAAACGGAATGGTCTTGCAGGCAATTATTCAAATAGGTACTTGTCAGAAGACTATATGTTCTGTTATAATGTTCAAAAGATGGGTATGAAAGTTTGGTTGTGTCCTTGGATGCAGTTGAAACACGTTGGTAGTTACATCTTTGGTGGTTCATTGGCACACTTGGCATCTGTTGGTGCTGCTGCGACTGCTGACGTGAAAACACTTGGTAAGAAAAAATAATGGAGAATGTGATGAATCTAAATAATGAAACCCTTGCAACCCTGAAAAGTTTTTCAGCGATCAATCCCTCGATTCAGTTTCAATCGGGAAATGAACTGAAAACAATTTCACCGACAAAGACAGTACTTGCAAAAGCAAAACTCACAGAGTCAATCGATTCGACCTTTGCGATCTATGATCTATCAAGGTTTCTTGGTGTCGTGTCTTTGTTCGAAGACCCAACCTACACAGTCAATGAAAACACAGTGACTATTCAATCGAGTGGTCGTAAGGTCGATTATACATTCTGTGATCCATCGACTATTATGATTCCACCAGACAAAGAGTTGAACATTGGTGATGCAGATGTTGAATTCAAGATGAGTAAAGAACATTTCAGTGAAGTGATGAAAGCATTGGGTGTGATGTCATTGCCTGACTTTGTTGTTGTTGGTGATGGTTCAAAGATTTATCTGCGTGCAACCGACACAAAGAATCCAAGCACCGATCAATTCAACATTGAGGTTGGCACAACCGATAAGACCTTCAATGTCGTGTTTCGAACTGAAAATATGAAGTTGATGCCCCGTGACTATCAGGTATCGATTTCATCGAAAGGTATTTCACACTTTAGTGCGGAGGATGTAGAGTATTGGATTGCGATCGAATCTTCATCAACCTTTGAATAAACTGAGTAGGACATTATATTATGCGTGATGATTTTTTGTTTGTAGAAAAGTATCGGCCACAGACAGTGGCTGATACGATTCTTCCTGATGATTTGAAGAAAAACTTTCAACAGTTCGTTGATCAAGAGAATGTGCCCAACCTGATTCTGTCTGGTGGTCCAGGCGTTGGTAAGACCACAGTTGCAAAGGCAATGTTAGAAGAACTGCGTTGTGATTACATCGTGATCAATGGTTCGATGAATGGTAACATTGATACGTTGCGAAATGAAATACAGCAGTTTGCATCGTCAGTGTCACTACAGGGTGGTCGTAAGTATGTTATTCTTGACGAAGCGGACTATCTCAACCCCAACTCAACACAACCTGCGCTTCGTAACTTTATGGAAGAGTATTCGAAGAACTGTGGATTTATTCTGACGTGTAACTTCAAGAACCGTATCATTGAACCGTTGCACTCTCGTTGCAGTGTCATTGACTTCACCTTACAGAAAGATGATAAGGTTCGCCTTGCAGCGGAGATGTTCAAACGTGCTTGTGGTATTCTGACGCAAGAGAACATCGAGTTCGATAAGAAGGTCGTTGCAGAGGTTGTCAAGAAACACTTTCCTGACAATCGACGTATTCTCAATGAATTGCAAAAGTATGGAAGTTGTGGTACAATCGATACAGGTATTCTTCAAAAGGTTCAAGATGTATCAATTGAAAACTTGACGAACGCGCTGAAGGATAAGAACTTCACTGAGGTTCGCAAGTGGGTGGCACAAAACTCTGATGCAGACAGCTCAGAAATCTTTCGAGTCATTTATGATGCAGCGTCAGAGTTTCTTACATCATCGAGTGTTCCACAACTTGTGTTGATACTTGCTGACTATCAGTATAAGGCGGCGTTTGTTGCTGATCCCGAAATCAACATGACTGCGTGTCTGACTGAGATAATGGTCAATTGTGAGTTTTCGTGATGCGTAAGAAGTGCGAAGCGTGCAATAAGAATAAGTTGCCAAAAGACAATGCGGTTGTGTATCTTGATGAACACCCTTTCAATGTTTGTGATGAATGTGAGAAACTTCTGATGGTTATCTTACAAAAGTTTGAAGAGAGAGAAGAGAATGAGCAATCCCTTTGAGTATCTCAACAGTATCAATGTAAGTAAAGAGAATATGATGCGGGGTTCAGAGAACGATGAACTCGCTGAGAAACAATACAACGCATTTTTGATCAACCGTGGTCTCTCGTATTTCCAAGATACGGTTGCACTCGCAAATGAAATGAATCAACGTGCGGATCTCGACTATAAGATGCAGTATGAGTTTCTACTGAACTTGGTTCGTAAGCGCAAACGTTTCTCTAAGTGGCACAAAAAAGATGAGAATAAACACGTTGATTTGATTTGTGAATACTACAATTGCAGTCAAAGAAAGGCACTTGAAATCCTCAACACCCTCACATCTGAACAGGTCAAATCGATATGTGAACAGATGTTGAAAGGCAAAGATTTATAAATAGTAATGAACAATAACTTATAATGTTTATAACTATAACAATAAAGGTGTCTGAAAATGGAAAGTGTCGTTGATTCGTTGATTGAAGTTCAATTGAAAGAACAGGATGATTTTCTCAAAGTTCGAGAAACACTGACTCGCATTGGTATCTCATCACCCAAAGATAAAAGACTGTATCAGTCTTGTCACATTCTTCATAAACGTGGCAAGTATTACATCGTGCATTTCAAAGAACTGTTTGCACTTGATGGGAAGGCGACCAACTTCTCTGAAGAAGACGAGGGTCGTAGAAACACTATCGTTCGGTTGCTCGCTGATTGGGGGTTGGTTGATATCGTAGATGAAGATAGAATTTCATATCCCGCAACACCAATCAATCAAATCAAAATCATTCCTCACAAAGAAAAGAATGAATGGGAATTGATTGCCAAATACAATATCGGGGGTCGCAAGTAAATGTTATCATTCTCTGAATTTCTACACGAAGGTGTCAAT
>Ga0209953_1000782_pt1 | contig 10870 bp, 8 predicted proteins | sample SalPonred_H2O_MG_FD_185713 | JGI IMG/M metagenome (GOLD analysis project Ga0209953, IMG submission 185713) | Salt pond water microbial communities from South San Francisco under conditions of wetland restoration - Salt Pond MetaG... | ecosystem: Environmental > Aquatic > Non-marine Saline and... | reverse complement strand
CCGCGCTGGCTTGCCCGTCCATCAGCTCGGCGCAGTACTCCTGGTACGGGCATTCCAAGCATTCGTCTTGCCCGATCGGGATGACCAGGGGAGCAGGGTCCGCAGGTGAACCGGTCCGCTGCGCTGCCGTTTGGGCGACCTTCACCCGGAAGGCGTGCTCGTGGTCGTAGCGTTCCAGCGCCGAGCGCTTCTTCTTTCCTGAACTGGCCGAGAAGGTTTGAAACAACGACGACGTCAGCTCGTGCCACACCAACATGAACGGCGCATCGAACTGCGCCGCAACCTCGTCCTTCCCGATGATGAATCCCTGGCGCGCATCGCCAGCCGGCCCGAAGCCCGCCATATCGAGCATCCGCGAATAGTGCGCCAACTGCAAGAAGTCATCCAAGCGGCTACTGATCATCGGCGAACAGCCGGGGACCGAGAAAACCTCCGCCGGATCGGCAGGCAACGAGATCGACGCCGATTTCGTCTCGGTGGAATTCAAAGTTTTATGCGCCTTGATATCCCCGGGCACGTAGTAGCCACGACCATGGGTATCGACCATTCGCAGCAAGAGGTCGGGCCGGCCTTGCCGCCCAGCCTCGTGATCATCGGGCAACCAACAATTGCTGATCAACAGGGCACCATCGCTCATCGCCTGAAGCGTCAAGCGAACCGATTCAGCTCGGGACAGATGCGGCTCGATGCGTACGAACGACGAACCCAAGCCATCGGCCAAGGCGGCGAGGACATCAGCCTCGAAAACCACACCCTCGTCGAAAAGCCGCTGCATTTCTGCACTCGGCTCCCACTCGACCTTGGGGATCGTGGCATCGAAATCGTTGTGGATCCGCCGGGCGCATGTCTTGGCGGCGTAGGCGCCGAGCAGGGGCACGCCCTCGCTCAACTCGTCGGCTGCTGCTTGCGCGGCGCTCATGCTTCCCCCAAAGTGTCCATCTGCGTGATTGTCCCGCACAGCTCGTGGTCTGAGCGCCTGTTCCGATTGCTTGACATCGGTGATGAGTCGCCCGTAACGTCTTGCTTAGCCACTGGCACTAGCTGGTTGGAAGTGAACCCGGCAGCCGTCCGGACGGACGGTGGGCCGGGTTCGCGCTTTCTATATGTCCCGCACACTCACGAGTGTTGCTCCCAGTTGCCTGCGCCAGGAACCGCCTCGAGCGAAGCACCACGCCACTGCATCGGCTACCCATAGACCGGGCTCAGTGTGTCGAGGAAGGAGCTCATAGCGGAAGGACGCGTGCATGCGAAGGTTGCGGGAGTGTTCGTAGAGGTCTTGCCTGTCATATTTCTCAACAGAGGTATCCAACTCCAGGACGAGCTCCGGTGCAGTTGTCTCACGAGCCAACTTGATGGTGGCGGAGATGCATTCGGTGACGTTACTTTGGGCTGTCTGATTGTTTTGGTGAAACCGGAAGCACACGGATTCGCAATGAGGGGGAATCTGGGAACTAGGACAGACTGGCGCCTCTTGGCGCACCATCACCGCGACTGCAAATGCCCAATGTTCTTTGTTGATGGCAGCCGCTGAACACAGATTCCAATCGGAGCTGAGAGTCATACCTAGGATCTATGCTGCATGAATGGGAAGCGAAAGTTGGCCAAATTTCGGTTCAACCGGCGCAGTCGCTGGAGCATCCGCTGATCCTCCGGCTGAGCTTCCTCAGGAGGCTGGAGTCGAGTTCTTGGCGACTACCTCTGCAGTCTCACGTGACGTTGAAAAGCGAGGTGCGGAATGAGATCGGGACGGTCTAGGTCATTCGAGGTGTCCCCCTCGGCGGCGCGACTGACGACCTCTCTTCGGGATATCGGTTACGATTTCACCACGGCCATCGCGGACCTCGTAGACAACAGCGTTTCGGCCGGTGCGACCCGTGTGGATATTGAAATCGTCTTTGACGGTCCGGGCTCCTACGTACTTGTCGCGGACGATGGCTCAGGCATGACCGCGGGAAAGCTGACCGAAGCATTCAGATTCGGGAGTAGAACCAACTACTCCAACAATGATCTCGGCCGCTATGGCTTGGGTCTGAAAACCGCTTCTCTATCTCAGTGTCGCAGGGTGACTGTCGCTAGTCGCCAATCACCCGTTAACCGCCGGATCACGACTCGAACGCTTGACTTGGATTTCGTAGAAGAGTCTGACTCGTGGTTGATTATCGAACCCGAGGAGAGCCCCGTTCTCACGATCTCAACTGAGAAATTGGCGAGGCATCGAGGTACTGTCGTTGTTTGGGAGAAGTTGGATCGTCTGCTGCCCCTAAAGCGTGTAGACGGCGGGTGGGCACGCCGCCGCTTTCTTAACTATGCCTCTCGAGTTTCAGAGCACTTGGGCATGGTCTTTCATCGCTACCTCGAAGGTGCTGTTCAAGGCCGTGATCGTCTTGAGATCAGCGTGAACGGCGCTCCAGTGCAGCCCTGGAATCCTTTTGCGCTGAGCGAGCCTTCGACTCGGGTGATGCCGCTCCAAAGTTTTGAGATTCAGATCGGGGGTGTGGTTGGGGAAGTTCTGTTACAGCCCTATGTCCTTCCGTCTCGAAATGATTTCAGCTCCATGGCCGAATTTGAGCGCATGTCTGGCCCGCTCAAGTGGAATCGGCAACAGGGGATCTACGCTTATCGAGCGGATCGTTTAGTCCAGTGGGGCGGCTGGAACGGAATTCGGGGTATCGATGAACACACAAAGCTCGCTAGGGCAGCGCTTGATTTCGAAACAAATCTAGATGAAGCCTTTCACATCGACGTGGCCAAGATCAAGGTAAGTGTTCCCACGGAACTTAAGCAGATGCTTGACCGACCAATTCATGAGTTGTGTGTGGAAGCGGATGCCTCGTATAGGAAGAGTGGGCAGCAAGATTCGCATGACGGCAAGGCTGCAAAACCTGGAAGTCGGCTGTCGGGCACCGACGCGTCGTACGGTCTGGCGATCTCGACTGCTGCCATGGAACTCGGATACTCAGACGCGCTGAGAGACATCGTCGCTCTCCTAAAACAGCGAGACCCAGATGTGGTCGCAGGCCTCGGCCTTGACTAGCGCTCAGTCTAGAGGCAAACGGTTTACCTTCAAGCTGTCCGATTCGCTGCTGACACACCACTGAGCGACTGGGCATCGGGTGCAGTCTGGGCCACTCGGACGACAAATTGTGTTCGAAATCTCCATGATTGATAGGTGAGCTGATCGGCTTTGGTGGCTGAAGCCAACCATTCGGGCAACTGCAAGTCGTCCGTCCGTGAGGTGATTGCGGCGATCGACACCCTCGCCACTGAATCGGCTTGCAACGCGTAGGATCCGTCTGTTGATGATCACTGGTTCCTCTTCCTCATCTTCGCTCTCCGATTCGAGCGCCAAGGTTGCGATTTCCGCGATATAGCGGCTAATGAGTTTTGCGGACACCAAGTCGGACAAGACCCTATGCGTTAGACAGTCAGTGTCGGCGAGCGCTTCCGCGACAGACACAATTTGAGTGGCTCGATTCTCACGGCCGATTAGCCTACCGATGTCTCGAATCTCTTGAGCTCGACGCAGGGTGTCCGTTGGTGTCTTCATCTGCTTTAGTACAGGCCAAATCCTCCGAACATGATCCGTAGGCGCTTTGTCAAGGAGCAACTCCGCACTAATGACTTGCCATCGCGAGTCAGGTTTGAGCCAAGGCGAAGCTTGGAGGTCTGTGGAGTCGAACCATTGCGCCAAGGCGGCACTGATCTGCTTGGTACTGCTGCGTTCCTTCTGATTGGCAAGGAGCGCGTTTTTCACAGCGTCGCCCAAGGCTCGACCAAGAGCTGGCGGAACCGCATTACCTATTTGCCTGAATGCTGCGCTTGGGGGTCCAGCGAACCTAAACCAGTCAGGAAATGTTTGGAGTCGGGCGGCTTCTCGAACGGTTAGCGTTCGATCTTGGGATGGGTGTATATACCAGTATCCGTCTTTCGCGATATGGGCAGTAATGGTCCTCGAGAGATCGTGAGCGTTCAGTCGTTTGTACTTATCATCGAAAATGTCATCCCTATATCTCTTCAAGTGCTCTGGGAGATCGGAATATCTAGTACTTGTATCAAGTAACTCGAAGGCTTCAAGATCATCAGGACGAACCGGTCGAGTTATGTGATCGTACACTCGGTAACGTTCATGAGATGGGACGGATTCCCGCATCCGTTTCTGGAATTCACTGATCGGCTTGGCGTATGGCGCCCAGCCAGCGGCACCACCCTCTGGCCGCCAGCCGCCCTCGACGACTGGAAGGTCACCTATTGCATTGTCCACGGTGGTCTTCCGGGGTGTTTCGGGCGGCCACGTGAACTGCACACCGTCTCTCAGTGCCACTAGGACTAGTCGCTGTCGAAATTGCGGTACTCCAAAGCGCCATGTCTCGAGGACTCGTTCTTCGACTGCGTAGCCCAGGGATTCGAGTTCAAAAACCATAGTCCGCAGAATGAGCATCTCTCTGTCGAGCGCCATATCTGGAACGTTCTCCATGATGACAGCTCTTGGACGCGCACGTTGCACGATTTCAAGGAACGATTGCCAAAGATCTCGGCGGTCATCGTAGGCTTCGCGAACCCCCGTACGTACATAGTGCCTAATCCCTGAACGACCTGCCTTGGAGAACGGCTGGCACGGCGGACCGCCACATACGATATCGATCGCGTGCTCCTTGATAAGGCTGCTGACCCGTTGAACAGTTACTGGGTCGCCCAGATTCCATCGCGCCGTCAGGCCCGAGAAATGGTGTCGATGAGTCTCCACTGCGTCCTTATCGTGGTCGACTGCAAGAACTGTCGTAATTCCAGCCTGCTGCAGTCCAAGACTCAGCCCGCCCGCGCCAGAAAATAAGTCTGCGGCGAGCAGCTGTTCTGGATCGCTTTTCCTGAGACGTTTGACCAGAGGTTCAAGGTCGACATCATCTTCAATCGCTTGCGGATTCGGTGCGAGTCTCAGGAAGGGTCCTCGGACCTGCTTCACGGCATAGGCACGCTTGCGGTGTCCATGCCCGCTAGGTTCACCAACTGCTGTGTCCGTCGTCGAGTCGCTCATCAGACTGGAAGATACCTGCCCCAACTATTTGTCAGGAGCAGGTGAGCTTCGATTGCCAAGTAAATAAGTGGAGCGCCTTCTGGCTCTGTTTTAATCACGTCAGTGAGCTTCATCTGATGGCATGTATTCCTGTTACGTGACTGCGGCAAATATGGCGGCTGCGGCGTCGCTGCTGTCTTGATGCTCCCAGAAGCGCATGACGGTCCATCCTGACTCGCGTAGCCACGCGTTCGTCTCGGAGTCACGATCCCGGGTCCTTGATATCTGACGAACCCAAAAGTCCGTGTTGGTCTTTGGCAACTTGAAATGCATGGGACACCCATGCCAATAGCAGCCGTCTACGAAGATGGCTACTTGCCACCTAGGGAACGCGATGTCCATGCTACGTCTCCTAGAACCCGGGACCGGAAAGTTGACGCGGTAGCGGAGTCCTAAGTGAAAGAGTGCTTTGCGGATGAGAAGTTCGGGACGTGTGTCACGAGATCGTCGAGGGCCTGATGACCTTACCCTTTCGAGAGAAGTAACCGTGTGATGCGGATCTACGTAGTCCAGCCTCAGCGAAGGACTTTCTTCGTCGTGTGATGAGCGGGCAGTTTCCCTCGGCAGGGCGTCCTGAAAATATTGCAGATCGGTCACGTGACGCCCTCACTGGTTGCTGGTAGGGATGCTCGTAGGAAATAGTATCGCTGTAGCATCTCAATAGTATGCTATGGTGAAGCTATGTCGTCACCTAACGCGCGAAGTCGCTTCATAGTGGATCTTCCTCCAGGCCTAGTGCGCGAAGCGGAGAGTATCGTGGGATCGGGGCAGGCATACAGCTCTATGAGTGCCCTATTGGCCGTCGCACTAGCCAACCAAATGCAACTCGAACGGACATCGAGCGTGGACGGATGGCTCGGGATGAGTTCCGCTGTTGCATCCAGTGAACTTGATGTGTTATCGCCGGAGCATCGGTGGGTGAGTCAGCCAGTCGATGAGCCTCCTGTGTTTGCGCCCCCCGCGCCGTCCGCGGGTCCTCTCTCTTCCTTCACCAATCGCCTCTCCCCGCTCATCGCCCCACTTCGGGTGCTTGCAGGACTCCAGCAGGAGACTGGCGGGACAGCTCCATGGGGGCGGTTCACGGACACGGGAGCACGCATGGCGAGAGAGGTCGGTCTCGACATTCGGAAACAAGACGAACGCTCGGGGCGGCGTGGGCGCCGCCGTCGCTGGACTGGGTGGCCCGTGGGAGCGGACGAAGCAGCCTCTTTGGCTCGGTTTCGCAGTCATTTCCTTGGACGCATCGACCGAGAAGCAGACGAATCCCCGCTGCTAGCGCTGGGACTTGTCGGGATCATCAATGGGGAAGTGGGTTTGACATCTGAGGGGTGGCAGTTTGCACGCTGCCCGACGCCGATCCTCGAGGACGAGACAGCCGAGCAACTGCTCTGCAGTGAACAGCGACTCATACTTGCTCGAGGTTTGTCGCGCATGCCAAGGGAATGGTCTCGCGTGACTTCAGCCTTAAGAGCACTAAGTGAGACCGATGGAGATCCGATGTCCGTTGAACGCGTCTTGGCAGTTGAGGAGCCCACATGGACAAAATCAATGGTTGCGTCACTCAGGTCGGGGATTATTGGCAGAATGGCGGATGCCGGTTTAGTAACCATCGATATTGGCACTGGGAGCGCTTTGCCAGTGCATGGAAATTACTCGTTGGAAATATCGGCGCAAGAGGAAATTACGGAGGGGGTAAATAAATGACCGTGCCTTGGGTCTTCGCTAAGCGACGAGGGACAGACAAGCAACGTGATCCAGCATGGGCCGAGTTCTTTCATAGTGCTCCGTCCATCAGGAGTAACTGCGAGGCATTGATTAGAGAATCAATCCAGAACAGCCTGGATCAGGCGCAGTTCGAACAAGGACCTTTGCGGATGCGTTTCGCAATCTCTGGTGAGAACGCGGGGGTACATGCGGGTGTCGCTTCCAAGTACTTTGATTCATTGTGGGGGCATCTAGAAGCAACACGACTCCCCGCCCCGCTACCGGATCGATCAAAGCCATGCCGATTCTTAGTCGTAGAGGACTTCAACACGCTAGGTCTCATTGGAGACCCAGAGACGGGAAATGAGCCCCAAGGATCCGAGCGAAACGACTTCTTCTTCTTCCTCAGAGCGGAAGGCAAATCTGGAAAAGTCGGGTCCCAAAGAGGACGCTGGGGTATTGGGAAATATGTGTTCCCAATGTCAAGCCCAATCTACACCTTCTTTGCGCTGACAGTTCGCGACCCAATCGATGACAATGGGTATGACAAGGGTGCGGGTCTACTAATGGGTGAAGCGGTTCTGCTAAACCACGAACTTGAAGGCACCGGCTACATGCCTGACGGTTGGTGGGGAGACGTCCGCCCGAACGACGCACCAATAGCTCCGCACACAGAGGAAGATCTCTTGAGCGAGTTCCGCGAGGATTGGTCCGTTAGCCGCACGGATGAACCGGGGCTGTCTGTCGTTGTTCCCTACCTGGATGACAGTTGGAGCGTGAGCGACATCACGCTTAACATAATCCGTGATTACTTCTCAGCGATTGTCGAAGGGCGCCTTGTAGCCACAGTTGAAAATCTCTCGAGCGGAGAGAGTATTCAGATAAGCAATGATTCTCTGGATCAGTTGCTGAGTGAATTGCACCTAGAGCCCGCATCGAGCATGCGGCTGTCGAGAGATATCGAAATGGTCCGCTGGATAGAGTCACAAGAGGCCACCCCACTGACCTTGGACTGGACAGGAGCCCCAAAGTGGTCATCCGTTAGCCATGATGATGAAGAGATGGATGCGCTGCGAAATCAATTTGAAACAGATGGGCGAGTCTTTGTAAGGATTCCAGTGAACGTCAGTCGAACGGATGGCTCTGTCAACAAAACGGCTCATCTCGAAATGGTTCTCGTCGATGAGCCCGAGTCTCACGAGTACCCGCTCTTCATCCGTGATGGCATCAAGGTCTCGCAAGCTGGCCGTGAACCGCTAAACACTGTTCGCGCGATCGTTCTCATCCGAGAGCAGGAGCTGACGCAGATGGTCGGAGATGCCGAGAATCCTGCTCACGTCGACTGGTCAGATCAGACCAAGTCCTTTAAAGACCGATATACATATGGCTCATCTTGGCTCAAATTTATTCGATATGCCCCAAGGGAAATCGTCAGGCGAATGCGAGGTAGCGATCCAGAAAGGGATTTGGCTGTGGCTGCTGCCTATTTTGCCGCTCCAGGCTCTTCACGACACGGGGAAGTCGGAGGTGGAGCCGATCCCGGTGAGGGATCCGGGGGTGGAAAGGGGGGAACGAAGCCAACGAAACCGACAGGCGGCGGAAGAGGAAAGCGAAGTTCACCCATCAAGATTCAGAAGTTGCCGAATGGCTTCCAGATCGAGCTTACCGACACCGGTAAAGCGGCCAAGGTTGCGGAGATTCAGGGGAAAGTCGCCTACGACGTCCGGAGTGGTGATGCATTCAAGAAATGGACATCCGACGACTTTGTCCTCGACCCGACACACGCTAAGTCGGGCATTCGCATCGTCTGCGAGGGTGGCGACTACTCGCTAGTTCGCAATGAGTTCCACATCAATGTTGACGATGCGGAAGCGTTGAGGTTCGAGGTCACTGGTTTCGACGCTAATCGCGACCTCAAAGTGATTGGAGACGAGGTCTGATGCCGGCGAAAAGCCTAAACTTCACCAATCGTGCCAAAATCGATAGGCAAAAAATCGATTTGAGACTCGCGCAGAGTGGCAACACGATCAAGGTATTGGGCCACGTTGACCTGTCAGATATCACTCTGCCAAAGCAATTCTCTGTTGTGGTCGAGATTTATCGGCAGACTTACCGCGAGAGGGTACACGCGACCACAGTGGTTCCTACTCGGGCTGAGGTCAATGGCGAGTTCGAAGCGTTCGCTGCTATCGAGACTCTGCTGTGTGTCGTGAAGGTCTTGAGCGAGGAACCTGATGTAGGGAAGATTCTTGCTTGGGCAGAAGGGATTCGACCGTCTCTTGAAGGTGCAGCTTCCGGCTCGGAAAGTCTCTTGCCGACGGAATCCGCCGATCTCGGGCAACTCATTTGGCGCTTGGACGTGAGCGAAGACCTTCCGATCCTGCAAATAAACTCGGCTATCGAAAGCTGGCGCGAGTTTGCGCGCGAGCCACGGTTCCAATGGCTAGTCATGCCTGAGGTCCTGAGGGGCATTGGGTGGTGGCTCTCTCCGAGACTTGATGATGCGGAGAGTGGCTCGGACCCCACAGCTAGAGAGTGGCTTGATTTCATCAGGAGTCTTGGCGTTGAACCTACGGACTTTGAAGGGTCTGAAACGGAAAGGCCGTGGATCGACCAAGCCGTTTCCGAATTCACGGCAAAGAACGGGTTTGTTGACAAGCTACTTGACGAAATGAGTGAAGGGGCCGACCTTTGATTCGGGTGAAGAGATTTAATGGAGATGGCATCGCAAGCTTCCGCTCGCTACTCGAGGCGGCTCGCTCGGGTAGCGAAGTTGACACGGATGACCTGATAGCAAATGCCGACTTGGTTGAGGACTTACCAGTTGACCTCGAGGTGGACATATTGGCTTTTTCAAGTCGGCTTGAGGCTGGGCGCTACTTCTACGATCTCCTCGAGACCGACCGCCGCCACCTTGGTGACATTGAGAGGGACCAAGGTCTCTGGGCGTGGTTGAGTGCCGCATGGTTTAAACATCTTGCAGGCACCAAGCCCGACGGCACACTTGCGGTAGGAAAAGACCACAGGTGGATTCCAGAGGATGGCGACTATCGGTCTTACTACCGCCACCTTCTTGCTGGCCCGTACCGCATTTATCGAGCGCACGCAGACGAACCTGGCCGAGCTATGGCGGTGTTGGCGGGCTCGGTTACAGCTCCCGGTGAGGTTGTCGAGCAAATCGCAAGTAGGCAGGAGATTGTTTCAAGTAAGTCCTTGATGGAGGCTGCAACTTTTTTGTATTTCGATCCGGCCAAGGGGGCTACGAAAAAGGGAGCAGGTGACAAGAACAAAGGAGGAGCTAGACGCTTCGCTTCCGTGCTTCTCCAGTTTGATCGCACCTGGGATCTTTCACAGCGCAACGCTCATCAGATCTTAGAACTGCTACCTCAAGAGTTTCAGCGCTTCAAGTAGTCCCCCTCTTGTCAGATGGGGGGGTCTGCTGCATGATCAGGTGAATTCCGATCCGGAGTTCCGTCGATGAGTTGGTCAACTACTCGGTGCAGCAACGATAAGTCCTATGCACTGCCTCCTAGCGTGATCAGTTCGGGGCGTGTGTTTCCATGGTCGGACTATGCGTATCTCTCGGGCGTACGTCGGACTCGTGCTGGCAGCAGGTGTGCTGTTGGCGGCTTGCTCTACTGACGAGGCGGTGGAGGAGGAGGGGACGTCGTCGCCGTCTCCTTCGGTGTCGGAGCCGTCGTCGTTGCCTTCTCCTTCTGTAGTGGAGACCGAGCCGGTTGAGTCGGTGCGTGAGGTGTCGTTCTCGCCGGTGGATCCGGGGATGTTGGGGATGCATGTGGCCGGGGCTCAGGAGGGGGACTGGCCCTCGGATCGGGTGCCGGTGGAGTCCTTCCGGTTGTGGGATACCGGGACATCCTGGTTACAGATCGAGGCGACGCGGGGCCGGTATGACTGGCGGGGGCTGGATACGGCGCTGTCGACAGCTGCGGATGCCGGCGTTTCAGACGTGTTGATGATCTTGGGGCCCACGCCGGCATGGAATGCCAGCACCACGCGGGGTGTGCAGTACCCGGTGCCGGGGGCGGCTTCGGTGCCGCGGTCCTTTGCTGCGTGGGATGACTTTGTTTCGGCGGT
>Ga0209953_1000781_pt1 | contig 10885 bp, 9 predicted proteins | sample SalPonred_H2O_MG_FD_185713 | JGI IMG/M metagenome (GOLD analysis project Ga0209953, IMG submission 185713) | Salt pond water microbial communities from South San Francisco under conditions of wetland restoration - Salt Pond MetaG... | ecosystem: Environmental > Aquatic > Non-marine Saline and... | reverse complement strand
GGTTTGCCCGCCCTGTTGGCAGCGCTCGATAAAGTCAGCAAGCGCTGGGTTTGACGCTGCAGCCACAGTAGCCAAGGGATGCTCGGCAGCCACAGCACAAAAGGTGACGCCCATGATCGTATCGATCCGGGTAGTGAATACAAACATCTGACCGTCTTGGACGAGGTCACCGGCTGCGTCCCGGATATCGTGGGTAAATGCAAATCGCACCCCTTCGCTTTTGCCAATCCAGTTTTCTTGCATGGCCCTGACACGATCTGGCCAGCCATCAAGCTTGTGTTTGACACTGTCAAGCAACTCCTCGGCATAGTCGGTGATGCGCAGGTAATAACCGGGTATTTCACGCTTTTCCACCAGGGCGCCAGAGCGCCAGCCACGGCCGTCGATGACTTGTTCGTTGGCAAGAACCGTGTTGTCAACTGGATCCCAGTTAACGACCTGTGTTTTTTGATAAGCAATGCCTTTTTCAAGCATTTTTAAAAAAAACCACTGATTCCACTTGTAGTAATCAGGGTCGCAGGCACACATCTCTCTAGACCAATCAATAGCCAAACCCATCGCCTGCATTTGCGTTTTCATGTAGGCGATATTGTTGTAAGTCCACTGCGCTGGTGATACCTGTGATTTGATGGCGGCATTTTCAGCGGGCATCCCAAAGGCATCCCAACCCATCGGCATTAAGACGTTGTAGCCTTTCATGCGCAATTGCCGGGCCATCATGTCATTGATGGTGTAGTTGCGGACGTGACCCATGTGGAGCTTGCCACTTGGATAGGGCAGCATCGAACAAGCATAGAATTTGGGCTTGGGCATACCCTCTGCATCGACAGCCGCCTCGTTAACCAAGTATGCGTTTTGCTCATACCATGTCTTTTGCGCAAAAGACTCTACTTCATTCGGTTCGTATCGGGGCTGCAGGATTGGGTTGTTAGCTGTCATTGGTCACATCATGGTTGAAAGGGTGGGGCGCCATCGACGCCCGTCACCCCATTATAAGTGCTGGCGTGATACATAAAAAAAGCTGAGCCCGCAAAGCAGACTCAGCTTTTTGAAACAAACCACTTGAGTCACCGTAACAACCTCCCGAGCGCAATCGATCTGGGGTCGTTACGATGAACGCCGTTACTTCAGTTTGGTTTCTTTGTAATCAACGTGCTTGCGCGCGACAGGGTCAAATTTTTTCATCAGAAGTTTGTCTGGTGTGCTGCGCTTATTTTTTGTCGTTGTGTAGAAGTGACCGGTGCCAGCGGTCGACTCTAGCTTGATTTTTTCCCGAATACCCTTGGCCATTCTTAGATCTCCATTTGTCCTATTTGCTTACCGCTATGGGGACGCTGTTAAGCAGCCTGCCCACGGGCACGCATTTCAGCAAGAACGGCGTCGATACCATTCTTATCGATAGTACGCAGAGCGTTTGCGCTAACACGCAAACGAACCCAACGGTTTTCACTCTCAACCCAAAACCGGCGTGATTGCAAATTAGGCAAAAAGCGGCGGCGCGTCCTGTTGTTCGCGTGGGAAACGTTGTTGCCCGACATCGGACCTTTACCAGTTATTTGGCATACTCGTGCCATGGCTACACCTTTGAAAAAAATTATGTAATCTATCGTGCGACGTGTTTGCCTGAACCAACGGGTCATGACCACGTGACTACGGCTACGAACTTTAAGCTGTTGCTTTCGCTGAACACATCTTATTATGCGTATTTCACCGTGACTGCCAATCTAATGACGCTTAAAAGGCAACCCAAAGCGCCAAATCACTAAACAGCAAGCCAATGATATTAGCGTGAAAACGTCACTTATCGCAAGCTGTCGGGATAAACAACGCAACATTCCCTTTGATTTCCCTTTAATTGCGTCGAGATTGCCACATTATTGGCACCAAACCGATGACTCGCCAGGACGCAAGCTTTCCTCAACGCCCAATTTCCGATAAATTTTAACGTACTGTTACAAATGGCAATCGAGGAGGTTCTCTTGAGTCCGTTGACTAACCTTGTTGAGAATAAATTAGGGACGATTCCCGTCGGGGTGCGCCTACAAATGCCGAGTGGGCAGTGGATCGGTCCGCCAAATGCCCAGATCGAGTTTGTCGCCAAAACAACCGGCGCACTAAAAAACCTCGCGGCGGGTGACATCGGGAAAGTCGGCGAGGATTACGTCGAGGGCCGGATCGATATCAAGGGCTCGATGCGTGAGTTGATGGCGGCTGCCACGGCTTTGCTCCCGGAATCGCCCGTTGAGGCGGCTCGTCAGGGTGCTTTCAGCGCTTTGGTCAAACGGTTGCTTTCGGTGTGGCGCCATTCTATTGAGCGCGATGCCAAGCAAATCGAGTTCCATTACGACCTTTCGGACGATTTTTACGCCCTTTGGCTTGATCCCAATCGTGTCTACTCATGCGCCTATTTTGCAGAGCCAGACATGACATTGGCTCAGGCGCAAGAGGCCAAACTTGACCACATTTGTAAAAAACTTCGTCTGCAGCCTGACGAGCGGTTTCTGGACGTGGGTGCGGGTTGGGGTGGTCTTTTGCTTTGGGCCGCTGAGCACTACGGTGTCAAAGCAACGGGCATCACGCTATCGAAGAATCAGCACGCGCATGTCCACAAGTTGATCGAAGAAAAGGGGTTGAGTGGCCAAGTGACCATGTCGCTGTTGGACTATAGGCAGTTAGATACATCCGAGCCTTTCGACAAGATTGCCTCTGTCGGTATGTTTGAGCACGTTGGGCGCGCCCAGCTCGATGAGTACTTCAGCCGCATACGCAAGCTACTCAAGCCCGGGGGCTTGGTGATGAATCATGGCATCACCGCGGGCGGGGTTGATAACGCGCAGCTAGGCCACGGCATGGGTGATTTCATAGAAAAATATATTTTCCCTGGCGGCGAGTTGACGCACATTGGTCACGTCATGACGCACATGGCCAATGGTGGACTCGAATCGGTCGATGTTGAGAATTTACGCCCCCATTACGCCAGAACATTGTGGGCTTGGAGCGATGCGCTGGAAGCGAGGATAGATGAGGCGAGACGAACCCTCAGCGGTGAGCAGGGGGAACGCGCCTTGCGTGCTTATCGGTTATATCTCGCGGGGTGTGCCGCTGGTTTCGAAAACGGCTGGATCGCCTTGTATCAGGTGCTAGGTCAGCACTTGCCACAAAGCGGGCGTGCTGACGAGCTAGACAACCCAAGTGATCTGGCCTATCCCTGGCGTAGAGATTACGTTTATACCAAGGCCGATTGAGTTAGATTTTTCATGGCGTGGGCAGCTATTTCAAATGATCGCAATCGCGCTTCATGATCAAAGATTTGGCCAGCAAGCATCAATTCCTGTGCTTGGGTCTGCTCAAGTAAAGAGGCAAAGCCGTCACTGACAGTCTGCGCAGAGCCGACGACTGAGCAGGCAAGCATTTGCTGAGCGAAATGACGCTCGTGCTCGTCCCAGAACTCATTGATGTCAGAAATAGGGGGTGGTAGTTTTCCACGGGTATTGCGACGCATGCGCACAAAATGTTGCTGAACCGTGGTGTATAGGAACGCAGCCTCTTCATCGGTTGGAGCAGCCACCACATTGACAAGCACCATGGCATATGGCTCGGGATAGGCCTCAGACGGTTTAAATGTCTTGCGGTAAATGGCTAGCGCATCAAACAAATCGGCAGGCGCAAAATGCGACGCAAACGCGTAGGGAAGGCCCAGATGAGCGGCCAGCTGTGCACCATAAAGGCTAGAGCCCAGGACCCACATCGGAACCTCGGTTCCTGCGCCAGGAATCGCCTTAACCGGCGCCTGAGCTGCGTCGCGACTTAAATAGCTCTGTAGCTCCAACACATCCTGCACAAAGCCATCGCCTGAAGTTTGCAGGTCACGCCTAAGTGCACGGGCTGTTTGCCGATCGGTGCCGGGCGCACGCCCAATGCCCAAGTCGATACGGTTCGGATAGAGACACGCCAGCGTGCCAAACTGCTCAGCGATCACCAATGGGGCATGGTTTGGCAGCATCACCCCACCCGAGCCGACTCGAATCGTGCGCGTGCCGCCGGCCACATAGCCAAGTGCCACAGCGGTTGCCGAGCTGGCGTTGCCGATCATGTTGTGATGCTCTGCCATCCAATACCGTTTGTATCCCCATGTTTCAGCGTGTTGTGCCAAACTCAGTGATTGGCGCAGGGCGACGCCAGCATCAGCGCCCTCAGGGATGGGAGAAAGATCCAAAATAGAATAGGGGGTCGTCATGATGGTGGTTCCTGCCCTGAGGACGGGTTATGCTTAATGAATAGAATTCGTCATTTAAATAGTCACAGCCATTTTGGTACAGCTTACGCCCGATGTAACCGACATGGCAATGCGTCCAAGCAATGTGTTACAGCTATGCTTCAAGGCAATGCAGTTATAACAATCCATCCTCATTTAAAAATTAATCCGGTGTAACTAAAGGAGCGAAATATGCGCGAAGTCTGGATCACAGCAGCAGCGAGAACAGCCGTCGGTGATTTTGGTGGCGGCTTGAAGGATGTGCCACCGATTGATTTGGGTGCAACGGTTGTTAAAGCCGTCCTAGAGAAAGGCGGTGCGGTTGGTGACCAAGTGGGCCATTTGGCTTTTGGTCACGTGGTGCCCACGGAGTCGCGCGACCTCTATTTGTCACGTGTGGTTGCACTGTCAGCTGGCCTGCCCGAAACGACCGCGGCCTTTAACGTGAATCGCTTGTGCGGCTCCGGCCTCCAGGCGATTGTGTCGGCCTCGCAGTCGATTTTGTTGGGCGATACGGAAATGGCCGTGGGTGGTGGCGCAGAAAACATGAGCCGTGGCGGCTACTTATCGGAGGCTATGCGCGCTGGTGCCCGTATGGGCGATTCCAAGCTGACCGACATGATGGTGGCCGCGCTGACCGATCCATTCGGACGCATGCACATGGGTGTGACCGCAGAAAACGTGGCCAAAAAATTTGAGATCACGCGAGAAGATCAAGATGCCTTGGCACTAGAGTCTCATCGTCGTGCGGTGCAAGCTTGGGATGAGGGTCGCTTCAAGGATCAAATCGTGCCTGTGGTGATCAAAGGCCGAAAGGGCGAGACCATTTTTGATACGGATGAGCATCCTCGTCGTGATATTTCGGCTGAAAGCCTGAGTAAATTACGCGCGGTTTTTATTAAAGAAAACGGTACCGTGACCGCAGGAAACGCCTCAGGTATCAATGATGGCGCGGCAGCGGTAATGTTGATGAGCGGCGAGGCACTGAAGTCATCGAATGCCAAACCGTTGGCACGTTTGGTTGCTTACGCACACGCTGGTGTCGATCCAGAAATCATGGGCATCGGTCCTGTGCCAGCCTCCCAAGCCGTGTTAAAGCGTGCCGGACTTACACTCGATCAGATGGACGTGATTGAGGCCAACGAAGCGTTTGCTGCGCAGGCGTGTGCGGTTAGCAAGGAACTAGGCCTTGATCCCGCCAAAGTGAATCCCAACGGCAGTGGCGTGTCATTAGGTCATCCCATTGGTGCCACGGGAGCAATAGTCACCGTCAAAGCCATCCATGAGCTTCACCGCATCAACGGTAAATATGCTTTAGTCACGATGTGTATTGGTGGTGGGCAAGGTATTGCTGCCATTTTTGAGCGGGCTTGATAGCGGCTCAACAACCGTTCATTCAAAGGTAGCCGAGTTCCGCGAGCGAAACTGCTTGCGGACCGGCGACCACGAGATGGTCAAGTAGCGTCACATCGACCAAATGTAGGGCATGCGCCAATTCTTTGGTCAGCGTCAGGTCATCCGCACTGGGTCTGGCCAAACCGGAAGGGTGATTGTGCGCCAAGATCATGGCACTTGCGTGATGTTTGAGTGCGAGCTTGACGACTTCCCTGACATAAACCGGTGCTTGAGTGAGTGTGCCTCGCGAGACTTCTTCGCATTGAATCAGCCGGTGTTGCGTATCTAGAAACAAAGCAGCACAGTGTTCCACCGTCAGATGCGAGAGTAGGCGGCGGCAGTACTGCTTGACCTCATTTGAGCCGTTCATCGATTGTCCAGTCTTAAGTTGAGCCAAACTTGCTCGCGTCCCCAACTCAAATGCCGCCGTTAGCAAGCTGGCACGGGCCGGTCCTACGCCTTTGTTTGTTCTGAGTTGGTGCAGGTTTTGTTGTTGCAGGCCTCTTAAGCCACCGCATTGCTCTAGGATGTCGGTTGCGACCGCGACGGCGTGTCGCCCACGCAAGCCGCTGCCGATGAGAAGCGCCAAGAGCTCAGCATCAGTCAGTGCCTCGGCGCCAAAACGGGCCAATCGCTCACGCGGGCGCTCCGCTTGAGTCAGGCTTTCTCGCAAAGTCATCATGGTCGATTTAGAATAGTGGTTAATCCAATCAGAACAGTGACACGATTCCATGACCGATTCCACACAGATGCCGCCAATTGTCCAGGCTAACTCGTACCTAACGCTGCACTACCGGATCGTTGTTGCCAGTGGCCCCGGCGAAGGGTCTGTTTTTATTGATACCTTTGATGGCCGTCCGGGCACCTTGCAACTTGGTGTGGGTCAGTGGGCGCCCGGTATGGAGCAAGCGCTACTTAATCGCGTCGAGGGGGACTGTTTTAGTGTGTCGTTGCCACCCGATCAAGCCTATGGCGAGCGCAACCCCGAGTTGGTGCAGTTAGTGGGGCACACAATGCTTCGAGAGCACACCCCAGAGGATACTGAGTTCGAGTCTGGCGATATGGTCTCTTTCACAGCCCCTAACGGTGGCCAATATTCCGGCATTTTCAAGGAGATGACTGACGAGGGGGCGCTCTTTGATTTCAATCATCCGTTGGCCGGGCGTGCGTTGCGTCTGGACGTGGATCTCCTGGGAGTGATTTGATGAAACAGTCGGTCGTTGATTTGACACAGCCAATGGCAGGTGCGGATTTGATTTTGGCGCAACCAAGGGGATTTTGTGCCGGCGTTGATCGCGCTATTGAAATCGTCGAACGGGCGCTACAGATTCACGGTGCGCCGATCTACGTTCGACATGAAATTGTTCACAACAAGTTCGTTGTCGATGACTTAAGAGCCAAGGGCGCCATCTTTGTTCAGCAACTGGATGAGATTCCTAGCGATGCCATTGTTGTTTTTTCTGCACACGGCGTCTCGAAAGCCGTACAAAACGAAGCCAAAACCAGAGGTCTTCACATCTTTGATGCGACCTGTCCGCTGGTCACGAAAGTGCATGTGGAAGTCAGCAAAATGAGGGCGGCGGGCTTAGAAGTCATCATGATTGGTCATGAAGGGCACCCTGAAGTTGAAGGCACACTCGGACAGTCTGGCGACGGCATGTATTTGGTTGAGACGGTTGCTGACGTACAAAATCTCGTGATCAGTGACCCGGATAAACTGGCTTTTGTGACGCAAACAACGCTTTCGGTCGATGATGCGGCGGCTGTGGCAGCGGCTTTGCGTAGACGTTTTCCTAGCATACAAGAACCAAAGAAAAGCGATATCTGCTACGCCACGCAGAATCGGCAAGATGCAGTCAAATTACTGACCAAAGAATGTGATTTGGTCATCGTGGTGGGCAGCCCCAATAGTTCGAATTCGAATCGTCTGCGCGAGGTCGCCGAGAGACTTGATGTGCCGGCCTACTTGATCAATGGGCCGGAGGCGTTACAGCCTGAATGGCTTGTGGGTAAGCAGCACGTGGGTATCACCGCCGGGGCTTCTGCGCCTGAGATTCTTGTGTCGCAAGTCATCGAACAATTAAAAAAGTTTGGCGCCATCTCAGTGCGCGCCATGGATGGGCTCACCGAGAATGTTGTTTTTCCTTTGCCGAAAGGGTTAAACACAAAGGCATAGTGATTTATCCATGCCAGGCGTATTAAACAAACCCGTCATAGTGAAAACCCGATAGGTTTTCAGTTGCAGTCACGGTAGTCTTTCGTAAGTGGACGTTCTAAAAATTAGAACAAACTGTGTTTTTAAATCAGTCACAATTTGGGAGCGTAAAACGTGCTAGTAAAGTGCGCTACGCTCAAATGTTTTATGGAAAAGGAGACTCGCACATGCGAACAAATAAACTCGCCTTGAACCGATATGCTGCAATTTTGGCAGCGGGCGCGGCAATGGCAATTGGCTCTTCAGCGGTGGCACAAGAATTGCCATCAACCATGACTTGGAGTTCATACGATGTGGGCTCCGCTGGCTATGCGGAAGCTTCAGCGATGGCTGACGCCATGGGTAAAGAGTACGGCACCAAAGTGCGTATTCAGCCGTCCGGTTCATCCATCGGTCGTTTGCAGCCTGTGTTGCAAAAGCGTGCTGACATTGGTTTCTTGGCAACCGAGGCTTTTTTCGCTGCTGAGGGAACCGAAGACTTCGGCAAAAAACGTTGGGGCCCACAAGACATCCGTGTCTTGGCCGGTCGTCCTGCCTCATTTGGCTTGCCCGCAGCAGCTGACGCAGGCATCGAATCTTTTGAAGATTTGAAAGGTAAGCGGATGGCGCTCGTCGCTGGTAATCCATCGGTCAATGTGAAGTGCGAGGCTTACATTGGCTTTGGTGGTATCACACTTGACGATGTTGAGGTGATCATGTTCCCAACCTACGGTGCGGCCATGAGTTCTCTCGCACAAGGTAAGGCCGACTTTACGTGCACGACCACAACGCCAAGCCAAATGTATGAACTTGCTGAGTCACCACGTGGTATCACTTGGCTCGAAGCCTCTGCCGAGAACAAGGAAGCTTGGGATCGTATGCAGGCAATTGCGCCTTTCTTTGGACCCAACACCGAAACGGTTGGTGCAGGCATCTCGGAAGAGAATCCTGTAAACATCATGGCTTATCGTTATCCTGTGATGACCGTGCGTGCGGATATGGATGCTGATGAGGTCTATGCCTTCATGAAGGCAATGGATGAGACCTACGACATGTACAAAGGCGCCACCAAAGTCATGCCGCGCTGGAATCTGGAAATGTCCGGTATCCCGCCAGCAGATGCGCCATTTCATGAGGGTGCAGTGCGTTACCTGAAAGAAAAAGGCGTCTGGACCGATGAGGCCGAACAGTGGAACCAAGCCCGCTTGGCTCGCTTAGAGACACTGCGTGCCGCTTGGGACGAAACCATGGCCGAGGGCAAGGACTTGTCCGAGGAGCAATACGCCGAATTATGGCAAAAAAATCGCACGGCTGCCTTGGCTTCATTGAAATAGTTAATTGCAGTAAATCAAAGACTGCCCTTGGATAACTGGGGCAGTCTTTTTTCTCTACCGCCGTTGTTTAATGGTTCCCTTTAAGAGTTCGCACTCATGACAGCAGAAGTAAACGTGGTGGAATCCCACGAAGAAAAAGCGACGAAAGTCGGTCGTTTAAGCGGTGTTACCTACTGGACTGTCCTGACGTTAGGTGCGCTCGGTTTGTTGATGGCTATCAACCAGACCTTCACGCTACGGGCGTTTGGTTTTATGCCGCTTGGAAACTCCTTTCTGTACTACTTGATTGGTATTTTCCTGGCAGCAGCTTTTCTGATTTATCCCATGACTCTTGCCGCCAAGCACAAAACGCCTTGGTATGACTGGGTGTTGGGTGCAGTGGCATTGGTTTGCACGATTTACTTGGGCATCAATGGTCTATCTATTATTCAAGAGGGTTGGGATTACTCGGCCCCGACTGAAGCGACCGTCGCTTCAGGTGTCTTGTTGTTTTTATTGATTGAAGGTGTGCGACGCTGTGGCGGCACACCGTTATTGGTCGTCGTTTTATTGTTCGGTACTTACCCGATCTATGCGGATTACATGCCGGGTTTTTTGTGGGGCACGCAATATACGGTTGGTGAGACGGTTCGAGCCCACGTGATGGGGGTGGAAAGTATCATCGGTATTCCGATGCAAGTGGTTGCTAACTTGGTTATCGGTTTCGTGGTGTTCGGGGCTGCCTTGACCGTGACCGGCGGTGGCGACTTTTTCATGAAATTTTCCACGTCCTTGATGGGTGGTAGCCGTGGTGGCCCAGCCAAAGTTTCTGTGGTTTCCAGCGGCCTCATGGGTAGCTTGTCGGGCAGTGTTATTTCAAATATTCTCACCACAGGTGCGTTTACGATCCCGACGATGAAGCGCACAGGCTATCCACCGCATTACGCTGCTGCTGTCGAGGCCTGTTCTTCAACAGGCGGAACGTTGATGCCGCCAGTGATGGGCGCTGTGGCTTTCATCATGGCGTCATTCCTTGGTGTGCCATATGCCGATGTGGTGATCGCGGCTTTCCTGCCAGCTATTCTTTTTTATGTCGCCTTGTTGTTTCAAGTGGACAACTATGCGGCACGGCGGGGATTAAAAGGCCTGCCACCGGAAGAAATTCCTAAACTGATGCCTGTTTTAAAAGATGGCTGGCCCTACTTGTTCAGTCTGGGCGTATTGATTTACATGCTGCTGTTTATGCGTCTTGAGACCTATGCGCCTTACTACGCCACCATCGTTTTGTTGCTCATCGCGTCGGTCAAGAAAAGCCACCGATTGAGCGTGTCGCGGTTCTTGGAGTTGCTTAAAGAGCTGAGCGTAAGTGTGGCGAATTTGGTGGCTATCCTTGCCGGTATTGGATTGGTGGTGGGTGGTTTGTCTTATACCGGTGTGGCTGGTGCGTTTTCTCGTGAGCTTTTGCTCTACGCGGGCGGCAGTATTCCGCTTATGTTGATAGCTGGTGCCGTGACCAGTTTTATTCTCGGCATGGGGATGACCGTTAGTGCCTGTTATATCTTTTTGTCAATTCTGTTGGCGCCAGCCTTGGTTGAAGCAGGCTTAAATCCGCTAGCGAGCCACCTGTTCATTCTGTACTGGGGCATGATGTCCTACATCACCCCACCGGTGTCTTTGGCAGCGATTACCGCAGCCAACGTCGCAGGTGCCAATTCTTGGACAACGGGG
>Ga0209953_1000780_pt1 | contig 10902 bp, 5 predicted proteins | sample SalPonred_H2O_MG_FD_185713 | JGI IMG/M metagenome (GOLD analysis project Ga0209953, IMG submission 185713) | Salt pond water microbial communities from South San Francisco under conditions of wetland restoration - Salt Pond MetaG... | ecosystem: Environmental > Aquatic > Non-marine Saline and... | reverse complement strand
TTTTAAAGTCTACAGATTGGCCAATATAAACTTTACCCGAAGGGTTAGTTATTTTGTAAATTACTCCTTGTCTCATTATAGTCCTTTTTTCACTATCCAAAAGGTGGTTATATAGTATAAATAGGACCTATGACTTTATTATACCGTAACGATTGTGTATTTACGAGTATTGTCTGTGGACTGTAATTGAGTGATTTTATTTTGTGCTTCAACTTCTGTGTCAAAGATGTCAATTGTATCACTTTCTGTTAGTTTTTCTACCCAAACGTTGGCTGTGTTGGGTTGAAACTGTTTTAATACTTTGTATGCCATGGTTTATGTTTTAACTATTGTAATGTGTTTATGATAGTCTTAATATAGAAACTCTGATATCATTAGCTGAAAATGAATCAGTATTTGTAAATGCAAATCTTACAGTACCGCTTGATATTGTATCAAAATAATCGCCTTGAATTTGTGATGCACCGCCTAAAGCCCAAAAAGACCCATAATCAGGGTTCACCATAGATGTGCATAAAAATGCCCTACCGAATCTTCTAGATCCTCCATCACCCCACCATGAAACAGTAATCATAAAAGAAGCACTTCTTGCTGTATTTACTGAAAAATCTACTACTTGTTGAGCGTTGATTGCTAGAGAAGAATAAAATTTTGTTCCTGATGTCACCTGTCCGTTAACATGTAGTTTTGACTCTGGACTACTGGTACCTATACCCACACTACCTCCTTTTATTCGTAGTAGGTCTCCGCCTACTGCTCTGACTACAAAATCTAAATCTCCTGAGCTGTATGTATGATCTAATCCCCATACCCCGTTTGCATCATCCATAAAGAATGATCCTCTTCTGTTATTTGCACCTTCAGCTATAGCTAAATTGTAGCCTATTACTGCACCGTTAGTTGTAGAACCTACTGTGACATATCTATCTAAAGCTGGGTGTCTAAGAGTGCTTGTCGTGCCGACGAATAGGTTTTTACTTGTATACAGATCATCACTAAACCCTCCTGTACCTGCTACATCGAGTTTATAGGATGGAGTTGTAGTACCTATCCCCAAAGATCCACCGCTTGTGATGCGCATACGTTCTGCATCAGCAGTCCTAAACTGCATTGAATTGTCAGAGTGGGCGTATGTTAAAAGACCAACGTTTGCATCTGCTTCGTCTTCGAATCTAATTTGTGAAACTCCACTCGAATTAGCTTTAAGCTTTAAACGAGCATCTCCACCTGTTGATGTGCTGTCTATTTTAATATTAGCATCTCCTGAACTATTGAAAATATGTAAAAGATCATCAGGACTACTCGTACCTATACCTACATTACCGTCGTTATTGATACGTAGTAATTCTGATCCGTCTATTTCAAGAATAAATCTTGAGGCTCCACCTTGTTGATCGGGGTCTATTTTTATTTCAAACTGACCAACATTATGATTAAGTTCTGTCCTTGCAAAGCTGTCCTTAAGTATAATTGCTGCATTTTGATCAGTTGACTGAAAACGTGCTACAGTATTAACAGTTCCTGAATTAATGTCTAACGGCAGAGTAGGTGAAGTCGTTCCGATACCTACGTTACCGGTGAATATATGAGTATCGTCTGCACTATCACCAAACTTTGTAGACCCGCTTTGATAGATTATAGAAGCACTGACAAACTCCGTATGAAATTCTTGAGCTGTAATTTTACCAGTAACAGTCAGATCGCCATCTAAAGTATCCGAAGAATTTAACAAATAAGAAGATGAAGCCGAATTCAAAGAGTTAATACTACCCTCAGTCAAAGACACTCTAGTGGAAAATGATGCCGAAGCATCATTCAACACCACCACCGAAGATGATACATTATCTATACTTTCAACCGATGATATATTATTACCATTTATTTGAAAGCTTCCTGTTATGACGGGGTTGTGTATGATCATTGTGTGTATTTTTACTCTTTGGTGTTTGCTTTATTATAAATATTTTTTATTAACCTTCTAGAGCTTCAATTCTAGCTTTTAAAGAATCGTTTTCTGCTTTAAGTTCTTGAATTGCTTTAATTACGATAGGCATGAAATCCTGTCTAACGGATTTATAAGGAACACCGTCCTCTGGGGTATATTCTGTAAGGTAATCATCAACAAGGTCTGGGAATATTTCTTCTACCTCTTGAGCGATAAATCCTTTTACTTTTTTACCTACTTGTCCGCTTCCTTCTTTCCAATCAAAAGTTCTCGGCTTTAGAGAAAGAACCGCGTTAAGTCCTCCTGTAAGATCTTGTATATTCTCTTTTAATCGAGCATCCGATATTCCGGATATAGTGGTATTAGTAGCGTGGATAGTTCCGGTCCCGCTAACATAAAATCTATAAGTGTTGTTAGTAGTGTCATATAAATGATAAGTATTAACAGTACTAGTTGTTGTAGTATAAAGTTGTCCCGATTCTGTTAGTCTATAACCAACGTTATCAATATTTGTTCCTGTTTTCGCAATTAAAACCTCTCTTGTTCCATCAAGAAAAGTAGCTAAAGGATTATTCCAGCTCCCTATCGAAACGCCTTGATCTCCATCAATATTAACCATACCAACAGAACTACCTCCAACCCAAGATGTACCAAACCCGTGTACAGTTCCCACTACGGTCGAACCTTCTCTAAATCTTATTGCACCATATAGTGTTGGATCTAAATCTGCTATAAAATTTGAATCTTCATAATTTTTTGAAGTTGAGTGGTAAGCAGCACTTTTTGTGTTGCCATTTACGTCTAGTTTTTGTGCAGGACTTGTAGTACCTATTCCTAGATTTCCTCCTGAGTTAATACGTGCTTGTTCTATATTTTCTGTAGCAAAAATAATAGACCTATCTCCTGTACTTGTACCTGTTGCTACAACTAAGTCGTTTGAGGCATTTATATATAATGCTTGCCTATCATTGGCAGAAGCATCGTTAATAAAAATAGCGTTAGCCGAAATATTACCGCTAACGTCCAACGTTTCTCTTGGACTATTTGTACCTATTCCTACTTTACCATTTGCATCAATTCGCAAGCGTTCATTAAGAGTAACAGTATCCCCTGATGTTCCTGAAGGGGCATTACTTAAAGTAATATCACCGCTACTCGAAAAAAGTATTCTTGATGCAGCAGCGGGATTGATATAACGTACATTAGTACCGTCAAAATACATATTATTACTCACAACAGAATTGTCATACCCTTCCCATAAAGCTGTTCTACGCATCTGTATAGCACGGGTGTTTCCTAAAGTGTTCCAAGAATTTATACTACCGCCCATTCCAAAGAAGCCATTAGAGTTAATGCGCATACGTTCCGCAGGATCTCCTGATGTTGCTGAAGGTTGTGTTTTGAAAACTAAATCAATAGACTCGTTGTTTGAGCTTGTTGAAATACCTTCAATAGATGCATATTTTCTACTTTCAACAGTTGTTTCAAAATTAGCTAATTTAAATAAAAGCCTTGCTCCTGTACCTGTTCCCGCTGCATTTGAACCATTATGTAGTGCAAGAACATCTGTCACGTTGTTTGCAGAAGTACTTGTTATCTGGGTTTTGTATTGAGTACTACTCGTGCCTATTCCTACGTCTCCAGTAACATTTAAAGAAGATAAGGTGCCTAAACTTGTAACATTAGTTTGAGCTGCAGTAGAAAGAGTTCCTAATATACCATTAGAAACATCTATTGAACCCGAGAAAATATGAGTATCATCTGATGTATCACCAAACTTTGTAGAACCTGATTCATAGATAATAGAAGCAGAAACAAACTCTGTATGAAATTCTTGAGCAGTAATCCTACCGGTTACTGTCAAATCACCATCCAAAGTATCCGAAGAATTCAACAAATAAGAAGATGAAGCGGAATTCAAAGAGTTAACACTCTCTTCTGCAGCCGTCACCCTAGAAGAAAAAGAACCAGAGGCTAAAGTAAGATCTACTACTGAACCCGATACTGTATCTATTGATTCAATAGAGGTTAATGGTGTACCGTTTACATTTAGTGATCCGGTGAGTATGGGGTCGTATATGATCATTGTTTATCTTTATGTATAAATATTTTAATAAGCTGCTCCTATAAACGAAACTGTAAGTATATGGGTGGTTGTGTTATTCCAGGAATTATGACCTGTTCCTGCCACAAATACTATTTTTACTCTGGTCCCTACTTGATCGATTCTATATTTAATTTGACTATCTCCATCTCCATTTTTATATGAAATAAGATTAGCTACTTGTTCAAGACCTGTACTAAATCCTGCGGCAGGTCCTGAAGCTACGTGGTATACAGCAGAAGCTGGGTCTCTATGGTTGTCTTTTATAATGACAAATCCACCCCAAGTCCCTAATAACGTTGTACCGTCTTTTTCGTATAGATCAAATTCATCTCCTGGTCCAAACCCACTATAGGTTAAAGTCCAGCTATGGTCAGATGCTATTTTACCTACTACGTCTAAATCAGCTTGAGGACTTGTTGTTCCTATTCCTACGTTACTGTTTCTGAGTACAAAAGTTCCTAGGCTTGCTCCTGAGTAAGTATCAAGGTAATTTTTGTAACCATTAGCAGCGCTTAGTCTAATTACATTGTTTGTGCTTGTGTTTTCAGCATGTAAAGTATCTGTACCGCCTGTCGGCTGTGTTATGTCAAGTTTTGCACCGGGTGTAATAACCCCTATACCTACATCCCCATCAGCTGTAAAAGTAACTTTTGTATCGTTATCATGCTGGTTAGCTGTACCAAAATTAAAATTTAACTTACTCCCATGTCCGCTTGTACTCCTAGCAATACTCCAACTATTTGTATTTGAAGCTCCATTTCCTTCAATAAAGTTTAAAGAAGACCCCCACGTACCAGCTGCACTTGAAATAATATCTAATTGTGAGTCTACATCCTCAATTATAACAGTAGCATAATTAGATGCTATACCTATATCTGTAACATTAACATGAAGTTTAGCATTTGGTCCAGTTGTACCTATTCCTACTCTACCGGTTGAAACTATCCGCATTTCTGATGATCCGGCAATACCGAAGTCTATGTAATATCCGGATTGTCCTGTATCCCCAGACTGTATTAACAATTTACCGGATTGAGCATTATGGGTTATTTCTCCATAATTAGTACCATTGTAATTGAATAATATACCTTTATTGGAGGTGTTAACAGTGGAATTAAGTACGATTTGAGGATTACTTGATTTTATATCTAATTCAGATATTGGACTGTCCTCTCCAATACCCACATTACCGTCATTTTTAATATAGAAACGACTAGTACCGCTAGACTTTATATTTACTAAATCAGCTGCTCCAGTACTTTCTAAATCTAATAAAAGAGAGCTGCCGTGGTCACCCACAGCAAAGAATGCACCGTGGCGTATTTCTCCGTAATTAATACTGCTAGAATATGATCTTACATGTCCACCGACATCAAGTTTGCTTTCTGGGACAGTTCTTCCAATTCCCGTATTACCGTTAGAGTCTATTATTAATGCATCAGTACCGGTTGCACTATTACTGTGCATCTTAATTCTAAATTTAGGATCTCCATCCGTACCGTATCGCCAACCGCTCAATGAAACTCCGTAATTATCTACTGGAGATGTACCTAACGTGATTGTAGTATGTCCGGTTTCATTTGTAGTAGATTCAGGGTTTAGTTTTATAAAGGGATCCGTAAAAGGAGTAGTCTGCTGGGCTTTTCTTATATCTACATTTCCGGTAAACTCATGAATATCATCTACACTATCACCAAATTTTGTAGAACCGCTTTGATAAACAATAGAAGCACTAACAAATTCTGTATGAAATTCTTGTGCAGTAACTTTACCCCCAACTCTTAAATCGCCAGTTAAAGTTGCCGAAGACCCAGAAACAAACTGTGTGTGTAAAGTATGGAAAGGAGCTACCTCATGACCAATATTTGTATTTGCATGTCCGGCAAATATACTTTGTGAAACCCATAAAGCAGAAGCCGATACCGGTGATAGAGCTTCAGCACCAGCTGATTCTGCTGTAAGTGTTGCTTTCTCCTCTTCGCTTAAATTCTTAGTATTTAAAAGCTTTATATCCCCCGTATTTGAATTTACTGAAATTCTACCAATTTCTTGACCTGAACTCTGATCAACAAACTTCAAAGAGTTTTGAGTAATATAAAGATCTTTAAATGGAAATGCTGTTGACCCTAAATCAAAAGCTCCTGATACTGAAGGTATAATATCTCCAGTTGCAGTCAAAGCACCTTTTAATGAACCGGTAAATGATCCTGTTATATTGGAAGTATTAGGACCTATAGAATTATTTCCTCCGTCAAAGGTAAGTGATCCTGAGAAATATGTTTTACCGAGTTTCATTCTTTGGTGTTTTGTTTATAAATATTTTATCTAAATAACGTTACAATAAATTCACATTCATCTCCTACAATCGTCATAGTTCCGTCTTCATTTACTGCATAGTTTGCAATTTCTACTGTATCGTTTGCAGCTAAAAGTAACATTGTATCTACTTTATTATTAGAGTACTTACCGTAAATTGTTCCTCTATCGTAATCATACGTACGTGTTGATTTTACTTCAGTACCATTCTTCTTCACGAATGCTCTAGCTGTATTTCTAGCACTATCGGTCCCGTTTTGATAAACCATATTAGCACTTATTCTATACCAACCGGCATTTAATACAGTAATTACACCAGAAGAATGTGTAAAGTAAGAAGTGTCCCTATATTCCTCTAAATTAAAATTAACAGTAAATTCATTTGCCAATCCTTCTACCATATCTGTAGTAACATTTGACTTAAGGTGAACTACTTTTACAGTATCCATTGTACCGGTAACGGATAAGTCACCTGAGGCATTCAAAGTTAAAACATTAGAGCCATCTATATCAATTAAAAAAGTACTAGGTAGAGTACCTGTATTTCCTGCGTCTACATTAAGTCTTAAATCCCCATTCCCACTACCTTCAATCTGATGATGACATCCTATAGAATCTGAGAGTCGAATTGTTGGTACACCGTCGTATATATCTAAGTTAGCATTAGGATTTGTAGTACCGATACCTATATTACCTCCCTCTTTAATATACAAACTAATATCAAAGGTAAATGGGTCTCCGGCGGTTCCAGAAGGAGCAGTCTGAAATGATATATTACCGTTGTTAAGTATTATTCTATTAGCGAAACCGTCGTTCATATAAACATAACTAGAACCGTTCCAATATGCATTAGCACCGATTTGAAAATCATCCTCACCGGTTATATTTGACCACATCGCACCGGCGTTACCGATATGTACTACAGAATAATCAGAAATCCATGCAGTAGGTATAGTAGTAGTACCGAAACCGGCATTACTATTTGAATCTATTTTCATAGCCATAGATCCACTATTTTCTACTATAAAGTTATCTCCTAATCCGGCTTGATTATATCCTATTACTAAATCTTCTTGATCGTTTACAATTATAGAAGCATCGGTTTCAGTATTTCTATTAAATTTGATACCTTTACTACTAGTACCTGCTTTATCTAATATTAGAATAGTAGGATCTGCGGTCTGTTCTTCAATATGTAATGTAGAAAGAGGTACACTTGTTCCTATACCTACACTTCCTCCATAATCAACGGTTAATATTTCAGCTCCTCCTTGCCAATTCGTACCTATTTGGTAATATTCACCACTAGAGCCTGTAACATAGGTGGCTGACATTCTATGTTCATTATCTTGATGAAATCTATGACCTATAAAAGTTCCTCCACCATAAAGATCGATTAACTGACTGGTAGTACTTTCAAATTTACTTGAAACTAACCCAGATACACTTTTAACATGTAAAGTTCTATCTGGTGAGGTTGTTCCGATTCCTACATAACCGTTTGAGTCAATATGAAGTACTTCTGAATCATCAATTCTAAAAATAATATTAGAATCGGCAAGAGAATTGTTATAATCGTTTTCTATGAGAAAAGATGAAAGAGATTGTCTAAATCTTGTAGAACCTGAAATGTCAGTTAAAAGAATATTAGCAGTAGAATCTGAAGATTCAAATAAAACAACATTATTATCTAAACCAGAAAATACGTGAAAAGGTTCTTGAGGAGAAAACGTCCCGATACCGACACCATTTTCATTTATACGCATACGTTCTGTACCGTCTAACTCTATTTGAATTGTAGAAGTGTCGATAAGATTATCATTATCTGATTGAATGATTAAGTCTGTACCTAAATTAATAATTCTGGCAGACCCTCCATCAGTATCGGTTAACATGATACCGGGACCGGCTGAGGCAATATCTAATTCTTCTTGTGGATCGCTTGTTCCAATTCCGATTCTACCGGTAAAGTTATGAATATCGTCTGATGTATCTCCAAACTGTGTTGAACCTGATTCATAAATTATAGAAGCACTCACAAATTCTGTGTGAAATTCTTGAGCAGTAAGTGTACCAGTTACTGTTAGATCACCGTCAATTGTAGAATTTGCTAATTGATTAGAAGATGAAATCAGAGTAGGTTTATTTGCAATATTGTCAAACTCAACATAAGATGCTGTAGCAGAAGCTGTTACTGCTCCTCCTAAAGAACCTTCTACATTAAGATCACCGGCAATTGTTACATTTCCTGTAATTGTATTTAGTATTTCAATACTTCCGGTTAATTTTGGATCAAATATTTTCATCTTATAATGCTCTTACAAATGCTTTTATATTCCAGTTATCTGATGTAACTGTTGCTCTTAATCTTGCTTGACCTCCAGACAGATCTACTGCTAGTGTTACACCTGAAGTATCTCCGATATCTGCTATAGAATTATCTGTATACTGTACCGATGAACCGTCCCATACCGACATAACTGTACCTGCTCGATAGTTGGTTCCATCTTTAATTACATAGTCAAAAAATGCACCATCGTAATTAGTAACGGACACTGTTGCTACAGTTTCTGTCCCTGTGTCTACGTCAGTATTTTGCTGTGATGATAACAATGTATCAGTCACTACTAAACTATCGGCATATGAAGCCGTTAGAGATGTTCCTCCTACGGTAGCCGTAGCTGTACCGGCCTGCGGGGTATCAAAATAAATCGTTAGATTATTCTGATCTATTGCTTCAAGTTTACCCGGGATTACTAATTCATCATTAGAATCATAAACGGCTACTTGTGGATATTTGCTACCTAAATTATGTTCAAAAGACCATGTAGTGGCTGCTACTCCTTGAGTAAAAACTCTGTTAAAGCCTACTTCTTGGGTTGTAGCAACTCCTCCTACTACCGCTACTGCTGTACCGGCTGTTGGAATACCAAAGTAGAGTTTTAATGTCTGTGCATCTTGTGCTTCTATTTTGGATGGTTGAACAACCTCGTTATATTCGTTATAAACTGTAACGGTGGGATACTGCTCGTTCATATTATGTGAGAACGACCAAGTAGTTGCTGCTACTGTTTGATTTAATTTTTTAGTATCTCCGTATCCAAGTCCTGATAATCCTGTTCCGTCTCCTACGAAAGAACCGCTGAAGATTGAACCGGAGATTACCGTAGCTTGTGTAAAATCTACAAATGAACCTGATACTAAGAATGATCCTGTAATTTCGGCAGAACCGCTAAATGGGAATCCAGATCCTGCTCCTGCATTTAAAGCATAAGAAGCAGTTACTGCATGAGAGGCTGTTGTAGCTAAAGCTACTGCTCCATCAACATTTGATCCTAAAATATAAGATGCTGTAGATGCATTAGAAGCTGTAACGTCCGATTCACCGTGTGCTATTGCAGACCAATGAATTTCATCTGTAGTATCATCAAATGAAGGAACTACAATTCTAAATCCGCCGGCTGTTTTATTGCTATCAACCCAGGCATGGCCAGGGAATGATTCAGGAACTGCAAATTGACTATGTGCCTGTAATGCTACAGAATAATTAGTTGATTCGAATGATGATTCGAATGTAACATCATAGTAAAAGCTACTGCCTGTTGCAGAGAAAGATGAAGTGGTTACACTTCCTGCCTTAGAAGTTAAACCTAAAGCAGTAACAATATGCCCACCTTTTGTTACAACTACTCGTCCGGATGTAGGAACGGCAAATGTTACTGTAGCCGTATTAGCATCTGTTAAGGTAATTGTATCTGGTATAATATATTGATCGGAACCGTTATAAACGGCTACGTTAATATCTTTTGAATTAAAGTTGTGAGAAACTACAACTGTAGTCTGAGAGGTAAATGTTTGAGAAACTGTTGATACAGCTCCTACATCTATTCCTGTTAATTGAGATCCATCCCCGGCAAAACTACCGCTAATTAATCCTCCTGATACAAATAACGATCCTGTAATAACTGCATCACCGGCGTATGGGAATCCATCTCCGGTTCCCCCACCGCCTCCGGCTCCAAATCCAGCTGATGCTGCAGATTCAGAAATAAAGGTTGGATCAATGTATGATGCTGTTAAAGCGTAAGAAGCTGTTACCGGTACATTTAAAGCATATGATGCTGTCAGAGCATATGAAGCAGAAGTAACAGTTTGTGTACCGTCAATAATTTCTGCTATATCGCTTGCTATTGATTCTGATACAGAAGTAAATGCTCCTGAGATATTAGCCTCTAGTGCGTACGATGAAGTAGCTGCATTTAAGTTATCAACTGATGAGCTTACTAAATTAAGGTCAGCATCTGTTGCAAAGGTAGCGTCTAGAGAACCAGAAAATAATTCTAATGCAGAAGTTCTTTGTTCTAAAGAAGAAGAAAATGCCTGCAAGTCTATTCCATCTACAGTTCCTGATACTTCAATAGACCCGGTTACTCCTAAGCTATCACCAAATTGAATGATAGTTCCTGCACTATCGATGACTTTTTTACCAGAAGTTATCTCTACAGTACCTTTTAATTCAATATTACCGGTATCA
>Ga0209953_1000779_pt1 | contig 10910 bp, 18 predicted proteins | sample SalPonred_H2O_MG_FD_185713 | JGI IMG/M metagenome (GOLD analysis project Ga0209953, IMG submission 185713) | Salt pond water microbial communities from South San Francisco under conditions of wetland restoration - Salt Pond MetaG... | ecosystem: Environmental > Aquatic > Non-marine Saline and... | reverse complement strand
GGTGCATACTGAACCGTTACCAATACCGACCTTGACCACATCTGCACCTCGAAGAATCAACTCTTCGGTCATATCTGCGGTTACGACATTCCCCGCAATGATATTGATTGAACGCCATCTCTCGCGAAAACTTGATACGAAATCAAGAAACTTTTCTGAATAACCATTTGCAACATCAATACAGACTGTTGAGATGAAGGGATTATTATAGAGTGCCGTCTCTAAAAGTTCTAAATCAACTTTAGAAATGCCTGTACTGAGAATTAGGTTATTTGGATTGATTGCATCATTATCCATCTCTGCAACACGACTGTTGAGGTCTTTGCACAATGCAGTTGACATTTCATATTGTTCCAATGCAAGTGTCATATCAAGTGTTCCAACTCCGTGCATATTCGATGCGATGATAGGTACACCCTTGTAAGTCTGACCACTGTTTCGAAACTTGTATTCGCGAATCAGATTCACATTCTTTCGACTACCGATTGTGCTTCGTTTCGGACGAATCAGCACATCACAATAATCTAACTTTACAGCTGTATCAATTCTCATAACAATTCCTCAATCGTTTGTTCGGAGTAAATGCCTGACCTGGTCATCGCCTTCATTTCTTTCAAATCATCAAAGACTAAGTAGTCCTGACCGAAAAAAGATATTCTATGACACGAACGCTGGCTCGGTATGTGTAGGTAATTCTTTCTCATAAAATCTTCCATAAAGTAGTTCATGTGCACGAGCATATAATAAAGGATGAATATCCTTACAAATCGAAGCAAAAAGATACCGCTGTTGATTCAAATACCGATCTGGAAATTCTGGTGCTTCCTCTTTAATTTTATCACAATTCGTGACAAGATCTTCCATATTTGCAATTAAATCGGCAACCTTAATTGTCCGTATTTCAATTGGCATATCTTTCAAACCGTCAGCAACTGCTCTTTTGCGTTCGGCCTTTGTTGAATAACTTTCCTTGTCCTCAGTCAGACCAGCAACATACTCAGCAACCATGTCACCAAACTGCCATTTGATTTGACCAAGAGTAATATGAGTATCCTCAACAACATCATGTAACCAAGCTGCAGCCCTCATCTGAGGTGAACCTTGAGCCTCCGAAACGAGTTGAGCAACGCGTTCTGGGTGAATAATATATGGTACGTAACCATCAGTAAAAGCACGACTCTGGCCAATAGCATTATGCGCAGCTGTGGCGAAGATTTCGGCTTGTTCTACAATGTTCATTTTCTTTCCTCAACTCTTAACTTACTTGATGCTAGTCGATACACGTTTTTGTTTGTGGTTAACTCCCAACCATTGAAATTTTCGACTATTTCTGAAGTCTGTGTTTCAATGTAATTTTTGACTTCAGTTAAGCTATTCCACGTTTGTTTCATTATGTTACCTTCAATAAAATAGTATCTTTATTGATTCGTCCTGTGAGTTCAGAGTCTTTAGTTGTGATATCGTCGAGAAACTTACGAAGTTTTACTTTACCAGCCGAATCAAATTCTTTTAATTGTTCTTTTGGTTTACGTAATGTCTTTTGAATACTTTTTACTTTATCAAATCCTTGTATTGTAGAGCCCTTAACAGAAAGAGGCCCTTCATATTCATCAGCAATATATTTGCCAATTTTACGATTTTTAGTATTAAACACCCACAATTCAGTTGCATCCACTATTTTTGTAGGACTCACAGATACAAGAGAAAAATCAGTGTCTTGATCTTTATATTTCAATTTAGCTACAAGCTTTTCAGCACTGATTTGTTTTGGCTTTCGTGGCTTACGCTTTGCTTTACCCGATTGAACGATCATCGTGCACGCGCTTTCAATTTTACTATATAATGATGCAAATTCTTTTCTTTGCTTTGCGGATGATAAATGACTATAAGCTTCTCGAATATCTGCATCTTTAAACTCAAGGACGTCATTTGATTCAGCAATCATTGAGGCAAAGTGATCAAGAATAAGTTTTGCATGCGCAGGTTTAATTTGAGGTTCAAACGACTGCATTTCTCGATATGGATCAAAGTCTTTTTCTTTAGCAACACCGTCTAACCAATCATCAATAAAGCCTTCAAACGATTCAAGCAAAGGTGTAATTTGAGAAGCCATTCGATCTTGAATTGAAATTACATTTGTAGGCTCTTTTTCTTTTTCTTCTACCTGAACTTTAGTCTTACCTTCTTCATACAACTCCTGAATACGTCGTTCAAGTGTTTTGCTCAACGGTTGAATTTCTCCCGTTGTTCCTTCAAGAGAACACCAATAAACATTTTCTTTTTCATTATAATCAGGACAACCAGATTCAAGTAATTTGCAAACAACACCTAATGACGAAGGAATGTATGCAGAACAAATAATAGAAATTTCTTTTTTGCTATATTTGTTTTTTTTCAAATATCGTTTAAAACAAGCTTCAAGATCTTTAGGAGAAACGTGGTCGTAATAAAAGTAACGAGCATCAGTCTTCAACTTGTTGAATTGCTGACCGGTCATGTCTTCCCACCCAGTGAAATCAAAATTATATTTCGCAGGGTTTTTAATAGAAGTACTTGAAACTTTTTTCTTTTTCTTCGCCATTAGTATTCACCTTTTTTAATATCAAAAAGAATTTCTTGAGCTTCACTGGGAGTACAACCCTGTCGAGTTAGTTCAAAAAGAAGGCCGTCCCAGTTTGGATTTGCTGGGAGGTCGAGATATTCATATGCAAGTTTTGTGATCAATTCTTTATTCATGTTACCATTATAAAATAAAATAAAGTGCGATGTCAACCCCCGTCGCCACCATCACCTTTTGATCGAACATACAGACCAAACCATGCAGCACCCGCACCAACAATCACTGATACTAGACCAAACTGATCTGTTGTTGGATTTTCAAGAGACATGAACCACATTGCAGATTGATATAAAAGAAAAAGATAAACACCAATGAAAATTCGAGGAAAGATTCTCCAAGTATCAATCATTTGAGCAAACTTAACACCTGCTTTAAAGCGATCTGATTGCTGCTCTAATTCTTTCTCTCGAACTTTTAGTTTGAGTTGATTCAATTCATTTAATACTTCAATGAACTTGTCTAGACTGACTTCTACTTGATCTGAGTCCAAGTCGCCAGTAAATTTATTTTTTTGATTGGTATTCATCAGTTAAAAAAATTAATAACCATTTTCTATTTCATATTTTGTCATATAATCATTTGGGTTATTGATAAAATTTTCAGCTAAAGCTTTTATTTTTTCAAAAACATCATTATCATTAATATCAATTTTATAATCAAGTGCTATCATCACAGTTATATGCGTTGATATTCCTTCCTTTAACTCTTTAAATTTTTGTTTTCTTTTTTCTTCATATTTAAAATTGAATTTTTCAATTGGAACATATATTGTTTTTAAAAAAGTTATTTTATCTGTTTTAAAATTTTCAGAATATAACTTTCTTCTGTTTTTATTGGAAAATGCTAAAATATGTTTGTCAGTGTCTTTATCGACGATCGCACCTGTAGTCGGAACGCTCAAGTTATTGTCATTTAGTGTCACATTTTCAATTTTTACGTGAAATGACATTAATTTTCTCCTTTTTAAAATTTATTTTTTGATTGTTTTCGTTCATCGTTATATTTATTCCCAAAGATTTTATCCCAGTTATCACGATAAGCATCCGATGAAGCTTTAGTAATGAGACGATCTCCAGTTACATCGTTTTTTGTAGTCATAATAGTCTCCACAAAAATGTCACAATACCTGAACTATACAATAAAAGACTGATAAGCTCTCCAGTGGATAATGGCCAGTCTCGTTGCAAGTATCCAACTGTAAACCAAATGCCTGTTCCAACAAACATGACAAAAATGTTCATCGGATACACATTGAAACTAGTGAGTCCAATACCGATGGTACAAAGAAAAGTGCCGATCCACTTGAACGGCACTAACTTCTTACGCGAAACTCTTCGTTTGCGCCTTACCCTTTCCATTCTTCATACCACGCATAAACCGCAGCCCCCAACAGGATAGCTGCAGTTCCGATACCGATTGCGTAGAATACTTCGTAAATAAACATTACTGACAGAGATCCTCGTACTTTGTGGTTGCTTGTCTGTGTTTTGATTGATCTTTATTTTCTAAAATTTTGAATAAATCTCGAATATACTGAATCATAATTTCACCGTTTTATATGGGAATTGTATGTGTTTTGAGCAATATCTCAATATGAAAATGTGGCGCCTCATTGGGTAATAAGGGGAGGCGCCGAAACCTCATCCTACCTTATGCCGCAAGGGCAGTAGGAACAAACTCATCATCGTTTGCGGATATTTTAATTTGCTCTGTTTTACATCAGTGCTTGATGATTCTCTGTAGGGTACTACTTACGCCACGTCGAAACCAATACGCCCCCATCAAGAACACACTCCTGGCGTGTTTGCACTTTACCGCTATCCAGCATGATAGGCGACCGAGTGTGCTCTTGGTGGAGGCGGGGAGAGTCGAACTCCCGTCCGCCACGCTTTCAATCCTACGTCATCGAATACTATGTGTGTCTTTATGTTTCAAAGACTTCTTCAATGTCTTGCGCCACAATGTTTGTTGTAACTCAATGTTACCTTCAACACACGCGCCGTACAATTTCCTAATTAATTTTTTTACTTTCATATTTCTTATTTATACAAAAATTGGTGGGTCGTGTAGGGATCGAACCTACGACCAACTGGTTAAAAGCCAGATGCTCTACCTCTGAGCTAACGACCCAAATAAGATGGACGAGACAGGAATCGAACCTGCTATCTCCGACTACCATGCCGGGCTTTTCCAACAAACCACTCGTCCAAAATTGGCGGATGAGGCAGGACTTGAACCTGCGACCAATGGATTAACAGTCCACGGCTCTACCAACTGAGCTACTCATCCTTGGTACTCCCACCCGGACTCGAACCGAGATTGCCGCCGTGAAAGGGCGATGTCCTAACCATTAGACGATGGGAGCAAATCAACATCTGTGTTTGAATGACGCCCAACCTGTTGAAATATACTTCACCTCATTCAGTGCTGGATTGCCACGATGAGGATGTGTCCAACCTGCGGGCCAAATCAACGTCAAACCCTTCTGTGGTTTCACTTTCAAATTTTGATACAAATATTCTGTTTCACCACCCTCTTCTATATTATTCAAATATGTCATAAATGTCAAGTGACGAAGTAGTTTGTTTTCTTCGGGACCACCGGTTTCAATGTGCCAGTGTTTATAATTATAACCCGGTTCATACTTTTGAACATTATATGGTTGAGTCACAAACCATTCATTGACATGATTCATATCAGACCAAATATACTTCTCCTGATAATGTGCAAATACTCGTTCAATCTCTTTCATATAAGAAACGTGGACATCTTTTGTCATTTGCGTATTCGACAGTCTATGATAACCACGATGTTCATCAAAATGTGTCTGATCTATGTGTAATTGGAAATCTTCAATGACACTCTTACAAACCTGTTCATCAATAAACCATCCACCAACAAAAGATTCAGAGATTCCTTCTAAGTCCAATTCTCTCATATATCACCCATTCAATCATACGTTGGTTGATAAAAGACGTGGTGTCCAATGTTAGCAACGTATTTGTAATTTCTATGCCGACTCCAGTATGGATTGACTTCCTCTGTATGATAGTGTGTTGCACCATCAGTTGTATCGTTCATCAAATCATTTAAATGATAGTTGACGTAAATATATTCTGCACGTCTATATATTCTATTATAAATCCTTTCGATCACTGTGTCAACTTTTCCATCACAATACCAACTGAATTGACACTGATTTCTTATTGGATGACCGTTTGCGTATGTGCGAGCTTGATAGACAACATCGCACACATTGTCTGGATACCGATTCGAACGAACACGGTTGATGGTAACAAACGCAACTGCATTTTGTCCCTGTTCGCCTTCTCCTCGTGCTTCAAAGTACATATTCGTAGCAAGACATTCAATCTCTTTCTTATAAGTTTGAATACGTTCAGTTAAATGTCTTTGTTGAATATTGTTCTGAATACTTTGGTTCTGTTCAACACTTGACTGTATGGTTCTTTGAACAGACTCAATGTCATTCGATAAACCATTCAATGTAACCACCATATAAAAAACCAAAGAAACAAGGAAAGCAATATAAGCAATTGTCTTCATTAGTTTACATCCCACTCAAGAATATGATAATCTTTAATTTCTTGTTGTTCGGCGTAATCAACAGCTTCATCATATGAACTAAAAATGTGTTCAGTCAATACAGTATCACCCACTGAAACATAGTAAATATAATCTGCAGCCATTTCAAACGACTCCTTTATCTGAAAGTGCTCGATTAACAGTTGCTACAAGATCAATTGAGCTCAAAGCATTTCGACCAAACACTCTTTTCACAGCATCAAAAAGTTGAGTACGAAGTTTACTCAATGGTGTGTTTGCTGATACAACTTTATTATCAATGAGATAAATTACGAAATTGTATACTTGTTCTTTTGTTTTCATATTATCCTCTACGTTCGTGAATGTAAATGTCGATGCGACCAGCGTTACGAATACCACCAACTACATCGCCGTGTACGTTATAGCTGTTAGTACGACCAGTATGAAAATTGACTCGTGGCTGAATCGCTTCACGGCCTTTGAGCGAAACACGATAGCGAAGTGGATCACCAAAGCTGTCTTTAGCATCAACACTTTTCAAGTATTTGTTAATTTGACGAACAGTGCTACGAATAGTTTCAATTTCAGCCAAAGCTGAATCATACGACAAGTTGTCAGTATATACTGAACCGATATATGAATCTGAAAAGCGATTTTGAGTATTTACATTTTCCATAATAATGTCCTTTTTTTCCAATCAACTAGTATATTATAAAACAAACTATAGAAAAAGTACAATTTGTTTCTTCAATAAAATCAATGACTTACAAGTTTTTTTAATTTATTTTTGGTCAAAAATTGACCACAGTCAAAAAATATAATGAAATCAATGGTTTACAAGCTAGCTGGGATTTGAGGAAAAAGTCAATGAATTCAATGACTTAGATAGATCCTCTCAGATTGATTCTAAGAGGTTTAATTATGAATGTTTATATCACCATTAGAAAACAATAAAAGCCTCTTAGAATCAATCTGAAAACAATTCATTCCATTCCTTAAATGTTAATAGTTTTTTACTACTAACAATTTCAAAATTGGTTTTAGATTTACCATCGTCTTTGATACCATCATCAAAATCAACATCCCCCCAAACTGGTCGATAGTGAAGTGTTCGTTCTTTCGGAACCAACATAATTTGACCAGTGGTTCGAAGTATCTTTTTGCCATGACGCTTTTCAATGCGCAAAGGGTTCATCTGTGGGTTGCTGTTCTTTGTTGATGAAGCAGCATCCATCATTTGAGTTGGATCTTTCACTTTTAAAATATCTTGTCGAGCAACTCTTAATCGTTCTTCTGATGACTTACGTGAATTAATTATATGTTCATCATCTGAGTCTTTCGGATAACCAGCCCAATCAATTAAAATACCGTGATTGGTTCGAACTGCTGTATCGGTTTTCTTGAGCTCTTGTATTTTATATACCCAGTTTTTTCTACCACGCTCTTCGTGCATACCTTCTAATAGGTAACATTTATTTTCATTAAAAATTAGTGTGCTACCGCGAAGTTCTGCTTCAATCAAAAATTGAAGAGCGGCTTCAGGAGTTTTTTTAAGAAGTGCGTTACGAATACGAAGACCATCAGGAGCATAAAAATCAGGATCACCGCGCTTTGGTTTCTTTTTCTTTGGAGTGTTAACGCCGATTTTTTCATCTTTTTTGACATCAGTCGCCGCGTTTAAAATACAAAGTCCATATTCATTCACGCCCTCTGTGTATTTTGTTACCTCATCCCAGATCACCAAACGTTCTACACCCTTGCGCATTAGTTGTCTTATTCGAACGGTTGGTTTATAGTTTCGGTCACGATTCTTGATGCCGACCCAACCAGTTCCTTCAAAATACTTACAAGCTACAACGCACATGTATTTTTCCTAAAGTTAAGGTCTAACTTTAGATATAACCCGGCCACCACCTTGAACACTACCGCCATCCTCAAATTCTATAACTTCAATTGTAGTTCCAAACTCAGATGCCACGTCTTTAGCGCCGACAAGAGCAGCCTTTTTATTTGTATAAACGGAATCAATTCCTTCTTCATCTGATACAATAGCATACAATTTTTTTGCTTCATTGATTACTTCTTTAAAATTTTTCATAGCCTGTTTCCTTTTTTAAAACACGAAAATATCATTTATATGAAATCTTGTTTTTATTTTTTACTCCACAATATTATTTATATGAAATCTTGTTTTTATTTTTTACTTTTTCTTTCCATAAAGAGTATCGATCTTCATTTGTAATAGCGCGCGTTGATTTCGTGATTATGCTATGTCCCAACTGATCAATGAATCCCATCGAAAACTCCTCCATCCATCTGCTTCAACGTCATACACTGGTTGAACCTCAGGATTTTTTTCGCGATAATCATCTGTTGGTCGAAGATCCATTGGAATCAACTCATCATTTAGTGTTGCTAGCATTGTTCGTTCTTCACCATTCACCTTCGTGAATTTCACCTCAACGATACCTTCTTGTAAGCTAGTTTTTACCATTTCATATTGTTGATCCATTACATAGTCTCCTGCTGTTGTAAATTTCAAGTCAGACATTGTTCTTTCCTTACGATATTGTTATATTCAATTGCTTCAGATAAAATACTTAAATCCAATTGTCTTCGTTTTGCTGATGTAATGGTTGCCATGCTATCTTTAGGAAAACAGTGCCCACCAAAGCCACGTTGCTCAGTAATTTCAGTATGACTATAACCAATGCGCTCATCATCAGCAATTGTATTACGAACAGTGTAATAATCTAAACCATACGCTTGACAATAATCATAAATTTGATTAAAGAAAGCAACTTTAGCAGCAAGAAACGAATTCCTAAATGCTTTGCCGGCGATCAATTCTCTTGGTTCACGAATATTGATAGTGACGTTTTGCAAAACCGTTTCAAAAAATGATTCCCAAAAAATAGTATTTCCACCAAGATACAAATTATCAACAAAAGCATCGGCGCGCCAGCTTGCTTCTCTTAAAAACTCAGGTGAAAAACAAAGTTGATGATCGGGAAAAGTTTTAACTAACAGATCCCAACCTTCAACACTCATAGTGCTTTTAATAAGAACGGGTATATTAGAAGATATTGAATTAACTACATCAATCACATTGAACACATTACAACTGCCATCATCATTTGGTGGTGTTGCAACAGCGATGATAACACCGTCAGCACGATTTAAATCATCAGTTAAATTCAATTGTGGGTCACTTAAAAGAATATCATGTTTACCATGATTTCTAATAATTAATTCTTGTGCTTTGCCTACGAAACCATAACCTGCAATACCAATTTTCATAATTTATTATCCATACTTTTTATAAAACCTCATTCGTAACCAGTATTTTCTTACAATTGCTAATACTGTAAAAATCAATGTCAGCCAAAGACTTGTTTCTAAAGCAGACATATCGACATGAAAAGCAAACGCAATAAACGCAAAGTTGAGTGGTGTGTTAATCACTAACGCTAATGCTGTGTCAATGATTGCTTCTCTCATTGATAAGTTTTTTCGTTTACGATCTGACACTTTTCAACCTTTGATATAAATCTATATCTGCTGAGTAATATTCCTTCACGGCGTTTTTAGTTTCATCATCATAATAGTAATTGATTTGTTCTTTTTTGTCAACTGATTTTCGAAACGATGATTTGTAGTGAGGCAAATTTATCGGAGTTCCAGTTGAATGTTCTTTCTGAAAATTTTCAAGATGTTGATTCAGATCTTCATACAACCACCACTCACCAACAGACTGATCACCAATCTTCAGATACTGACTCTGAAGAATACGGTTGTTTGAATCATCTTCACAATAACCATTGCGAAACATTTCCCGAAACTCATCAGGAGAAGAAGCACCTTTCCCACGTTTCTTGAAAAAGTATAAAGACAATTGACGATCAAAAGGATCACGCAACACGCCAATCGTCTTACACTTTCTCGCATACGACTCACTAACCAGATTGTTCTGCAGAATCTCATTCAAGGTCATATGAATGAATCGATAATCTTTCTTGTATTTGTTCAATACACTCTGTGGAATATTTTTTGACTGAATCCGAGAATCACCAATCCCAGTATATACATCATCTTTTGATGAACAATAATTCATCACAAAGAACGTTGCAAGACTGGTGCTCGCATTCTTTGGCACTCGAAGAAAGATGAATCGATGAGTATCAGAAATAACCATTATGTTACCTGAAACCACTTATCCATCATCGAGAATACTTTGTAGTATCTCCAAGTATAATCACGTTTCTTCGACCAGTCAAACACATAGTCATAACGATTATCAAGAATGTATGTGGTTTCATCAATATCAACACCACATACCAAGTGAGACTCACCAGTTTCAGTGTCACAGATGATTGCTTTCACTTGTGTTCGATCAAAACCATCTCGAAGCAACAACTCACAACAAGTTAATGCAAACCCATCACAGTCATCCGAGAAGTCTTTGTTCTCCAACACCGCATCAGCGTGTGAAGTCCAGTGTTCATCACGAAGGTAGTTCTTGTCATCATACTCATAATGAAACAACTGAAAAACTTTTTTGTGAAGTTTTTTTACTTTACTGAGTTTCGTCATCGTCCTGTTCCGGTTCTTTACAGAGAATAGATTCGGGTTCTCGTTCGCACATATCTTCATAACCCTCTACATATATATTCACCTCTTCACCTTGAATCACTTCAGGTTCAGAAGGCGTTGCGCAACCAACTGA
>Ga0209953_1000778_pt1 | contig 10920 bp, 28 predicted proteins | sample SalPonred_H2O_MG_FD_185713 | JGI IMG/M metagenome (GOLD analysis project Ga0209953, IMG submission 185713) | Salt pond water microbial communities from South San Francisco under conditions of wetland restoration - Salt Pond MetaG... | ecosystem: Environmental > Aquatic > Non-marine Saline and... | reverse complement strand
GGTAATCCATTTTGGATTATCCATTCTTGCATCTCTAAATAATTTCTTACCCAAGCTATCTCTACTTTATCAAGTTTTTTTAATTGGTGAAATCTTACCAATTGAGGATACTGATCAATGTAGGAAGCAATAAATGGATTTCTAATATCATCTAACCATAAAAATTTGATAGTTCTTTGATTATCTAAAAATTCATTAACAGTTGGACTGTTTACCCCATCGTATTTAGCTGTAGCGTCCCAATCTTTTTTAATTTGTTCTGCTGGGGTGTTTTTGAAATGTTTTTTTAAGTTGTCTAAAATTGTTCTCATAACCTCTATTATTTATGTTTTTATCATGTCTAAATATACAATTTTTTATTCAATTAGCCAAACTATTATATAGGAAGTTTTACTTTATTTAATATTTTATTTGAAACATAGGTATAAATTTCATCCGAAGAATTACAATGTATGATTTGCTTATCACCTAAACTTTCTAAAAACCTTTTAATGTGTGACATATAATTGTCTTTGGTTCTAGCAGAATAGTTTAGATATATAAACTTTTGCTCACAAATCTTTATAATTTTTTGATTTTTCATATTATAACTTATTGATAATTAATGACTTACAACTTATTACATATATACTATAGTTATAAACAAATAAAATGCTACCATATATCATAATAATACCACACTTTATATCGTTTGTTTACTTCTTCTGTTATTTGCTCTTTTGTTAGATTATTGCTACATTCAAACTCATCTGCTTCTGAATAGTCTTCTTTTAAATAAACTACTATTTTATACATCGCATTTTATCAATTTATAACAAGGTGTATATGTAATGATTTTATCACATTTAATCAACCTTGTCTGTTAATAACTATATTCATTTCTTTTATAAAGTTTAGCGTAAATCACTACATATACACCCAAGCGTTATGTGGCATTACTTACTAACCACCCTAACATTATATTTATACTCATTTACTAAAGGGTCACTATCAGAACATTCATAATGTTGTTCTTGTAATTTTTCGCCAGTGTTAGGGTTTACTTGGTAAATCAAAGTAACCTTATCGCTATCATAAGCATAGTTTTTAGCCTTGTAATGTTCACCAACTAAAGGAAATGCTACTCCGTGTTTACTGCTGTCTTTTGTTATTTCTACAACCATAATTAAAAACGCCACATAACACTGTATATAGCAAATAGCCGTGTTACGGGTCTTTTTAGAACTATTTGCTTATTCTAAATTTATTTTTTATCTACTTACTCTTGGCTTATTATCGGCTACTTGCCATATACTTTACCGTTAACTACAAGCGTTAAATCGGCTCATCTATTTTCTTTCGTGTAATACTCTCGTAAATTTGAGTTAGTTCTTCTACGCTATCAATCCATCTAAAAGCAACAGCAAGGTATTTGCCTTGTCTCATTTCAGCATATCCAATATAAAAGCTATCTTCCCAGTCTGTATTTATTGGTGTGTTATAGAATAGGCAAATACTATTTTTTACCCAGTAGTGCATGTTTTCAAATAACTCAAATTTACTCTGTCCAATATCCTTGAAGTTTAGTTCTTGCAAAACGCCAGTAGTTAACAATGTATATAATTCATTGTTATGGGTTCTGCGTTTTTGTATCCTTTTTACTTTTTTCATCTTTAGTCTTATTTTGTTAGTGTTGTCCCGTTAAGCAACAACGAAATCATATACAAACCGTTGTACGCAATACTAATCCCCACGCTCAGGTTTCGTAAATTCAGTGTCTAATGGATACTCACGCAACATTTCTACTACTTCAAAAATTGTTTCTTTGCTATCCCCACGCTCGACCATTTGTAAAACTTGCTCAAGGATGTGATAAGAACGATAGCAACTTTCATGCACCTTTTCTAAGGTTGTTGGTTGTCTTTGGATGTCTTTCAGTTTTAAAATCATAAAGTACTGTGCACAACAAAGTATATAAAACATGGCTGTTGTACGGCTTATTTGACCATGCACGGCATTTAATTTAGTTTAACGTGAGCTGACAAGTTCCGTGTTCTTATCAGCCACGTTTCATATACAAGTACGTTGGCAAACATTAAAACGATTTGCCAACAGCGCATATAATTAATTTAACAACCAATTTTTACCTTGTGTTATTTTTTCTGCGAATTCTATTGCTTCTTTGAAAGTTAAAAAATATTTTACTTTCTCTACACCACCTTCAAAATTCATAAATACTTCAGGGTTTTCGTAAACTACTCCATTTTTTAATGTGTGGTTTTTTGGAGTTTCTTTTCCAACGTAGTTAATACCAAAACAATCTCGGTAAAAACCTTGTTCTCTTTGCCAAAAATATTTTTTAGGCTTACTTTCATATGTATACCATACCGATCGGTAAAAATCGTTTACTTTCACTTTTACTAATTTGTCTAAATTGTGTTTTGTCATTTTGTTTTTATTTAAGTTATCGTTTTGTTGTTAAACTAATCATATACGCCACCAGTTGTAGGCAATATTATTGCAACTTATCACCACAGTTATAGCAGTCATCAGCGTATGGGTTTAATGGGTCGGTTTCAGGCACATCACATTGGCAATAATCCTGTTCGCTTCGCCCCACAACAGCGTATAAGCGTAATTGCTCAAGCGTTTTATTGGCTTGAAACATTCTGCCTTGTGTAAACGGTGTAGGGTTATCTTTCCAATAAGTAGAATCATTTTCTAATTCTTTTATAATTTGTTCTAATTCCATTTTTAAAATTTTAGTTATTAATAATATGCAACTACGCTTATACGCCACCAGTTATGTGTAATAATTCCAAAGTTTTATGCATAATATAATAAATCCTATTACGCCCCAAACATTTGTCCATCCCCACCAAAGTAAAGATAAATTACTACACATAACATCGTATAAAGAAAATGCTTTTTTAGGCTTACTTAGATAATTATATTTTTTCCATTTCTCTTTTAATTGCTCTGGTGTGTGGCTATTAAAGAAATCGTCTATTTGTTTTTTATTGTCTTCTAATTTCATTTTCACTAAATTTATTTTTTATCTACTTACTCTTGGCTTATTATCGGCTACTTGCCATATACTTTACCGTTATAAAACATATTTATCTTTCAGTTCTTTTAACATTTTTTGATAAACTTCAAATTTGTTTCTTTCTGCTTTTTTCATTCCCCATTCAACACAGTAGACATGATCTTCTTTCTTTGTTAAATCAAATTCCGGTAATTCTACAGGAGATGGAGCATATTTCTCAATACGTTTAATAATATCTTCTGTATGTAATTGTTCTTCTAACGTATAAGATAATCTACTTTTTACATTCGCTAATGGCTCTCTCCTATAGAATATGTCGTCACAACATTCCTCTATTAGTTCTCTTAACTCATCTTTATCCATAACCTCTATTGTTTTATGTTTTATTATACCTAAATATACGAAAAAAAGCCTGGTTTCCCAAGCTTTAATTTATTTATTTTTCATATTATTTTCTAAATAACTACTCCTGTTGAACTCTCTTTAATTTCTAACTTGAATCCATCTGGAAGTATTTTTAGGAGTTCATCCATTGTATCTTTACTTGAGGTAACATCTAATATTCCGTTGTTATCTATATCAATGAAATCTATCCCTACTAAAATACATCCTAGAATGTCAGTGTAAAAATTACCTTTGTGAATTAATATCTCACTTCTACCTTCAACATCTCTAATCCAAAAACATTTACCAAATTTTGGAGAGGTATGTTTTATAACTCTATATTCACCTAAAGGTATACAGCTTACTCTTCTTTTATTCTTTTTCCAAGGTAGTTCTAAGGTTACACATTTAAATTGAATTGAATCCAACTTATCTAAAACATATAGATTACCTAATGTTTGTTTTTCTTCTGATGGGTATCTCTCTATTAATACTTTCATTTTTTATGCTAATTTAAATTGTTTTAAAAAGTCTCGTAACCAAGTAATTTGATCTGCTTCGGCTTCGTTATCACTGAATTGCATTTTCCATTTATACCATTGGTTTAAGTATGATTTTTCATGCAAATCGTTATGTAAAAAATCCGGATATTTTTCACGATCCCAAACTCTTTCATCCACTAAAAATACAACTGCTGTAACCGCATTTTGTAAATCAGGTTCTCTAAATTTAGAGTATTTTACACTATGTAACATTAATTCATCCATATGTTGGTTTAATGTTCCATGTGGTACTCCATTATTTATTCTCTGGTCATTTGTAGTTCCGCCATTTAAAATAATAAAGGTTTTATCCTTATTAGCCCACCTCTGGTAGCTTTCATCAGTATAATTATGTAACCCATATTCTACTACGGCATGTCCAAATTGAATACCTTGTTGGATTGGACTTAAATTATACGGTACTAAACCATACATTCTGTATTCTAAATCTTTATTTTCCATTGTTGTTGTGTAATGTATATTCGCTATTTTCTGTTTTAAACCTTACAATATTATCATGTTGTTCTAATATTTCAGTTATTGGGGTACATAACCAAGTGTAAAATTGATTGAAAGGAGACATTAATAAACTTCTCCCTATAGATGGGGTAGAGTGTTGTTGTTTGTATCTACCTTCTTCATCCCACTCTATCCATAAGACATCCGCTGATTCTTTAGTTAGATTATCTCTTTCACGAACTAAAGTGTATTTAGGCTCTTGTGTATCTAAATTTAATTCTATTTTAGGTTGTGTTCCTGGTATCATATCTCTAATACATTTCCATTACTGCTTAATCTTCCAAACTTACCATCAGTAACTACAGATCCATTTGAAAAAATAGTATCTAATTGCGGAATTGTTCTAGTACCGGCATTAATAACACCTTTACAGTTATGTATATGTCCAAAACAATGTAGTTTAGGCTTTACTTGTTTAATTACATTTAATAAGGACTTATCACCACAGAATTCTAATTTCCTCATTCTATCTTCAGATAAATCTAAAATTGTTTTAGGTGGTCCATGTGTTATTAAAATATCAATATCTTCTTCTATTAAATTTTTCCAAATTTTATCTAACTTGTGTCTTGGTTTCATAAAAGCCCATTGTCCAAAAGAAGGTGTTAATGGTGTACCAAGTATTTTTAATCCTTCTAATTCAATTGAGGTATTTTCTAGATAATGGATCCCATGTTTTTCAAAATCATTTTTTGTTATTAATCCCTTCTCTATACTTGTATCATGATTACCAGCTACAAATATTTTATGTTTAATTTCTAGACTAGTAAACCATGTAATAAAATTTCTAACCTCATGTTCATTTACGTATGGGTCTCTAGGATTAGAACAATCACCGCTAAATATAACCATGTCTATACCTTTGGGTACTTTTAGTAACCCGTGGAAGGTGTGGGTATCTGATATATGGTATATTTTCATTTCTAATCTATTATCTGTTTAATTTAAAAAATTTTGAATATTTATTCTTGTTTTTACTTTCCTTTTTTGTACCTGTTATAAGAAACCCTATACATACTATAGTGTTAAATACCGGGGCTACAGTAAGTACTACGTCTGAAAATTCGGGTAGTTGTGATTCGAATAAACCTCCTTTACCATATAAACTCCTAATACTCTTCCATGTCCCATAGAGGCTTCCTAAGTAAATTAGGAGATATACTCCTATTTTAATTAACTGTGTATCCATTCTATTTTAGTTTTAAATGTTAGTCTTCCCAGATCTTTTCTAAATCAAATTCATTGATTATTCTTTTCTGTAATAATTTTTCTAATAGCTCTTGCTGCCCTTTTATATACCCATGTTCAGCATACCTACTTGGATTCAATGTAGTATCGTTTGGGCTATAACTTACAAAAGAGTCAAAAGCCTGCGCTTTTATTTTTTTATCTGCTTTTGTTAAAAATTCTGCTTGTTCGAAAATATTCATTTTATATTAACTTTAATGCTTTTTGTAGCCCATGTTCTAACGCTTCTTCGTAGGAATTCCTACCTTTACATGCCCTTTTCCATTTATCATATTTAAATTTCACTGAACAATACCATTCTCTATCTTTAAATGAAGGAAAATAGCTATGATCTGGTCTAATTAACATTTCATGTTTTTCCCTTAACCACTTTTGTAATAAAGATTGAGTTGGTGCATAAGAGCAATGACCTTCTATATCATAAGCTGGTCCAATATTATCAAATAGATAACCATCTTCATCTCTATACATTTTTAAATGTCCTTGATGTTGCCTAAAACCTTTATTTTTAGCTAGTTTAGCTGTCTTAAAACTTATTAACTGTTCTTCCATATTACCTACTTTAAATGTTGTTTTGATGGTTTTACTAAAACTTTTTCTTCTAATATTTCAAAATCAATTACGTTCCATTCTAATGTTTTTAACCCACTACAAGGACCAATCCCCCCAGATATATATTCTAACCTTGATGTTCTATTATCATATACACTATTACTTCCTCCAAAGATATAAAAGTTTCGGGCGGTAGCAGGTAAGGTGTAGGTCTTCTCTACAATCCTTCCGGATGGTCTGTATAGCTTTATCGATACTTCTTTAGAACCTCTTTGATCACAATTACAACTTATAATTAAAAGCATCCCTATTAGACTTAACATAACCTTTTTCATATTTACTACTATTTTGTTTATACCTAAATATAAGAAAGCTTGACCGGGTAGCCAAGCTTTTTCTTTAATTATTTTATATAAATTTTCACATTCTCCCACTTTCCGTATTTCATATCCTTATTTACTAAAAAGTCAATACGATTGGTCCATCTTTTATTCATTCTATCTTCTACAGTCCAATCTCCATCTAATTCTCCTGCCCCTTCAATACAAACATCTGTTCCCATAGTTAACCCTTTTTTCTCTAAATCTCGAGAAACTGCTATCCATCTATGTCCTTGTGGATTTGCTTCATTAATTTTCTTTAATGATGCTGTTGTTAAGTAATCTGCATTTGTTTGTGCTGGATCAGCATGATATATTGTTGCTGTTACTAATATTCCTAGTAAAAACGTTTTCATAGTTGTTATTTTTAATTATTAAATATCGCTACTAATCCTATAATCCCAAATATTACAAATAATAATAATAAGGGTATCCATAAAGGAGATAATACCCACCACCATGACCAGTTTATATTACCGGTTAGCTTCAGTACTGTAAATACAATTGCTAAAATTGTACCTAATCCTATTCCGTTTGAACTGTTTGTTTGTTTTGACATTTTTTTTTATTTTATATCAGTTATTAACATTCTACTACACATTCTATTTGGCCTAAATTAATTGTGCCTACCTTTAAAATGTTTTTAGCTCTAAAGAACCCTTTGGTTTGTTGTTCTATTTTTATAGATGTTATATCATTTCCACTATATTTAAATGTATAACTTTCTACTTTATCGACTTTAATAACATTACCACTTTTCATGTAAATTTTTAAATTCATACCCTTTATTGCTTTTTATTTTAATTTATATACTCTATGAGTTTTCTCACACATAGCTAGATCGTCTCCAATACGAATATCTCCGTTACTAAGAAGTTTTCCGTTATATTTGCTGTTGTTTATCTTGTTGAACAAATCACTGCTGCTTACACAAGATATTCTTTTATCTCTTTTTCTCATACCTAAAGATACGGTTTTACTTTTATTATTCCAACTTTTTTTATCTTAAAAAAATAATTTCTTCAAGTTTGTAAAAATTTCTGTTAGAAGTAGCTACTTCAATTTTATACCGATTTCCTGACCATTTTCTGTCTACTTTAACTGGTATTTTGTCCTCTTCTTCTAATTGAACTTTTTCATATACTTTTGATAATCCTACTTTGAATTTTCTACCACTTTCCTTGTCCATGTGATGTACTTCAGTAACATGTACATCACTTACTTTACTAAAGACTTCTCCTCCGTACTTAGTAACATAAACAAACTCCTTTCCTTTAAGTTCTTTTAATAAAACTTCTCTTAATTTTTGTTGCATCATAATTTATGTATTAATTTTTTAATCCCACCACGTATTAATATTCTCTGATATAATTTTAAAGAGTAATTTATGGGCTCGTTCTTGATTTGTATTTGCAATATCTAAAGCTATAAAATGTCTATCGTTAGGTTCAAAATTACCATGATTTACTCGATGTTTACCTAAAACACCCTTTCCTGCTAAACATTGTTTATGAATGAGTGGATATTTTTTAAAGTATTCATCTAAATTATCTTCTAATTGCCTAGATTTTAATTCACTGAATCCTTCTTTATCTCCAGTGGGTTCCATCCACATTTTAGTTTTTTCATAGTTTATAAATTCTGTACTATAAAAATCATCATTAACTTTATCAATTAATCTAACACAAGTTCTAATGATTTCTGCATCTCTTCTAGCACCTAAATGTATATCTGCAGTGTGTAGCCTATGTGCTTGGGCTTTTAATTTATGTTCTAAAATATAATAGATATGAGCATGGTCCCAATGTCTGTCTTTCCAAATTACCGGTAACCAGTACCAGATGTTTCTAAAACCTAATTTAATATTGGATAGAATATATCTACCATCAAATTTCCACCAAAGAGAGATGTTATCCCATAGTTTCTCATACCAAGGTCTAGCATCTTTTTCTTCTTTCCATTGCTCAAACATATCTTTTTCTGGTTCCATTTTTATTTTATTTACAGTCTATTTTTTCAACTTCTGTTTCTATAAATCTATCTCTAGGCACTCCTTTACATAATACATCTTTAATAAAATCGGCAGCTTCATCTCTTGATTTAAATTTAGTTATTGTGTTAACACAGTCGCCCCACCCACATTCAACATGTTGGACCTTTTTCCAATAAGTCCACCATAAGAACTTAGTTTTGTATTTTATATAAAAGGATTTACTTCTACATTTTCCTTTTTCATCTAAATATTCACTTTTAAATATTTTATAATTCCCCATTTTATTTTTTTTCTGTTGTTGGTTTTAACCACATATTATCCTTAAAAACTACTTTTAATAATCCTGGAATCCATTCTTGGTCTGTATTTAATAGTAATCTCATAGAAGAGATAGTATCAAATTTCATCATTTTAGAGATTTCTTCTCTAATTCTTTCCTGGCTAACGGTTTGTTCTAATTTTTCTAAAATACCATCTTGACCCATTGCTCCCCAAATCCAAGGATCTATTGTTAATTTTTTTGTAATAGAGAATCTTAATGCTCTTAAAATTCTTAATGGATCATCCATCAGTGTATCCTTAGGATTAAGACGAGGTGTCTTTAAGATTTTCTTTTTTAAATCTCTTATACCATTAAAAGGATCGATTAAATTACCATTAATATCTTTTGCAATAGCATTAACTGTAAAATCTCTTCTGATTAAATCATCTTCTAAAGTACCTAATTCAAGAACAGGTTTACGTGTACCCGGTAAATATTCAACTTCTTTTCTGGCCATTACAAAATCTGCAGCCAACCCTTCATGTTTATGTCCTACTGGAAATTTAGCTCTGATGGTGTAGCAGTCAGGGGTTTTTAAAAAGATTTCAAAACCTTTATCGATCATCCATGTAACCATTTCATCCCAACCTTCCTCTACGGAATTAGAATTTTCACATACAAATGTAAAATCGATGTCCTTAGATTTCAAACCTAATAACTCGTCTCTTACACATCCACCTACCTCAAATATTTCGGCCATAACCTTTATTGCTTTATGTTTTAATATACCTAAATATACGAATTTACTTTATGTTAACCAAATTTTCTTCTAAGTTCCTCGTATTTTGCTTTTTCTTTAACTTCTTTTATCTTTTTTGATTTTTGCTTTTCTTCTTCTATACGTTTTTCTTCTTCCTTAAGTTGTTTTAGCCTTTTGGCTTTAAAATATTCTAAGGGTTCATTCATTTCATCCAATTCAAATTCTAAAGTTGCAAAATCAGAACCACACCCACTGATATAATGTTCGGTTTCAATGTTAAATAGTGTTTTACTATTAAATTCTTCTACACCTATCCCTCTTAAATCATAACAACCAATCCCATAAATCTCCATTATTTTAAGAGATTTTTCTTCAAGTTTTAAGTAGGTTTCTTTAAATTCTTTTAAATTTATCATTTTTACATTAATTGGATTAATTCTTTTTCTGATATTTTGATTACATGGCCATTATCGTATTTTAAATAGATAAAATTAGCAAAATCCATACCTTGCATTTCCTTTACAATATTATCAATTATTGCAGAAATTAAGCGCTGACCATTATCAAATTCTATAACTTGACCAATATAAAATTCTTTCTTTTTTACTTCCATTTGAAAATCTTCTGTTCCCGGTACTCCTGTTCCTGTGTAAAATGGCATATTAGTTAAGTATTTTGTTAAGTATCCCAAACAGTATTATAAACTTTACAAGGTATGTAAGTATGGGTATAAGTATATAACCATCCTCATCACTATGTTTATTGACTTCCCTAAGCCACCAGTTAAATAAATGGTCTAATACAGTGTTAACTATAATAATAAAAACTAATACTGCAAAAATCGATACTGTAATAACTATTTCCATGTGTGTTTATATTTTAATGGTGATCAAATTTATGTTGTAATAAACCTTTAATAGGTCTATCTTTTAATAATTCTAAAATTTCTGATAATTCGTAAGGTCTAAATTCAGGATGTCCATCAATACCTACATCCATCATTCTACCTGGTCCTAATCTGGCTTCAGTTGGAGTATGGATATGTCCGTGTAAATGCATTACTCCTTCTCCCATTTTATCCCAACTTGCTAAAGGAAAATGGCAAATTACAAATCTATATTTTTTGTTTTTAGGTTGTGCAACCATCTTAGCAGTTCTGACTTGTGGTACTGAGATTGTTAAATTTTCTAGTTTATTTACGGATTTAAACAACTCTTTAAAAGTTGCTTGAAAGTATAAATCTCTACTATCT
>Ga0209953_1000776_pt1 | contig 10951 bp, 22 predicted proteins | sample SalPonred_H2O_MG_FD_185713 | JGI IMG/M metagenome (GOLD analysis project Ga0209953, IMG submission 185713) | Salt pond water microbial communities from South San Francisco under conditions of wetland restoration - Salt Pond MetaG... | ecosystem: Environmental > Aquatic > Non-marine Saline and... | reverse complement strand
GAAGCACAGAATCGGACAACCGCTACGCCTCCGTTGGGTTGGCTTCATCGGCGGTCCCTTCCCAACGACTCCACTTCATCGACCCCGAAGCAGGCCGGGTCACAGCGCAATACCAAGTCTGGCTTGACGACTGACCCGACTATCGCTGTGGATGCGCTGCGCCTGGTCGATGAAGACCGACAGGAGAAGTACGGGGACTATGAGGAGAACCTGTCTCGGATCGCAGGCATGTGGTCCTCGTACCTGAACGTGGACATCAACGCTATGGATGTGGCGCTGATGATGGTGCTGCTGAAGACCTCCCGCGCGAAGGCCGGGTACGCCAGGGATAACGCCGTGGACGGAGTAGCATATTTCCTGATCCACGATTCCCTAGCGAGGTACGATGGCCACTAGCAACCGAAGTTTGATCGCTAAACTTCAGTATGGCGATCTCATAGTTACGCTTACCGCTGAGGGCGCGTCCTGGAATCCCGATGTAGCGGATGATCTCATCAAGCGTGTGGGGATGCTGTGGCGAGAGTCGCTGACCTCGATGCTGGAGACAAGCACTTGGCACGCTGTTGATCCTGACTATGAGGACGACTAATGCTAGACCCGGAGTTCACCGATGAAGGTGATGCTCTATGGGGATTGGCCTTTGGCTCTGACATATCTGGAGCCGCTGTATCAATACATCAGGACTAGCGAACCGTCATGGGATGTATGGTTTGATGGGGCAGTAGGCGAACGCCGCAGTCCTCCTATTGGTGCGCCCGATGTTGTCATTACTTGTGACGAGTTGAGTGCCGCACCCAACGCCCCGTTGAAGGTGTGCATCTTTCATGGGATGGCGAGCAAAGCGCAGGCGTTCGCTACCCCTAGGGGTGACCAGTTTGTGAACAGGAGCCAGGACTATGCGGTACCTAGCGATTACTACCGTGATCTTCTTGTGTCTTTGGGTGTTGGTGAAGATCGGATTGTCGTTACCGGGCTGACTAAGCATGACCAACTAAAGCGCCGGGTGCTATACGCCCCCACTCACAACGACGAACTCTCCGCAATACCCGTTATTACAAACCGGATATACGAAGTTTCGGGAGTCCGGGTGATGCTGCATATGTATTTGCAGAACCCGACGCTGAAGATGCACCACAGTCTCGCTGCCCACTATCCGGTGCATGACACGGAGCATGACCCGGTGGAGAATCTGGCGTGGGCTGACACGGTGATCGGTGACATGGGAAGCATCGTCATGGAAGCGTTAGCGTTGGGTAAGCGTGGTATCCAGGTGTTGAACCCTAGGCATCGGGACTACTACCAGCGGAAGGGAATCAGCGAGAGTGAGTTGGAGCGGCTTCCTGAGATTCATCTACCACGCAGGTACGGACTTGTTGTCCATTCCGCTGACGAACTTCTGGAAGCGGTGAACATCGCCCCGGTGGGTGGCGCTAGCGCGAAGATCGTGGAGTGGATCAAACAGCGTCTCGGGTAGCCCACACCTGCTTAGTGAACACATCTCGCCACTCGTCAGCCCTGGCCTCGATAGTCCAGTTTTGTGACACGGTGTCATAAGCGATAGCCGCTGCTCGCTTCCGCGTTTTGTAGTCCAGAAGCGCCTCAATTTGTAGCCTCCACTCCTCGGGCGTGTCGGCTAGAAGCCCAGCACCGTCGTTGTGCAGAAGCCGATATTCGTAGAGTGGTGATGCTACGAAGGGGATGCCAGCGGCGGCGTACTCCAAGCCTTTGATGTTGCTCTTGGCTCGGTTGAAGGGGATGTCGGAGAGGGGGACAATTCCAATATCGAACTTTAGATTTTCCGCATACTCGTAGATGGGGACGATAGGTGAGGTGGTGACCCTGGCTGGGTCGATGCCTACAACCTCAGCGAACGAGGGTGCCTCGGGGTCGTGTCCTGCATGGTGGAACTGAAGATCATGCTCCTGTAGGAAGTCGGGCAGCCACTCCCGTAGTTGCTCCAGGTCACCGTTGCGGTAGGAGACGGCCCCTGCCCAGCCCAGGACTGGCTTACGGTTCGCTACTTTCTTCCGCTCAAACTGATGGAGGTTCACTCCGTTCCTCACCATGACAACGTGGGGGTGCCGTTCCATATAGTGAGACAGCAGGAATGAAGTTGATACGGTGAGCAGGTCAGCCCGGTCGATTACCTCGTTGTAGAAGTCACGGTTCGCTCGCTTGTTCAACTCCGGGTCAGTAGCGTGGTAGGCGCGGTTCGCTGGTGTCAGCCCATCGTGGAAGTCGTCTAGGTCCACGATCAGTCGCTGCCCTAGTTTCTTGGCTAACTCCATTTGCTTCGGTGCCCAGCGATCCATGATGAGTTTCATCACGATCACATCGAATCCGAATAACCCGGTTTGTCCTGACTCCATGACTCCGTAGCCACGGTCAGAGTCCCACGCTGGGAAGCCGAGCCGGGAGCGTTGCTGGCAGACAGCCATTGGTAGGTAGCAGCGGTAGTAGGTGCAGCCTGCTGGGGTGATGTGGGGGAACTGTCCGTTGAAGTCCCGGCTTATGAATCCGATTGCCATTGTCAGCCTATGAACTCATGGCAGCCGCACTTACAGGTGCCGCTCTTATGCTGGTGGTTACATGCAACGCACTTCGTTGGAGCCGACACCAGGTTCTCCGCTGGTGGTTGTGGTACAGGAACCTGTACAGGTCCTTGCCCTGGGATGGCGCAGTCTTTGTCTTCCCACTCTTTGCTGACAACGTGGTTGCCTGGGTGACCTGCTGGATGTTCGCAGCGAGCGCCGTCTTTGTGGAACGCCCAGCATTGCTTGATCGTTTCCTTGCTCATCAGAATCCTTCCCGTGACACCGTGTCACAAAATCCCCACAGGTGGGGCCAGGTACAGGAGAAACTAAACCCGGCCCCACCCGCTCGACCCACCGAACCCGACACGGGGGATCAGCCCGGTGGGGAGTCTAGCGTGAGCGTGCCTTACGGATGTCCAGACGAGAATACCCGTTCTTCTCAAAGGCTTCCACTCTGGAGGGCTGAACATCTACCCAGCGAACTTGCCACGAACCCGTGGACCCGTTCACACCAGCGAGCATCACAGACGCTTCGGACTTCATCTGCTTGGCTTGCTTCTCCATGTTGCGTGCTTCGACGTACATCTCGACCGCTGACACTAACTCTTGGTCTTCGATCTGTTCGCCGCCTGCGTTTACTTCCAGGGCACCTCGGCAGGCTGTGAAGTGGGAGCAGATGCGCTCGCACACAGCGGCGGGGATGTCCCTGGATGCGTCTTCTTTGTTGGTGACTGCGTAGATAACGTCGGTGATCCACGAGTCGATCTCGTCTGTCAGGGTCGGGTCCATCTCATCGACCAGCACTAGCGGCTCTTGCTCTTTGCCGCTGCGGTCGAAGTACACGTTGCCGACATAGACAGGCTTGCTGTCATCGAACAGTCCAGCAGCGATGCAGCCCATTGCGTACAGGTGACGCTGGTATTTGTGCTGCTGGCTTGTGCCTTCACGCTTGATCCAAGCGAACCCATCGACTGTCTTGATGTCGAGGACTGTGTTCTGGTCGGAGATCACGATGTCGGGGTGGCCGCTGATCTCCGCACCTGATGGGAGCGTCGCTGTGACGGTGATGTCATCGATGCTGCCCATGAGCCAGTCAGGGAACATCTGCTTGATCGCTGCCTCAGCGTAGTTGTGCCATGCGGTACCGACAGCGGCTGCCATCTTGGGAGTCGAATCGGTAGGCGCTACACCCTTCACCATGAGTGCTGCCTTCTGTCGGCAGAACCCGATGTCGCTCGGCCCAAGCCTGCCCTCGTCGGACTGGATGGAGCGAGCGGAGTTGTCCATGTACGCCGTGAGAGCGGCGCTGATTGCGTCTTGGTAATCCATCAGTACTTCCCCTTACCCACCTGAGTGATGGCCTTGTCGAGCCACTTATCTAGGGTCACGCCTTGGTAAGTTTTTTCCCCGACCTTTGCTTTGTTCATGTCTTTCTTGATACCCAACAGGGTTTGGATGTTCTCTGAGTCGATGGCTTCTTTCATCTTGCCGATCCACTCAGCGGCACCGTCGCTATCCGGCACAGTCTCCGGCTCAGCCTCTGCCTCCGGCTCTGGTTGTGACACCGTGTCACGATCCAGGGTGCGACCGATGACATCCTTGGTGGAGCCGTTGTCGTACAGCGACAGGCCGAACTGCGTGCCAAGGTTGATCGCTGCACGCTTGAAGGCATCGGACTCGGCAGTCTTGACCGCCATGTCGTGTGCCTCGCCGCGCTGCGGCAGAGTCGATGATCCAACGGCAGCCTCTGTGTAGGACGCTCCGTTCACTTGGAGACAAAGTACAACCTTGTATCCGACGTTCCACTTGCCGTCTTTCTCAGACTCAAACGCTATCTCTGCGCTGAGTACATCGGCTGACCAATTCAGGAAACCGAAGATGCGATTCATGTGGGCTTTGACATCCCACGCCTCTAGGTATGAGAGGTTGCGTCCTGCCTGCTGTCGCTTGGCGATACGCGCTGGGTTGAGTGGCTTCAGTAACTGTGCGTACTGGGCATCATTCAACATGCTATTCTCCTGTTCGTTGTTGTTTGTACTATCCTATCATGTTTTGGAGTAGAAGTAAATGACCATCAGGTACACCCACTTTTATGATGAGTTTCAAGGACTGCTCGACTCCATGTACCACGACTCCGATCAGTCCCAGCGACTCAACAATCTCCAGCGACTCTACAAAGACGGTGTGACACTCCTCATCAGAGCGAGAGACGAAGCCGCCTACGAACTACGCACTCGCTACTCCAGCGAGGACGCAGAACGCTTATCGAATGTGAGCCGCAAGTACATCGACTACTGGGCTAACCGACACCGCAAACGGAACGCTCTCCCACCGCTGAAGCGCAAGCGGAGCATCGACCTGTCGAATGTAATAGACCTGAGCGGTGGCGCTGCTTCCCCTCAGACTTCACCGCTCAGGTCCACGGATCAAACTACCATCAGCGGTTAGGTACCACCATCCGTCGTGCAGCCGCACTTGGACTTGCTCAGGGCTAGCCGTCTGATCCACCAGCCAGCCCATTCCAGCGGCGTGTCGTCTGTCTCGTTCAATACGCTCGTGGCAGGAAGGATGCAGCATGAGACCATTCGCAGCCCCGCCCGAATCGCTCCTGCTTGTACCACCCATTCCTCGGGGTCGTCGGTGGTGGAAATGCCATGCGCTACCCGCAGAACCGCACAACTCGCAGCGGCCCTTGGCCCTGGCCCGTATTGCCTCTCGTGTGTCGTCATCGAACGCTCCTCCTGTTTTTCGTGACACGGTGTCACTTCTTCATTAGCCCGTAGATCGCGCCGCCCACAGCGAACAACGCACCCCCGATCAGATAGATCGCGTACTCATTCCATGTGACTGTCAGCCATGCTGCCATTACTTGTATCCCGCTTCCTTGAGGAGTTGCACCAGCATCCCAAGTGGGAGCGTGGCGTACTGATCTTCTCCGCTTGTGCTTCCAATGCGCTTATGAACCACGGCTCCGATTTTTGCTCCAGCGTTAGCACACTCTCGCCGCAACTCAGATACCCAACCAGAGAGTTTTGTAGTTCTGTGGTTCTTGCACTCCACGACGAACGGTCGGCCATCAGGACCGCTAATCCCGTGAACGTCGCCTCTGTCATCTGCCCAGCCTGCACGAGTGCGATCAACTCTGAAGCCATGCTCTCGTAGAAAGGCCACGATGCTTCGCTCATATGCTGATCCTTTCTGTTTCTGTGGGTTGGTCACTAGAAGTACCTGCCGCACTCGTACTGCTGGCAGCGGTACAGGTACTTGTTACTTGGTTCTCCCCGTGTTCCGCAATGTGGGCAGAACCTGTACTCATACTCTCGTGGCAGCGGCTTCGGAACAAAGTCGCTAGGTGATAGGTATTCAGCCATCAGCAATTACTCCCTGTTAGATACCAATGCTTCGCGCCCTTTCCGTTGCGCCAAGCCGTGTAGAACGCTGCGTCCTGCCAATACCGATTCCACTTGTGGATCGGCTTGTCACGCAACGCTTTCACTTCTTTTTTCATGTCAGCGTGTTCAGGCATGAGCATGTATGTCAGCGATACGCGCCATTGCGAATCGAGGAACTGGTACGCGCCACGAGCAGAAGAAGACTTGTTCGCTGCCCGATAGTTGAACCGGGATTCGCGCCACATGATGCACTTGCGCTTCCGTTCCCACTTCTTTGCGTACCACTTCCCTTGGTACAGCGACTGCTCAAACCCTTTCATGTCGTAGGCAGCCCGTGATTCTGCTGGGTGTCCTGCTGGTGTCAGGGCTAACGCTCCTGCGAGTAGTGCTGCGGTAAGCATGTGGCCTCCTAGAACCTGTGACCGCACTCAGGGCACTCGTGTTTGCGGCCCTGTTGGTCTGTATCGCGTCCGTTTACATATTCGGGTAGGACATACACGCGGCATTTGTTCCGCTTCTCCGTCAGCCTAGCAATGCGCCCTGCCTTGTGGAGAACGGATAGTGCGCCGCTAGCGGTGCCGTGGTGCCAGCCCGTGATGTCAGCCAACTCCTTCCAGGTCATGCCACGTTCACGCTCTAGGTAGATGTGGCCGACTGTCTGGTTCTGTGTGCTGCGTGTCTTGCCGTCCTTGTCGGCTTGATCGGCACGCTCTTTGCTGGTGTCGGTTCCTGACCATCCGCTACTGCCGTTGTAAGGCTTCACGGGTATCGAGCAGTACGGCACGCCTGGTCGTCGTGAACAGTTAGTGGTGCCGCACTCACGACACTTTTTTGCGTCGTCTTCTTCGTCGAACAGGCTCCACAATGTTTTCGGCTGCTCGTTTGCTGTCTGCTTCTGCTTGCTGCTCATGCTTCTTTCTCCTGTTCTTGTCGCAATCGCATTGGCACCACCAGATTTGGGCGATGGGGCCGATGATGTATGGTTTGCAGTTGTCGTGGTGGTCGGTGGTACACCATCCGCAGCGGCTACTCACCTAACTTCCTGCGCTCGATGGCCCAGTCAGCGAACGTGTCTTCCGCTTCCTGTCGTTCTTCTTCGCATGTTTCGCACCAGCGAGGGTTCTCGTCATGCTCGCAGGGATCGGGTGGGTCGATGGGCGGTTCCATTTTTTTCTCCTGTTCTGTGACACGGTGTCACGATTTGTCGTACTTATCTGCGTAGAGGACTTCCCACTCGTCCTCGTAGATCGGTGCCCAAGGTAGGACATCCGACTGTTTGACCGCTACGGGGAAGTTGCGGTCGGTTGCCCGGTCACCACGCCACGCACCGAGGCGCATGAGGCGGCGACCGTTGCTCGTCGGTAGCGGCTGCATCCCGTACCCGAAGTCGGGCCAGCGCAGCCAATACGACGAACCTTCCGGGCGCATGTTGTTGCGGTCGTTCATGTGCCCGTGGCCTGCATGGTGTTCGATCAGGACGGAGCAGTTGATCTCCTGCCTAATCCTGTCCACAACGGATTGGATCGCACGCACCGAGCGATGCGTCTCGTCCGATACGTCGGTGAGTTTGTACGCCGTCCCCATGTACAAAATGTCGGGGTTGTAATGAACAACTCGCCGGATTACCTCGCTCCTATCCCTTGTCTGTAACAGGTCGATCACCCTACGTTTCATCGAACGCCAATCAGGTTGAGCATCAGGAGCGATCTCGTTCAGGGCCGGGACAATCTTGTCCAGGTTCCCTCTCGCCTGAAACTCGTTGTTCTCAACGTCGATGAACAGCACACGCTTAGGTTCGCTGCGTGCCAGGGCGAACGTGTCCACGCCATAGGCGGCACCCGTGAGCATCTGGTACACGAACACGGATTTGCCACCTCCCTCGCTGCCTGTCAGCACCAATCGTTCGTTGCGTTTCAGCAGATCGGGCAGCGTGAACGGCTCCGTCTCAATCTCCAGGCCCATGATGTCGGCCAGAGTCCAAGTGTCGTCGTTCGTGTCGGCTGGCCTAGGCATGTCCTGGAGATCACCTTGCACAGTCTCAGCGATCTCGTAAGCATCGCTGTTGTCCGATTTGATGCGCTGCAATCCACGGGTCAGGGCAGCCTCAACATGCCGCTTAGAGGACACCTCACGGATTTTCTCTGCGTAATACCGTGGAGTGCCTGTGAAGCCGCTGGACATGATGCGAACGGCGTACAAGTGAAACTCTTTGCCGTGCTTCATGGCCTCGTCCAGCACCCATTGGGACAGCGAATCAACCTCGTCGGTTGAGCCACGCTCAATGACCTCCGCTAGCCGCCGAGGGTGCCCCTCATCGAAGTCCTGTGGGCTGACGAGCGAGAACAGAGTGTCTGCTCCACCCCACATCGCCGCATACAGGGCACCCTCCTGCCATTCGATCTCATTCACGGGGCAGCGTCCTGCTTCGCCGGGATCATGTCATCGACCAGGCGCAGAGCATCCCTCGCGCACGAGATTGAGCAGCAGTCCCAGCCGTCATTAGCGGCAGACTGCGGTGAGTCTCCACGCTCCCAGCGGTAAGCGACAGGCCGATTAGCCTGCACCCGTATCCAGCCGGGGAACATGTCGAGCATCTGATGTTCCGGCCACTCCGGGAGCATCTCAGTCTCGCTGCACATATCGCACTTGATTGACCTGCCGTACATAACTTCCTCCTGTTATCTCATCAGCATGTTCATGGCTGAACACGCATGGGCCTTACTTGGGTTGTACTGCTTGCGGCAGTACGGGCACTTAGGGTTCTTTGATGGTTCTTGACGGTTCTTAGGCAGAGGATTTCCGCCTCCCCTGCTCTCCTTTTCCCCTCTCCCGGTCGTGGATTTCCGGGGAGGAAATGAGTTCCGGGCCACCAACTTGTAGCGATTAGTGTCCATACCCGTCGAAACATGCACGACCTCGATGTAACCGTCATCGGTCATTTGTGACACGGTGTCACGAACATACCGTTCGGTGCATCGCGCTTTCTTAGCGAGAGTAGATTGAGAAGGCCAGCACTCACCAGCATCATTAGCGAAGTCAGCCAACGCCAGATGCAGAAGTAGTTGCTTGCCGTCATAGGGGGAGTTGTCCCACACCCATGACATGATCTTGATGCTCACATTGCTCCTCACTTGTAGCGAAGGAGCCGCTGTGACACAATGTCACATGTACAGAACGGCTCCTTCTGTACCAACCCCCGGAGGACGGCAATCCTCGCGGGGGATAACTATTTTACGGTGCCCCTAGGGGGCAGTCAAGGGGTGACCCGGACTCCCCGACATATCGGTCACAGGAAGTCCGGGTTAGCCACCACCTAGAACGGAATCTCCGTGGCACCCAGCGCCTCTTTAGCGGCCTGGACGTTCCCCGTTGATTCCATTGTGCGCTGAGTCTTGGCAGGACCCCAGCGAACACTAACGGCCACGTTGTCAGCAGCGATCTGATACTCCTGTCGCTTCTGACCTTCGACCTCGTACTCACGCATCTTCAGTTTCCCCGTAACCAGGATGCTGTCGCCCGGTGACACGGATTCGACCAGATGCTCGGCACCATGACCGACAATGATGTTGATGTAAAGCGGCTCACCGTCAGTCCAATTACCCGTAGCGTCACGCTTACGGTCTTTAGCGGAGCAACGGATCTTCGCCCACGCTGTTCCCTTGTCGCTGAACCGAATCTCCGGCTCTTTCACGACACCAAACTCGCCGCTAATCGTCGGCAGCATGTTCACTCTCCTTCCACACGCTCTCTGAGCGTTTCGTAATGGCTTACTAGCAGCGGTATGAAGTTGTGTAGCGTCATGGCAACCCAAGCATCTGCCGGGCTGTCCATGCTCTTGTCGTAGCGGATCAGCATGTGCGGCTTGTCAGGGTTGGAGTAGCGGATAGCGTCATGCCACTCCTGCAACTTCCTAGCCGTCGTTACGTCGATCAGATACGGCGCTGGCGCGTCGATCTCATTCGTCGTCCCTGCCCAATGCAGCCCAGGTATCCCTGTGGCCCCGGTCAGGTAGCGAGTGAGTGCGATGCCTTTGTCCCGTCGTGTACCCATCAGGTGAGGTAGCGGATGTAAACGTCGTTGCGAGAGCCGCCCTCTGTCTTGCGAGTGGTGACCTCCCAATGCTGTTTCATGTAGACATCTGCTGGCGACGGGTCGGAAGGGTCGAGGAAAGCCTTGTATTGGCCTCGCCGGATCGCTGTGGCTATGCCGGGGCTGAAGTTGCCGACTTTCGCCCATTGCCCGGGGTTCTCCCTGAGCGTGGCAGCGATCTCCTCCCACCTCTTACTACGTTGGCCCCTCTCCTCCGGGGGTGGTTCCATGAACTCCACGTTCACTCTCCTTTCTTGTTACTTGGTAACCTACCACTTGTGACACGGTGTCACGAACCGAAAGAGGGGAGGGGGCAGCGAGTCGTGTAGGTCGCATAGCCCCCTCCCCGGCCTAGGGATTACGAGGCAGACACCTCAACGGAGTCGATCTCGAAGTTTTCGTTACGAGAAGCGTCAGTAAGTACCTCGTCCAGATCGACATGAGAGTCCGTGTCCTCGTTCACCATGTCGCAAGCCTCGTCCTCGCTAGAGGCTTCCACGGTGACCGTCGTGGTCGTGGTGATCTTGCCCGTGACAGTCACCTCGACCTCGTAACTGCGCTTACGGGTCGGCAACTCCCAGCCATGAGGCAACTCGGCGTTCACTTCTTCGATGATCTCGTCAAACTCATCGCACCAGTTACGACGTTCAGCCTCTTGGATCAGCCGCTGACCGATAGCGTCCAAGGCTGCCTCGCGCTGCCGATGCAGAATGTTGATGCGATCAGACAACTGGTTCGCACGAAGCATCTCGTTAGCGAACCGATACACGATGTTGCCGACAGGCATCCGTCGAGTCGGGTCGCAGAAAGGATCGCGTGCATTGCTGGGAATATCGACCCAATCCTCACGCTCCACACGAGGGTCAATCTGACGGTTGATCTGGTACTGACGACTCTCCTCGTTCCAGCGGAAGTGCGACGAGAAGTCTCCGAGGA
>Ga0209953_1000775_pt1 | contig 10960 bp, 15 predicted proteins | sample SalPonred_H2O_MG_FD_185713 | JGI IMG/M metagenome (GOLD analysis project Ga0209953, IMG submission 185713) | Salt pond water microbial communities from South San Francisco under conditions of wetland restoration - Salt Pond MetaG... | ecosystem: Environmental > Aquatic > Non-marine Saline and... | reverse complement strand
CCTGAGCTATACGAACCTGCATGGCGTTCCCGTAGTGCTGACAAGAAGCAAGGCTCAGGGGGTCCGATGGAAATTAGTCAAGACAGTGAGATGTTGTTCCATGCTACCTGTCGTAATGCACTGACCACATATGATCGTATGATTAAGGAAGGTGTATCACCTGAGCAAGCACGGTCTATCCTACCACAGAACATGATGACTGAGTGGTACTGGAGTGGGTCGTTAGATGCTTTCGCTGATATGTGTAACTTACGGTGTAAGCCTGACACACAGTACGAGAGCCAACTGGTAGCTAATCAGATTAGTGAAACGATGGCTGGACTGTTCCCTGTATCTTGGGAGGCTTTGATGGGACAAGAAGGAGAGACAGATGGGGGCTGAAGTAAAATACTATGTAGCGGTAGAGACTTATCAGAGGGAGTGGCGAGTGAGCTATGGCGTAACCCGTGCGGATGCTCTCAGTAACGTAGAGATAAGCTTTGATGAGAGAGCAACAGGAGAGGTTGCTACCCTCGCAGAACTGAAAGGAGAGACAGATGAGTGATGCTTTAGTTAAACCGCTGATATGGGAAAGCCCTTGCTCGGCAAACAACCACATTTATCAAGCCCATAGCGCATGGGGAACTTATGGTATTCACGTTTGCGGTGGACGGCATCAGGCTTGGCTTGAAGCCCACGAAAAACCGTATGAACGCTGGCTGGGTGAAGGTTACGTTGGTTCCCTTCTTGAGGCGCAAAGACAGGCTGATGACCATTACCACACTCAAGTCCTATCCCTTCTGAACCTCGCAGAACTAAGCAGCGTTAGCTGCGCTAACTTGAAAGGAGAGACAAATGCCTAAGCTATATGACCTTGAACGTCCTATCATGGACTGCTGGAACATCATCAACGACTTAGAGACAGTGTTCAAGCAGGTTGGTGATCGTGAAATAACTGAGGACGAACTGATGAACGCCCTGATGGGTATGCGTCAGTTGTATGATTGGAAGTTTGAACAACTGTTTGACTTGTATGAAGCTGTAGGTAGGGAGCAACGTGATGGATGAAGTTGACATAGTATCCATGTGTGAGAGACTGGCGTATAAATACAACAGTGATCGACACAGGCAGGACTTAGAGATGGAGGGTGTGCTAACGTGCTATGAGATACTAGCACAGGAACCTGATGCACACCCAGCGAAGCTCTATCGTGAGGCTAAGAGGCGTATGCACGACTACCTTAACCTTGATACACAACCTGTCGCTATCCCTAAGCACAGTCGATCACGTAGGCTTACACGTAACATCGACGACAGTGATGCAGGGGATATGTCTGAGGAAGGCTACGACTGGCTAAAGGCTGTTCTGTCGTCCTCTAACATACCCTACGACGAAGACTACGGGGTGTGTGACAAGGATCATGTCGTTGAATACGAAAGGAAACAACATGGTGAACACGTAAGAACTGTTGCAACAGAGGTACTTTCCCCAACTGAGTTGTGCATAATTAAACTCAGGTATTACCAAGATTTGTCACAAGATGACGTATCTATAGTACTTGGGACTAACAAGATGTGGGTATCACGACACGAAAGAGCCGCACTTGATAAGCTAAGGAAAGGACTGATGTAACAATTCGTGATGTTACAGATTCCAGAAAATGTCCCTATAAGCAAGTGTAGGGGTAACGTAAGTATTAACTTAAGTGTTGACTATGGTTTTCACTATCTGTAGTTAAAACAACATAAGTTAAACATAAGTGAGGACACAAGCTATGAGCTTTGAGGATCGTATTAACCTTGATGGTCGCCAACCTGTAGTGCTAGAGGACGACAGGATTAACTCTACTGACTATGACAAATGGGTAAAGGAGGGACTGTCGTTAAACAAAGACTACTCTGATTACAAGTGGCGCTTGGGTGATTGGTGGAACAAAGGACACAAATACGGTGAACGTAAGGAACTTGTAGATAGTGACGACTGGGATGGCCCATCATACTCGACCTGCAAAAACACTGCTGCGGCCTGTTCTACTTTTGAAAAGGCCCGACGTCGGGCCAATCTCACGTTTGGTCATCACTTGGAGACAAACGATCTCCCCAAGGAAGAACAAGACAAACTTCTGGACGAGTGTGAACGTGAGGGCCACTCTATTCAGCGCCTTCGTCAACGTGTCAAAGAGGTCAAATCTTTTTTGTCGCAAGGCTGGACGCAAAGTCAGATGGACCGTCGCCGTAAGATAGAAAAGGGTGGTGTAGCACTAGCAAACCTAAGCAAAGGTGATGACGGAGAGCCTATCGACAGTGCATTGCTGTATTGGGCAGAGGCTGAGGGTCGTGACCAAAAGATCACCCGTGGCACTGATTGGGGTAACCCTTTTGTTATTGGTGAAGATGGTGATCGTGAGACTGTCATTGAGAAATACAGCAAGTACCTTGAGATGAAGGATGGCCTGTTGCACCGACTTAAGTCTGGCGAGTTGTCTGGTAAACTCTTGGTGTGCTGGTGCTGCCCCGACGGTTGTCACGGCGACATCTTGATGAAGAAAACAAAGGAGGCAAACAAATGATACTGGAAGATTTCGTAATGCTGGGGAAAACAGCCCCAGAGATGGACCGTCAGGGACGTATGACAGTGTGTAGTGCGGGTTGGTCACCAGAGTTGCGTCAGCTAATTCGCATCTACCCCCTCGCAGTGGAAAATGCCCCACCAAACTTCTCTGTGTCTCAGGTTAAGCTAGAGCGGAACCACAAGGATACTCGCCACGAAAGTTGGAAGATTGCTGGTGATCGTGGTGTTGACGTGCATCATAACATCAACTCTAGGTTTGAGGTAAAGCGTATGTTAAATGACTGGAGTGGTCTCGTAGATCAAATACCTGTTGTGTCGTCCATCAAAGATGCAAACGCACGTAGGTTGTCCCTTGCGGTCATACAACCAGATGATAGCCCAGAGTTTTATCTGGAACGGAACAATGCAAGGGAGATTGTAAAGAAGGCAGCAGGTAGTAAGTCTTTCAAGTACACACCAAGGTTAAAGTTCAAGTTGGGTGACAGCAACCACAAGATCAAATACCTCAACCAAGAGGTTTACGATCATATCACACCAACAAGCAAGTCTAACTTTTGGAAGATCAAGAATAGGTTCAAGGGCAACCCAAAGCTGTTGGTTGGCAATATGTTTGCCTATCGCAACAACTGGTTGGTTATCGCAGGTCTTGGCTAATGGCTGAACACGGACACCAACCCTGCCCCTACCAATCGTGTGGCTCTTCTGACGCCTTTAGCTATAACGCTGAGGGATACGGTAAGTGTCACGCCTGTAACAGAGGCTACCCGTCCAAAGAGCTTATGTTCGACTGGGCAAAAGAGAAGTACCCAACAAAAGGAGGTGACGATTATATGTCGTTTACACCAAAGCTGATCGAAGATATATCAGAAGGTGAGTATGTCAATATGCGTGGCATCAACACCAAGACGATGGAAGACTTCGGTGTACTAACATACGATGACCGTCAGGAGTATGTATACCCTAGCGGTGGAATTAAGGTTCGCAAGCTGTCAGAGAAAGGCTTTTACGCCAAGTCAGGTTTCAAGGGTGACGAACTCTTTGGTATGAACCTGTTTACTGCTGGTAGTTCTAAGATGGTTACAATCACTGAGGGTGAACTAGACGCCCTGTCAGTGGCTCAGATGCTCAAGAGTGGCTACACTAACCCTGTGGTGTCTCTACCGTCTGCTACACCGTCTAAGAAGCTCTGGGAGAACTGTGCGGACTGGCTCAATAGCTTCGAGAAGATCATCCTGTCGGTAGACAATGATGACGCTGGTAATGCTCTTGCTGACCGTGTGTCTAAGTTGTTTCCTAACAAGGTCTATCGTGTTGACCATCGACCATACAAAGATGCCAACGAGTTTCTACAGGCTGGTAAAGCTGCTGACTTCAAGGGTGCATGGTGGAACGCACGTAAGTTTACACCTGAGAACGTTATGAACAGCACACAGGACTTCTTGTCGTTGTACAAGGACACGCCTGAGCATCAGTACGTTAAGACAGGTATCCAAGCACTAGACGACAAAATCCTTGGTCTCATGCAGGGTCACTTCACAGTGATTAAAGCACCGACAGGCATCGGTAAGACTGAGATCATGCGGTACTTGGAATACAATATGCTACAAAAGAAAGTACCCATTGCAGCATGGCACTTGGAAGAGACTAAGCTACGGTCATTGCTTGGGCTTGTGTCATACGAATGTAATGACAACCTGACCCGTCGGGACTTGATCGAAGAGAAAGGTGCTGAGGATCAAGTCATAGATGCAATCGGCAAGCTAACTGCTGACGAAAACTTCTATCAATTCTACCTGAGTGATGGTCAAGGTGCTGACGATCTGATCGACCAGATACGTTACTTTGCTGTAGCTTGTGGCGTTAAGTTTGTGTTCTTCGAGCCTATCCAAGATGTTCTTGTTGGGTCGTCAGAGGAAAGCAAAGAACAGATGTTGGCTGACTTGTCAGTACGTCTATCCAAGCTGTCTGCTGAGTTGAACGTAGGTATCGTGACAATCGCACACACTAATGATGATGGGCAGATGAAATACTGTCGTATGATCGGACAACGTGCGTCTGTTATCATTGACCTTAAGCGTGACAAGGAAGCTGATGATCTACAGGAACGCAACACAACGTACCTGTCTATCGAAAAGAACCGCCCATGCTCTGAGGAAGGCAACGCAGGGATGATGCGGTTTAACACTGAAACATTTACACTAAGCGAGGTACATTAGTGACAACAGTATTCGACATTGAAACTGACGGTCTATTAGATGAGTTGACCAAGATTCATGTCCTGTCTTGGTCTAACGACATGGGTGAAGTTAAGCATACCCATGACTACGATGAGATGCGGTATGTATTGCTCAACAGTGAAACTCTGGTAGGCCACAACATTATCCGCTTTGACATCCCCGCAGTGGAACGTGTGCTTGGCATCAAGGTTACAGCACGTTTAGTGGACACCCTAGCTCTGTCTTGGTATCTGAACCACCAACGACCCAAGCATGGTCTTGAGGGCTACGGAGAGGACTATGGAGTACCCAAGCCTGTCATTAAGGACTGGAACACCCTGACACCAGAAGAGTACGCTCACAGGTGCGATGAGGACGTTAAGATCAACAACCGTCTATGGCGTGACTTGGACATGAAGCTAAACAAGCTATACCAAGACCCTGCGGATAAAGCCAAGCTGGTTGACTATCTCACGTTCAAGTTGGACTGCGCACGGGAGCAAGAGGAACTACAGTGGAAATTAGACGTGGACAAATCTCAAGCAGCCTACGACGAAATCATGGCGTTGAAGGTAGAGAAGGTAGAGCAACTAGCAGATGCTATGCCCAAGAAGATTTTAACAAAGGTGGTAAAGCGTCCAGATAAGTCTTTTACAGCCCGAGGTGACTACACTGTTAGGTGGCTAAAGTGGGAGGCTTACTGCAAGGAATACAAGCAACCAGAAACAACACTGCAATTTGTCGTTAAGACAGGAGAGGAACGTGGGAACCCCAACAGCAACGACCAAGTAAAAGACTGGCTTTACTCATTAGGATGGAAGCCACGGACATATAAATTCTTACGAGATAAGGCGACAGGTGATGAACGAAAAATCGAACAAGTACGAAAAGATGGTGAACTATGCGATAGCGTTAGGGTACTTTCTTCTGTTGATGCTGCTGTTGATCTCCTTGATGGTCTCACCGTACTTACTCACAGGGCTGGCATCCTAAAGAGTTTCTTGGAGTGCCACAAAGATGGGTGGCTACAAGCTGGTATCGCAGGTCTAACTAACACCTTCCGTTTCAAGCACTTTCGCCCACTGGTAAACCTACCTAGCGTAGACAAGCCATACGGTGATGTTATCCGTGGTTGCCTGACGTGTCCTGACGGTTATCTTTTGTCTGGTGCTGACATGACCAGCCTAGAGGATACAACCAAGCGTCACTACATGAAGCCATTGGACCCTGACTATGTAGAGGCTATGAGCAAGGAAGGTTTCGACCCTCACTTGGACTTGGCACTACACGCTGGTGTTATCAATCAAGATGACATCGACAAGCACAACTCAGGGGAACGGTCACTCAAGGCTCTACGTAAGAACTACAAGGTAGTGAACTACAGCGCTACGTATGGCGTAGGAGCGCCTAAGCTGGCCCGTGAGACGGGTATGACGCAAGGTGAGGCTAAGACCCTGCTTAACGCCTTCTGGTCACGTAACTGGGCCATTGAGAAGGTAGCAAGCAGACTACAGACACGGGAGCTATTCGGCTCTATGTGGCTTAAGAACCCAGTGTCAGGCTTCTGGCACAGCTTACGTAGTGAGAAGGACCGCTTTAGTACGCTGAACCAGAGTACAGGGGTCTACTGCTTTGATAAGTGGGTAAAGGAATGTCGTGGCATGGGCTTACAGACTATCGGTCAATTCCACGATGAGATTATTGTTCTGACTAAGGAAGGAGACGAGGACAAAGTTGAGAACATTATGCAGATGAGCATTAACAACGTGAACCAAGAGGTAAACCTCAACGTACCTTTAGGAACAGATGTGCAATTTGGTAACACATACGCAGATATTCACTGACAATAAAAATAAATGTCAGAAATAGTGTTACAGATTCGAAAAAATGTCCCTATAGTATATTACCAACCAAGCGCTGTAAACCCTACAGCTTAAACAAAAGGAAGACCCGACTATGGCTAAACACACAATGGATATGGTTCTTGAGTACGCAAAAGTATTCGAAGAGAACCGTGATATGGGTGGCGACCAAAACAATGCAGCTAAGAAAGCAGCACGACACAACGGACAATATGTTGTTAATGCTTACTTCACTAGCGAAGACCAGATCACAGAGTTGCTTGAAGCTGGAATGGACCCGAAGCCTATGGGCAATGATCGTGTCAAAGAAGGCAGTGACTTTGGCATCGGAAAGTATATCAAGCTGACCCGTATGCATGACCACGTTATGACCTTCACGGATAAGAAGGGGAATCCCACTGAGGTGGACTTCGGTGGATCACCAAAGGTTGTCAATCTGACAAACGGGGTTGAGAACAAATCTTGGTGGTCGTTTGAGGACGATGGGACACTAGGGAATGGCACTAAAGCTAAGGTACAGTTTGAGACATACTCTAACGGTGCTGGTGTACGACTAATTGCTCTTGGTGTAACAGACCATGTTGCATGGGAAGACACATCAGGTTCAAGTGCTGACGATGAACTGTTTATGGTAGGATAAGAGACAAATGCGTATTGAGATCACAGCTTATAACGACAAAGAAGAAGACGGTTTTGACGGACAGTTTTCATCGTACCGTGATGACGTAGAGGACTTACAGACCTTTGCTCAACAGCTTACAGACTTTGCCCGTGGCATTGGGTTTAGTTACGTTGTAAACGTAGGCTTTGAGAAAGACGATGGTGCTGTAACCTTCGGGCGGTTCTAATGAGTAGGGGCAAAGTGTTAGTTGATGGTGACATCATTGCATATCGTGCAGCCTTTGCCACTCAGGATTTGTTTCCCGACGATGCGAGGGGGAAGGTCGAAGAACTTGTGGATTACATCCTAGAGAAAACTATCGACTTTCCCTTTCCATCTAAGTCTGACTATCAGGTTTACCTCACAGGCAAGACAAACTTTAGGTTCGATATTGCTAAGTCGTATCCATACAAAGGTAACAGGGCTTCGACAGAAAAGCCTATACACCTTGGTGTTGCTCGTGACCACATGATAGAAAAGTATGATGCTATCGTTAGTGACAACGAAGAAGCGGATGATCTTATAGCTAAGGAGGCTGCTGCACAAAACTACAACTGTGTGGTAGCCTCTATTGATAAAGATATGTTACAGTTGCCGTGTTGGCACTTTAACTTTGGTAGGGGGACGTGGGAAAAGATGAGTGAGTTTGAAGGTATATCATTTTTCTACACTCAAATCCTGACTGGTGATGCAGCGGACAACATCAAGGGTTTACATGGTATCGGTCCAAAGAAGGCAGAGAAACTCTTGGGTGACTGCAAGACAGAGGACGAACTTTGGGAAGCTGTCTACAAGGCATACGATGGTGACATAGATCGTATTATTGAGAACGGGAGATTACTTTGGCTAAGGCGGTACGACGATCAGCTATGGGAGCCACCGAAAGGGGCCGTAAGTATGGCTACAGATCAGGACTAGAGGATCGTATCTCTGAGCAACTAAAGTCTATCTCTGTGCCATTCAAATATGAGGAGTTCAAGATCAAGTATGAGGTGCATGAGATTAGAACCTACACACCTGACTTTGAACTCCCCAATGGCATCATCATTGAAAGCAAAGGGAGATTTGTTGCGGCTGACAGGAAGAAACACTTGCTGGTACAAAAGCAACATCCTGAGCTTGATATTCGGTTTGTCTTTAGTAACTCTAGGGCAAAGCTAAGTAAGGGGGCTAAGTCAACATACGGGGAATGGTGCGACAAACATGGTTTCCTGTATGCTGACAAACTTATACCAGAGGAGTGGCTAAAAGATGGGAAAACGAAGTGACTTCGAGAGGGTACCCCATGACTATTACCCGACGCCTATTGATGCTGTAGAGCCTCTGATTGACCACCTACCCTATGCGTTTGACTATGCAGAGCCTTGCGCTGGGGATGGACGGTTGATTAAGCACATCAGCAAACTAACTGATGGGCATGGAGAGTGTATCTTTGCTTGTGACATTGACCCTCAAGCTGATGGCATACACCATGCGGATGCACTCTCTTTAACCTTTGGTGAATATGGTGTCGTTGACTACTGTATCACCAACCCACCGTGGGACCGTAAGTTCTTACACCCATTCATTGAACGGTGGTTAAACATTGCCCCTACGTGGCTACTGTTTGATGCTGACTGGATGCACACTAAACAGTCCGCTATGTACATGACCTACTGTACCAAGGTTGTGTCTGTAGGTAGGGTTAAGTGGATTGAAGACAGTAAGGGTACAGGAAAAGACAACTGTTGCTGGTATCTCTTTGATGCCTTCGACCTGAAGCCAACTCAGTTTTACGGAAGGAAGATGTAATGATTACCCAAGAAGACATCAACGCTATGACGGAGTTGGACTTTGACAACTACCAACGACAGGCTGTAACGACAGCTATCTACCCAAGTACCGCACAGGTTATCTACCCAGCTATGGGCCTAGCTAATGAGGCTGGTGAGGTACTAGGGAAGGTCAAGAAGATTATTCGTGATGGTAAGTTTGACCGTGACGATATTGCAGACGAAATTGGTGATGTGCTGTGGTATGCTGCTGCACTAGCCCGTGACTTAAATACTGATCTATCTACCATTGCTAAACGTAATTTAGCTAAATTAGCTAGTCGTCAACAGCGTGGTACATTACAAGGAAGTGGTGACAAACGATGACATGGTTCTGGAGATATGTTAATTACCTAGCTACATGGCGTGAGCATCGTGAGGCTATCAAACAGCTAAACCGCTTGACCGACAAAGAACTAAAAGATATTGGTCTACACCGTGGTGACATTGACCGTTTGGTGTGGCTACAACAAGATAAAGACGAACGAGGAAAAGAAACCAAATGAACAACTATTTACCAACTGATTATCAATCCTTCATCCACACCTCCCGTTATGCACGGTGGCTTGATGATGCTGGGCGACGGGAAACTTGGTCTGAGACTGTGGACCGTTACATCAACAACCTCGTAGGAAGCAAGGTACCAGACGACACAGCAGATGAGCTACGGTTTGCTATCATGGACCTGTCTGTCATGCCTTCTATGCGAGCGTTGATGACTGCTGGTCCTGCACTAGATCGTGACAATGTGGCAGGGTACAACTGTAGCTATCTACCTGTAGATGACCCCAAGTCCTTCGACGAAGCTATGTTTATCCTCTTGTGTGGTACAGGCGTAGGCTTCTCCGTAGAGCGACAGTTTATCTCTAAGCTACCAGACGTACCAGAGGCTATGTTCAATAGTGACACGGTGGTTGTAGTCAAGGACAGCAAGGAAGGTTGGGCTAAGGCCCTACGTCAGGTTATTGCCTTGTTGTATAGTGGTGAAGTACCGAAGTGGGATACATCCAATGTACGACCAGCAGGTGCCAAGCTAAAGACCTTTGGTGGTCGTGCTAGTGGCCCAGCGCCTTTGATCGACTTGTTTAACTTCGTGATCCGCACGTTTACCAATGCAAAGGGTCGTAAGCTGTCCTCTGTCGAGTGTCACGACATCATGTGTAAGATTGGTGAAGTTGTAGTTGTCGGTGGTGTTCGTCGGTCTGCTATGATCTCTCTGTCGAACCTGTCGGATGACCGTATGCGTCACGCTAAGTCAGGATCATGGTGGGAGAACGATCCACAACGTGCTTTGGCTAACAACAGTGTGTCGTACACAGAAAAGCCTGACGCTGTATCCTTCATGCGTGAGTGGATGAGCTTGGTAGAAAGCGGTAGTGGTGAACGTGGTATCTTTAACCGCCAAGCCTCTGTCAATCAAGCCAAGAAGAATGGTCGTCGTGACCCTAACTTTGACTTTGGCACTAACCCATGCAGCGAAATTATCCTGCGTCCATACCAATTCTGTAACTTAACGGAGGTTGTTGTTCGTGCTACTGACACTGTGGAATCGCTTGAACGAAAAGTCCGATTGGCAACTATTCTGGGGACTATTCAGTCGTCGTACACCAAGTTTCCATACCTGCGAAAAGTGTGGCAGCGAAATACAGAAGAAGAGCGTTTGCTCGGTGTGTCACTCACAGGGATAATGGACAACCCTTTAACGACGACAAAGAACAAAGGACTGGAGAGCACCCTTGAACACCTCAAAGAAGTCGCTGTACGGACCAACGCAGAGTGGGCTGAAAAGCTGGGGATTCCCGTTTCTGCTGCCATTACTTGTGTTAAGCCTAGTGGGACTGTCAGTCAGCTTGTGGATA
>Ga0209953_1000773_pt1 | contig 10967 bp, 14 predicted proteins | sample SalPonred_H2O_MG_FD_185713 | JGI IMG/M metagenome (GOLD analysis project Ga0209953, IMG submission 185713) | Salt pond water microbial communities from South San Francisco under conditions of wetland restoration - Salt Pond MetaG... | ecosystem: Environmental > Aquatic > Non-marine Saline and... | reverse complement strand
GTTAAATCTTGGATAGTTGCACCTTCTGTTCCAATTTCTAAGAACTCCATAATATCTGGATGTTCAATTGGTAAGTAAGGTGAGAAACGACCTCTACGAGTAGAACCTTGTGAAATATTATCAACTACTGATTGGAATAAGTTCATGAAGTGAACTGCACCAGGTGCTAAACCATTATCAGTAATTTCAGCACCTCTACCACGAATGTTTCCAAAATAACCAGAAGTTCCACCTCCCATTTTTGACATCTCACCAACTTCGGCTTGAGTATATAAGATTGATTCAATATTATCACCAATGTTTGAACCGAAACAAGAAACAGGAAGACCTCTCTTTTTACCAAAGTTTGCCCATACTGGAGAAGATAACGAATACCACCCTTTACCCATGTAATCGTAAAACTTATCAGCAAATCCTTCGATTCCCAATAACTTCTCAGCATGGTTAGCAATTGTTCTAATTCTTTCTAATGGTTCTTCTCCTTCACTCAAGTAACCTCTACGAAGGAAAGTAATAGATTCTTCGTTCACCCAATCAAATGGTTGTCTTTCTGCCATGTTATTATGTATTATATCGTTAATTAAAATAAATCGTCTTCTGTAATTGATTTCTGTTTCTTAGAGTAGTTGATACTTCTTTTGTTAAAGAAATCGGTATGTTTTGTAGTAAGGATTTCATCATCAAACCACTCTGTTGTTTCTAATAGTTTTTCATCAATGGTAAATACTTCATCAATACCAATTGATTTAAGTGAACGATTGAAACGGTCTTTGATAAACTCTAAAGTTTGTTCTTTGGTTAAGAACTCTAAATCACCTTTCTCAAACATCCATTCAACAATATCAGCTTCAGCATCGTATGCATCTAAAGTTGCATCTACAATATCTTCAACTAATTCATCTGTCCACCAATCTGGATTTTCTCTTTTAATAGTGTTTACTAAATCAAATCCAAACTCAGCGTGGATGTTTTCTTCTTTAGATGTTGCCTCAACTGCATTTGACATTCCTTTTAGAACATTCTTATACTTGTTGAAAGATAACATTACTAAGAATTGTGAGAATAGAGAAACATTCTCAACGAACATAGAGAAAAGTATAACTGACTCAAAATAGTTTCTGTTATCAACTGCTTTTGATGAAAGAAGTGATTTTTCTAGATACTTAATTCTTTTTCTAATAGCTGGAACTTGCATTAAGTTCTCGAACTCTTTGTTTAATCCCAACACTTGAATTAAGTTTGAGTATGCATCAGCATGTCTAACTTCAGATTCAGCGAAAGTTGCACCCACATTTCCAATTTCTGGTTTCGGCATTCTTTTATAGATATCTGCCCAAAAAGTTTTAACCGCAATTTCGATTTGTGAGATTGCTAACATCGCTCTTTCAACAGCAGTTCTTTCAGATTCGTTCAAATGAACTTTGAAATCTTGAACATCTGATGTAAAGTTAAATTCAGTATGAACCCAATAAGAGTGTCTAATTGCATCTACATACTCTACTAATTCAGGATATTCGTATGGTTTAAGGTTGATACGTTTTTTGAAAATATCTGCCTTAGATTTTGAACGATATAAGATGTATTCTTTCGCCACATCATTTAATCCAATATCCATTAGTTTATTTTCAACAACATCACCAATTTCATCTACATTTATTTCGTTGATGTGTGCGTATTTAAAAAGTTCTCGTTCGGTTGCTCTTGCAACTTTCTCAATTACCTCTAAATCAATATCTGATTTAGCACTAAGAATCGCATTTTGAATTTTTTCAATTTCAAAAGGTTCTTTTACTCCACTTCTTTTAACTACAAATTTCACTTGGTTTGTTGTATCAACCCCGTACTCCATTTTCAATCCTTAAATTTTTGGTTATTTAGACTCTTCTACTGAAGCCTTTCTGTAATCAGTTACTAACTTCTTAACTTCACCAATTGCTTTACGAGCTCTTGATTTAGAAGCTTTAGTTGTACCATTGTGGTTTTCTTCAAATTCTACAAATAAATTTTTAATTTGTTTAAATAATTCTTGTGATGTTGCCATAAAATTTTTCCTTTTTAATTTAATGATTTGAATCCCACCATGTTTCGATGGGTGTATATAATTATGATATATATTTAAAAACCAAGTAGGTTTTTGATATTATTTTTTAACTTTTTTATTTTGATATTTTATTACTAACATTACATAGTAAGTGATTAAATTATTTTTTGTGTTGTTTTTAAGTAATATGATTCTTTCTCCGTATATGCATCGGAAAACTCACTCCATGTAGATGTTGGATGTTTATATAACAAGAACGTATGAGAAAGACAAAACAAATCAATGACATTCAAAACATGATGATTTGATGTGGTAAATTTACCCTCTATATATTCATAGAAATACTTTTTGGTTAAAATCTTATTAGGATATTTTTCAAAAAAATATTCAAACAATTCATCTGGTAAATCATGACTTATATAAATTTTTTTGTTAGGATAATTTTTTATAATATCATCTATCACTCGAAAATATTCAGTATCCGTTACAAAGTCATATAAATAAAACTTTTTCATTGCATCACCTTCTAATCCCCTAAACTGAAGGTATTTTTGTTGTATATCTTTTGGTAGTGTTCCTAATAATACATCATTATATTTTATACCCCGACCCCTCCTAACATGAATACCAATCATATCCGATGTAATATCCTTAATCATATTTTCAAGTTCTTTATTTTTCAAAAATATATTTTTAATAGGACGGTTTGATAAAGTAGTATCTTCACCAACTTCATCTAGTGAGTATAAATCTGATATTGTACGGAACTCAAAATCAGAATGATAATCCATATCCTCTAAAAAAAAGTTTTGGGTTAAAAACATTTCCTGCATCTTATCCATTTTTAAAGGGTTAGAATCCCCAATTAAAGATTTATATTTTTTAGAATAAGAATCTTTTTCCAATTCAGATATTACTTTAGTATTAGGCAAATGGATGAGTTCTTTTAATTCAGGCCAATAGGATTCTCCTAGAATAATATCAAACTTAAAGTTATTATGTTTGTTTATTTCTTGAGCAACTTCCCAATGGAACAACCTATTACATAAACCAGTATCTCTACTCCTATGAATTTCATCCATATGCCGATTTTGGGGATCTGGCCATCTTAATTGATTTTTATCCATTTACTTAATCATATTTTTATTTTTCAAATATAAAAATTGGCTCTAGTTTTTCACCCTTACCAGAAACTGATGATAATATCAAATAAACTGTATCTATGTGATTAAACCCAACTTCTTTTGATAATTTTATTGTATCACTTTGTATCGTTTTATATTTAGTAGTATTTGCAATGTTTAATATCATTTTTCCACCCACCTTCAATCCATAATAACAGTTTGAAATTGTATCTTTCAAAAATCCATTTATCCAAGTTTCTTCGGATGGATATTTTTTGTAAGATTGAGTTTCTTCATCTGAATATTTTTCTGTATCAAAGTAGGGAGGAGATGTAAAACATAAATCTAAGCTTTCTTTTTCTGGTTTAAATACCTCAGAACCCAATTTATGTAATTCAACATCCTTACCAGCTAAATTTATATCGTTATTTAACCTCTCTAATCCATTAAAAGTTTTAGTTGAAGGTTCAGTACCAATATACTTTTTACATTCACTAGAAAGGAATCCTAACATTCTACCACCCCATCCACAACTCATATCCCACACAACTCCCCCATTACCATAGGTATTATAGATGTATTTTGCAGCAGAGGGTCTAAAATTACTTACAGATTGGTTCCCTCCATATATTTTAAAATTTTGTCTTAAACGATTCAATGTAAAAGAACCATTTCCATGTTTGATTTGCCAATTCCAAGTTTTACGAATTATTTCTTTTAATTTATCATCATCATTCCAATATTCAATTGGTGATAATTTACTAGAACCACATATTACATCTACCCAATGTGGAAAATAAGTCCATGCAAGAGATAATCCATGCATTGTTTGGTCTATCTTACCATCTTTAATTAAAGTTTTTTCATCAAATTTTTGTAAAGATTTGAATTGTTGTAATCTTTTATGATTAGGAACATCATAATGAGGAAATCCCCCTTTTCGATGATATTTGAAAATAATTTCTAATGCATAATCTACATCTTTAATTTCAAATATATTTTGTGTTATTTTATGATATTCTAAATCCAACTTATCATGTTGGATAAACTTACTAAATGATTCATAGTTTATCATTACCCCATACTCTCCACATATTTTTTATGTAGAAGTTTTTTAGTTTCTAATTGTCCACTTGCTGCTTCTTTCTGTGCAATTACCCCATCTGGTGATGTTCCATCGTAAACTTCGATATAACCTGTGTTAGTATCCATCTTACAAGGGAAAGTAATTCCATCTTGTCCAAATCTATTTTTCATAATGTGAGCTCGTGCAGTATTATTTAATTTATCTTTTGGTTTTCTACTCCAACTCATAATGAAATCAGCGTTCATTACTTTTGCGTAAGAATCAGCAATCTTATCTGCTTCGATAACTTCTGAATCAATTGCTGAACGGTTTGTTTGAGATGCGGTCCAAATTGGAATTTCCAATTCACCACCCATACCACGAAGGTCTATATAAACACCACCTTGTTCTTGGTAAGTAGAGTCAACAGACTTACTAGAATTGGATAGAAGTAAATCGGCATAATCTACTATGATTAAATCGGGCTTGTTTCCCATAGTAGTCATCTTCTCAATGTGTTGTTGTAACTTTTTTACAGAAACACCCCTTGGTGGAAAATACTTAATAAGTAATTTTCCTTGAAGATTTGTGATTTTGCCTTTTACTTCTTCTTGTTTATCTCTTAAATCCGCCGATGGTATTTGAGTGAATACAGTATCATACCTAGCACCAACATAGTGTTCTGATAATTCCATACTATAATGCACCACACTCAAACCTTTCCGTACAGCCTCTGCACCTAATGCAGTAAGTATCCATGTTTTTCCAACACCCGAAGGTGCTACAACTACTCCAAGTTCACCAGGTCCTAATCCACCATCCATTAAATCGTTAATTGGCTCCCACCTCGTTGAAACAGTTGAACGTTTTAAATCCTGCATACGTTCATCGTAATCTAATACATAATCCATACCTAAGTTAGTCTCATTACCAACTTTCATTGCATCATCTACTAAATCTTTGATTCTATCATAAGAACCAGCTTGTAGCAGATCTACTGATTGTAAGATGACGTTTTTAAGATTTTGATTTATACAGAATTCTCTAAATTCATTCTTTATGTAATCTAAATCTACATTACCAACTTGTGTATAGACATGCTTCAGTTGATCTATAACTGTCTTTTTAAGAATATCATTATCTACTTTTGATAATTGTGATTTGAATACATCAAGTGTAGGAGGTTTTTTGTACACTTCATGATAGTTAAGTATTTCAGATACAATCCACTTATTAGCATCGTTCTCAAAGAACTTAGAAGTGGTTATTTCACCAATAGTATCGAGAAACTTACCATCTGTTAGAAGTGCAGAAACTACCTTACTTTGAAACGATTGCCCATATCGTTGTAATGTATCTATTTCTTGTTTTTGCATTGACTCTGTTTTTTTAAAACTTATACAAAGATACGAAAATTATTTTAAGAATCCAAATTAATCAATAATTAAGTAACCAAAAGTTTCATTCAACCATGAATTTATATCACCAAAATTATTTACTACTTTGTATTTTAATAAAACCTTCATAAAATCCATCTTATTTAATGGTTTTATTGGTTCGTTAAATCTATCTAAGGTATTCATTTTAATTACACCACTAATATCAACATCATCCAATTGCATCAATTCTCTATTGAGTAGAATTTGTCTTTTAGATTCCATGATATCTTTGTATAATTTAATCTTACCTTTTGATTCTTCGTTTTTTTGTTCTGCTAATTGTAATAAATCATCTACCGAAAGTTTCTTCTCTTCCATCAATTCAGGAAATCTTTTGGTCACAGTCTTTAAACCACATCCATAAACACCTGGTATATTATCTGATTTATCACCATCTAGAACTCTGTAAAGTAAAAGATTTTGAGATTCAATACCAAATTCTTCTTTTACTCTTTTCTTGTTGTAGATTTTCTTTTTAGTGGGTGACCAAACAATAGTTTTTTCATCTACCAACTGAAGAAAATCTTTATCGGTTGACATTAGAATTGCTTGTTCATCTTCTTTAAGAATATTGGTGGTTATATAAGCCATAATATCATCTGCCTCAACTCCATCGTAAATCATAGTAGTTATAGGTAATTTATCCAACATTTCGTTTAACCAAACAAATTGTCTTTTCATAGATTCTCTTTCATCCTCATCATTCATCATATCAGCGTACTGACGATTTACTCTAAGTTTGTTAGAATCTCTTTGTGCTTTATAATCACCGAACTTCTTTTTACGAGAGGTAGAACCACCCTTACCATCGAACACTACAACAACACGAGTAGGTTGAGTTTGTCTTATTGCATAACCAATTGATTTTAGAACACCAGTAGTACCACCGACATGATCTCCATTATCATTCATAGTTGGTATAGATGACCAACATCTGATAAAGGTATTTAACCCATCGATAATAAGAACACGAGAGTTCTTATGTCTTTCAACATTACCCTCGTGTTCCTTCTCTACTGATTCTAAAATATTCTTGTATAAATCTTTCATTAAGTAGTTGTTGTAGTATATCCTTTTCCACCTATTAATCCACTATCATTTTGTAATTCTTTTTCAAGTGGAAAATATTTGTCTAGAATATCCAATTGGTCTTGATATTTAGCAATTTCTTCTAACTCAGTTTCAATTGTATCAATAATATCAGAGTGTTCACCAATTCCTACTGATTGATTTAAATAAACTTCAATGTTTGCAACATGCTTATCCACATGACCTTGTGCATGGGAACGAGCTGCTTTTAATAAAATATTTCTCATTTTAATTGTTTTTAATCATCCATACCTTCACCACCCTCAGTAATTTCCATACTATCAATATCTAGTGTATCTGATTTATATTGAAGGATTTGTTCTTCACAGATTTTCTTATAAATTTGTTCTCTTAACTCATCATTTTCTTCCATCAAGCCAATGAAGTCTTTGGATTGGAATTTGAATTCTTCACCTGTTTCGGTATCAACATAAGTGTACCATGCACCAGCTTGTTTAACTATCTTTTCTTCTTTCATTACTTTTAACCAAGAACCATAATTATCGATTCCTCTATCGAAGTAAATCTCAAAGTCAGTTGAACGAAGTGGTGGGCCCATTCTGTTTTTAATAACTTGTGCACGAACTTTCATTCCAACAATCTTATCTTGTCCACCAACTTTCATTTTGATTTGACCAGTTCCTTTTAATCTCAATCTAACAGAGGCATGGAATGCAAGGGCTTTACCACCACTTGTTGTCCATGGGTCACCAAAAGGCATGGCATTCATCTTTTGTCTTAATTGGTTTGTATAAACTAATAAGATTTTTTGTCTACCAATCATGTTGGTAATCTTTCTCATCGCCTTAGAGATGATAATTGCTTTGTCAGTAGCATATCCATCTTTACCATAATCAGCAGCAAGTTCTGTCTTAGTAGAAGCTGCCGCAACTGAATCGGTTACGATAGTTACTAATTTGTCTTTTGAAGTTTCACGAACTTTTTCGATAATAGTTTCAGTCATATCAAAAATCTGTTCTACCGAATCTGCTGATACATAAAGTAATTTAGAAACATCCACACCGATTGCTTCTAAAAATTCTCTACTTACTGCAGTTTCAGTATCAATCAGTACTGCAACACCACCTAACTTTTGAGTTTCAGCAAGGAGGTGAGCAGATACTAATGATTTTCCACTTTGTTCAAGACCTGTTATCTCAACGATTCTACCAACTGGCAATCCACCATACGGGCGGTTAGAAATTGCAACATCTAACATGGCACATCCTGTGGAAACCCATCCATCAACATTTGTTGGTGCATTATCATCATCTAAGAAGAATGCCACCTTATTGTCTTTGGCTTGTTTGTTCAGTTCACCTGCCAGAATATCCGCCAAGTCTAATTCTTGTTCTTTTTTCTTTGCCATAAATTTGATTTAATTACGCGTTGAATAAGTCATCAAATGCTGCAGCTACATCATCCGTTTTCTTAGAATCCGATGGAGTTTCGGTAACATTTGATTGATTTTCCACAGAATTACTTTGTGGTTTTGATGGAGAAAGAGTTTCTTGAGTAGCCGAACTTTCGGTATTCGTTTCACTTTCACCTGTTGGATTTAACCATCCTTCTAATACACCTTTAAGTTCATCATAAGATAACTCTTGGTATAAATCAGTAATCGCTGTTTGTGATTCTAGGAATGATGTTGCTTTTTCAGAATCTTCCGAAAGTGGTGTTTCTTTTGGTTTAACTCGAATTGTAGTTGTTGGGTATGATGTTCCAGCATCTTCAGCAGATACATACTCAACTGTTAAATCTCTACCACTTGTAGGGTCTGTAATATCACCATAATCTGGATCTGCAATATAACCAAGAATTTCTTGATATACAGTTTTACCGAATCCCCAAAAACGAACTCCTTCTCCTTCTTCACCTCTTACGATAACAGGTACGAAAGTTCTCAACTTTGGCTCCATAGCCTTTGCAGCCTTCCAATCATCTTTATCACCCATTCTTTTTAGTTTATCAGCAAACTCGACAATAGGGTCAGGTCTACCAAAAGATTGTGGTGAAAGATAAGTTTTGTTGTTTACGTTGTAGTGAAAATAAAGTTCAATGAAAGGATTATCTTTGTTGAACGTGTAAGGAACGATTCTGACCTGATGTTTACCAGGAGTTGGTTTCCAAAGTTGATCAGTTTTACGTTGTGTGTTTTGTAGTTTGTTCAGTCTACCTCTGATTGCGTTAATGTCTAATGCCATCTTGTTTAAATTTAATTGTTAATTATTAAGTGTTTTACGGTTTTATTTACGAGTCTTTTCCTACTCGCGGTGTGTACATATAAGTATAGGATTCACCGAAAATCTTACACTTTTTTTGTTAAAGTTATTAACTAGTTTGTTGATAAGTTTTGAGGTACATCTCTTACTCATTTAGTATGTAAAGATACGAAAAATAATTCAAACTTCCAAATTATTTATGAATTACTTACCCCATTTACCTGATTTTACCAACTGGCAAATTATTCCATAAACAGATAAGTCTTGGTAAGTATCTTCGATAGATTCACCAACTTGGTCAATGTTTCCTTTAACCACTAATTGTTTTAATCTATTAATCTTATCGTTCATTCTAAACCAAAGACCTGATAAGGACATTTTAATATCTTCTTCGGTTTCTAATTTTGTACCAAGTGATATGTTTTCTGTTCCATAATTATCCATCTTAGCACAAAAAGTTTCGTATTGTGTGAAAAAAATTCGCTTGAACTCTAACATCATTTCAGGATATTGTTGTTCAATTTTCTTTACTACTTCTGGATTATCATATTGGATTACTTCGTACTCTTTTTCGGGTACTGCTTGAAACTTTAAATTGTGGTTTCTTAATGATTTTTTGTTTGTTTCCTTCATTATCTATTTTTATTAACTTATAGTTATATTACCTACTAGTAATTGGTAAATAATTAATCCTACCACTCCAATTGATAGTAGAATTAATATATAATCTTCAATTTTTCTTTTCATTTTCTTTTTAGTAAAAAGTATAATTCTCTTATTTCGTTATATCTTTTCTTATCTGTTTCAGTATAGAATTGTTTTCTTTGTAGTTCTGCTAAAAATTCTTTTCTTTCATACCACTTTCCTTTTGGATTTTCACAAGAGAGTTGGGTATATGATACCTCCTTTAATTTTTGATATTGTGAGATACACCAATCAAGTAATATTTTTATACCCCTTTCTTTATTTTGGGTTATCATAGGATATCTATTCATAATACAAATATACGAAAAATAATTGAGAATTCCAAATTAAATTACCATTTACCTGCAGGACATTCTGAATCAGGTGATAGGGTCTTTGCGGTAAGATTACAACCACATCCCCAAACCATTTGTTCGGTTATTATGTGTTTGATTTGTTTTTTAGGGTCACATACATTTCCTCTTCGGTTAGAACAAGAATGACATTGTTCCATTCGAATTTCTGCCATTATTTTGGTTTCTTCATTAAGAGTACCAAACTTATCTTTAATAACATTACCCCAACCATCAAGGATTTCTTTTATCTTTCCCATCTATTTAATTGTTATTTTTTCTTATGTTTTATATATTCTTCTCTCATTACATTCAACAACTCAGCGTGTGATTCGTAGTAGTATCCTTTTTCTTCTATTTCAGATATCAGAGTTCTAACTTGTAGTGCCGTTTCTACTTCTACTTCTCTCTGCCATGGTTCTTTGGCTAACCAATTATCCATTTCTTTTAGAAACTTGAGTTGTTCTTTTGTTATGAAAGTTGCGTTGTTGTACATCTTTATTAATTTCTACCCATTCTAATTTTTTAGTTTTATCATTTAGTTTTAAAAGATAGTATTTATTATCTTCATATTTTCTGTATTTATCATCCACTTTACTTAATTTTTTCTAAATATCTATCTGAACAATCTATAATGGTTTTTATAATAGAACAAAGTTCATACTTCTCTATTTCTACATTGTATTTTAATAAATCTCCTAACCAATCACAACCCCACTTATCTATTATCACACCAATATTATATTCTCCAAAAATATTCCAATCTTTTAAAAGTCTTTCTGTCATGATTTCATAACACTCATCGTCTGGATATTCATCAAAAATTTCCACATACTCATCAGGAGTTAGTGGTATTGGAGAATGAACAAATCGTTTAACATCCATCATAAACATATGAAGTTGTGATTCCTTCATTTTTTTAAAATAATTTTCTAAATTATCACTATCG
>Ga0209953_1000772_pt1 | contig 10967 bp, 8 predicted proteins | sample SalPonred_H2O_MG_FD_185713 | JGI IMG/M metagenome (GOLD analysis project Ga0209953, IMG submission 185713) | Salt pond water microbial communities from South San Francisco under conditions of wetland restoration - Salt Pond MetaG... | ecosystem: Environmental > Aquatic > Non-marine Saline and... | reverse complement strand
TCGATACGCCAGAAAAGAAGTCGGGCAGTAGCCGACCCGGTCAGCCGTATGCCAAGGCGGCTACTCAGTATTTGGCCGATCGCGTGGCTGGCCAGATCATACAAGTGACTTGTTACGAGACGGACCGTTATGGCCGCCATATTTGCGATATTCCTTTAGCCGATCAGCCGCCCTTGACGACGGTCAATCAGGCACTGGTCTTGGCAGGCTTTGCCTGGGCCAATCAACAGGCGGGTGGTAAGTACTTGCGCGATGACAGTTTGTTGGATTTGCAAGCCGAGGCTAAGGCGCAAAAGCGTGGACTTTGGGCACAGCCCAATGCCGTGGCGCCATGGGTATGGCGAGTTAAGTGTTGGAGAAAGGGCCAATGCGCTCAGTGAGAGAAGGCTTTTCTGGTTTGAGCAGTGAATTAAGTCGCCTCGCGATCAAGGCGGTTAGTGGCTTGGCGTGTGTGGTCCTGTTGACGGCCTGTGGACCCGATTCACAGCCGATCAATAGCCCTTATGAGGAGGGTGCCGAGCTTCAAAACACCCTCTACACCGCTTTTACCCAGCGCTCCCCGCGCTATTTGGATCCTGCTCGGTCGTACTCATCGGATGAAACACCCTACACCTACAACATCTACGAGCCGCTTTATGGCTACCACTATTTAAAGCGTCCGTATGAGCTGATTGCCCGCGCGGCGGCGTCTGTCTCTGAACCAACCTTCTTAGACGCCAGCGGTGAGGTGCTACCGGTGACGGCGCCGCCCGAGCAAGTTCATGAGAGCGTCTACGAAATCCAGCTAAAACCGGCTATTTTGTTTCAGCCGCACCCCGCGTTTGCAAAACGCGATGATGGTAGTTACCGCTATTACCCGTTGGCGCCCGGGGCGCTGCAGGATCGCTACGCGATCACAGATTTCGATCACACGGGCACGCGTGAACTGACCGCCCATGATTATGTTTACGCGTTCCGGCGTTTGGCCAGTCCCCGGGTGGCTTCGCCGATCTACTCAACGTTGGCGCAACACGTGGTGGGATTTGCCGAATACGGCGACAAGCTGAAACAAACCGAAACCGAGCAACGAGACGTGGCGACAAGCGACTCGGCATGGCTTGATTTGCGTCAATACGGATTTGAAGGAGTCAAGGCGCTTGACGATCACACCCTCCGGATTCGTGTTAAGGGCAGCTATCCACAGTTCAAGTATTGGTTGGCCATGACCTTTACCGCGCCCATTCCTTGGGAAGCCGATCGCTTTTATAGCCAGCCTGGTATGTCCGATAACAACTTGTCGCTCAACACCTGGCCGGTCGGGACGGGCCCCTTCATGATGGTGGAGTCCTTACAAAACCGCCGTCACGTTTTGGCGCGCAATCCAAACTTTCGTGGGGAACCTTATCCCTGTGAGGGTGAACCCGGCGATCAGGAGCGTGGCTTACTGGTTGATTGTGGCGAAATGACGCCATTTTTAGATCGTTTGGTTTTCAACATAGAAAAAGAAAGCATTCCCTTGCAAGGGAAGTTCATGCAGGGCTATTACGATTTGCCGCAAGCCAGTCGGGGTGACATCGGGGTGGCTATGCTCGTGGCAGCAAGCGACTCGACGGAAAAGGCGGCACTCTATGCTGAGCGGGGTATTCAGCTGCCAACAACGGTCGAGGCGTCTATTTTCTATCTGGGATTCAACATGATGGATCCCGTGGTGGGTCAGGGTGACACGCCCGAACAAGCGCAAAAGAATCGCAAGCTGCGTCAAGCATTGAGCATTGTCTTTAACTGGGAAGAGTACATCGCCATCTTTGAGCAGGGTCAAGCCCAACCGGCTTATGGGCCAGTCCCTCCTGGTATTTTGGGCTACCAAGAAGCGCCTGAAGGGATTAATCAATCGATTTACAACGTGGTTGACGGCAAACCCGTGCGCAAATCGTTAGATGAGGCCAAAGCGTTGCTAGCCGAGGCTGGCTACCCGAATGGACGCGATGCCGAAACCGGCGAACCGTTGGTGTTGTACTTCGATTCAGCCTCTGGAGCGGGTGGCTCTAATCCAGCCCTGGATTGGATGCGCCGGCAGTTTGGTTTGCTAGGGGTGCAACTCGATATCCGTGCAACGGACTACAACCGGTTCCAAGAAAAAATGTCACGTGGCGTCGCACAGATGTTCATGTGGGGTTGGATCGCTGATTACCCTGATGCCGAAAACTTCCTCTTTTTACTCTACGGACAACAGATCAAAGCGGGTAAGGGTGGTGAAAACGCCGCCAACTATCAAAACCCTGAATACGACGAGTTATTCGTCAAAATGCGTGACCTGCCAGACGGTCCTGAAAAAGCGGCCATCATCGATCGCATGGTCAAGATATTGCAACGCGATGCGCCATGGATGTTTGGTTTCTATCCCAAATCAGGGGGGGCTTATCAGCAATGGGTCGGTAACGCCAAGCCAACTCAAATGGTACGTAATACCTTGCAGTACATTCGGATTGATCCTGCGGTTCGAGCGCAAAAAATCAGTCAATGGAACGATCCCGTGTGGTGGCCGTTGCTGTTGGTTGCGGGCGCCCTTGTGATCTTGGTGTGGCCAGCCTGGCGGACCTTGAAGCGTCAGCGCACCGAGGTGGCGGTGATGAAGCCAGCGCCCGATCAGCCCCAGCGTCGCGAGCCTAAAGATGAGGGGATGCCGTGACAAGCTATATCTTGCGACGACTGATGTATGGCGTGTTGATCTTGATCGGGGTCAACTTGGTGACGTTTGTGCTCTTTTTTGCGGTCAATACACCCGACGACATGGCGCGTTTGGCGATTGGCGGGCAACGCGTCAGCGCAGACGCAATCGAGAAATGGAAAGTAGAGCGAGGCTATGACAAACCGCTATTTGTGAACGGCGCAGCATCAGGGTCAGAAAAATTCACCGATACGATCTTTTATGAGAGATCGGTGCCGTTGTTGCGATTTGACTTTGGGCAATCTGATGCGGGTCGAGACATCGGTTGGGAAATCAAAAATCGCATGGGACCGAGCTTGGCTTTGGCAATACCAAGCTTTGCGCTGGGTTTGTTTGCGAGTATTTCCTTTGCGCTGTTATTGGTTTTTTTTAGGACGACGCGTCTTGATTTCTGGGGCGTGGTGCTGTGCGTATTGATGTTGTCCATCTCGGGTCTTTTCTACATCATCGCGGGGCAATGGCTTTTTGCCAAGGTTTTGCGCTTGGTGCCTTATTCGGGTTTTATAGGCGGGCTAGATATGGTGAAGTTTTTGGCTTTGCCAGTTCTGGTCGCTATCATCAGTCGTTTAGGCCCGGAAGCCCGTTTTTATCGCAGCCTGTTCCTCGAAGAGATTGGCAAGGACTACGTGCGCACCGCTCGCTCCAAGGGACTCAGCGAGCGCGTGGTCTTGTTTAAACACGTTTTGCGTAACGCCTTACTGCCTATTTTGACGGGCGCCGTCTCGGCCTTGCCGTTGTTGTTCATGGGCAGTTTGATTGCTGAATCGTTCTTTGGCATTCCGGGTTTGGGCAGCTACACCATCGACGCGATAAACGCTCAGGACTTCTCGATTGTGCGAGCCATGGTCTTTTTAGGAGCAGCGCTCTACATCGTCGGACTGATCATGGCCGATATTTCCTACACCTTGGTCGATCCTCGCGTGAGGTTTGAATAACATGCCGAACTTCGTTTTCTTGTGGACCGATATCGCGCTCTTCGCCTTGGTGGCGTTGGTGATTTTTTATGCCTGGCGGGTACAACGATCGGAAACGGCACGCGCCACTTGGGCCCGTGTGGCGCGTAGTCCATCGGCGATGGGAGCGGGCGTGGTGTTGCTTTGCTTTGTGTTGGTGGGGTTACTGGATTCGGTCCACTTTCAGCCGAGATTGCCCCAGGCGCCCGATGCGCCAGCCAATGCACCGGTGGTTTACTCACCCCAAGTGGTGTCGTTGTTGGATACGCTCTTGGCCGACACGGCATTGCTACATAAAGAAAAGACCTTCTCTGCGCCGCTGGCTTGGTTGCAGTTCACCAAAGAAACGATCCTAGAAGAGGGCGTGGCCCCCTACCGTGACTTTCCGCGACTGGCCTTTGGTGGCGCTCACTTGGATGACCCTGAGTCGCAGTGGCTGGCCGATGTCAGCTATCGAGCTGGCCTAGGCGCGGGTTTCGGGCTTTTAACTGGTTTGCTCCTCTCTGTGCTCTTGTTATCCTTGATTGCGCGATCCCGACGACGAACAGACGCGAGCGTCTCATTTGCCGCGACGTGCGGCCTGATCGCGAAAGGGCGCAGTGAAGTGGCTTGGCGAGCTGTCATCTTGACGCTCTTGGTGGTTATGTTGCTCTTAGGGATCACGTTTGGCTTGGCAAGTGGCTACCACGTCTTGGGTACCGATCGCACAGGCAATGATGTGCTTTGGCAGGCCCTCAAAAGCATTCGCACGGCTTGGGTGATTGGCAGTCTCACCACGGTCGCCATGCTGCCGCCTGCGATCATCTTTGGCCTGTCGGCGGGCTATTTCAAAGGCTGGGTGGACGATGTGATCCAGTACATCTACACCACCTTGACGGCCATCCCAGGGGTGCTCTTGATTGCCGCGGCTGTGCTCATGATGCAAGTTTATATTGACACCCATCCCGATCTCTTTCCGACCGCTGCCCAACGTGCGGATCTCAGGCTGTTTCTGTTGTGCATGATTTTGGGGTTAACGGGTTGGGCAGGGCTTTGCCGTTTGCTGCGCGCTGAGGCCTTGAAATTGCGCGAGCTCGAGTATGTGCAGGCTTCACGTGCTTTTGGAGTGTCTCACCTCAAGGTCATGGTGAGTCATTTATTGCCCAATGTCATGCACATTGTTTTGATCACGGTGGTCTTGGAGTTCTCTGGTTTGGTCTTGTACGAGGCCGTGTTGTCGTATTTGGGGATAGGCGTTGACCCAACGATGAACTCGTTTGGCACCATGATCGACAAATCGCGTCTTGAAATGTCACGGGACCCGATGATTTGGTGGAATCTTTTGGCGGCTTTTGTCTTTATGCTATCGATGGTGTTGTCAGCCAACCTCTTTGCCGATGGCGTGCGTGACGCGTTCGATCCGCGCAGCCGGGGCTTCCGACCGACGCGTCGCAGCCGTTTGTTGGCGTTGATGAAGCGGGGGAGCACCTAATGAGTATGGCTGAGTCTCCCATTTTGGCGGTAAGCGATTTGACTATCGCCATTGACAGCGAAGAGGCGGTGAAATACGCGGTCAAGTCGCTCGCGCTGACTGTGCAACGGGGTGAAACGTTCGCCTTGGTGGGTGAGTCAGGGTCAGGCAAAAGCATGACCGCCATGGCCCTGCTGCGGCTCTTGCCGGATGCCCTGCAAGTGGTGCAAGGCAGTATTGTCTTGGGACAAGAGGACATCAACGCCGTGCCAGCCATTGCCATGCAACGAATTCGAGGCGGTCGGGCATCGATGATTTTTCAGGAGCCGGGGACAAGTCTGAATCCCGTCATGCGTATTGGTGACCAGTTATTGGAAACCATTGGGTCTCATACGTCTTTAAGAGGCAAAGCGGCGCGTGTGAAAGCCGTGCAATGGTTGACGCGTGTGGGGATCCCGGACCCGGAGGTGCGTATTGATGACTATCCTTTCCAGTTTTCCGGGGGGCAAAAGCAACGCGTGATGATTGCCATGGCGTTGGCGGCTGAGCCAGCCCTTTTGGTGGCTGACGAACCCACCACGGCATTGGATGTCACGGTCCAAGCCCAGATTCTGGACTTACTGGCGGATATTCAAAAAGAGCTGGGCATGGCCGTGCTCATCATTACCCACGATTTGGCGATTGTGCGCAAGGTCGCCGACACCGTGGCGTTGATGCGTCATGGCGAAATCGTGGAAACCGCCCCGGCCCAGACTTTCTTTGCTGCCCCTAAACATCCTTATGCGCGCGAATTGTTTGACGCCATCCCGACATTTGAAAAGCGGGGTCGTCCGCTGTCAGCCGAGGCGCAGTCGCGCCACCGACCAGCGTCCACAGCCATGACTTATGACCCCTCTGAGGTTGTTTTGGCCGTTGAAAACCTGCGCATCGGCTATCCGATTCGCCAAGGTTGGTTGCGCCGCCAGGTCGGTGTGAACCAAGTTGTTCAGGATGTGTCTTTTTCATTGCATCGCGGCCAGACGTTGGCACTCTTGGGTGGCTCTGGCTGTGGCAAGACCACGGTCGCTAAGTGCTTGCTCCGATTGCTCGATGGGATCGCGCTCTCTACGGGGCAGGTCTCGCTATTGGATCGCTCTGTGTTGACCGCGAATCGGCAACAGTTGATGGCACTGCGGGCTGACATCCAGATCGTCTTTCAGGATCCGTTTGCTTCGCTCGATCCTCGCATGCGAATAGGTGAGATTTTGCAAGAGGGCGTGGCGGCTTTGCTACCGACGCTTTCTTTGACAGCGCGTCAAGAAAAAGTCGCCAAACTCCTGGACCGTGTGGGCCTGCCCCCTGATACTGCAAGACGGTACCCTCATGAGTTTTCCGGGGGGCAAAGACAGCGCATTGCGATTGCCCGCGCGTTGGCTGTGGAGCCCAAGGTCTTGATCTTGGACGAACCCACCTCGGCTTTGGACGTTTCTGTTCAGGCCCAAATCCTCGATTTGTTGCAAGACTTGCAAGACGAAACGGGCATGGCGTATTTGTTCATCACCCATAACTTTGGGGTGGTTGAGTATTTTGCCGATGAAGTGGCCATCATGGATGCGGGCGAAATCGTCGAGTATGGCAGTGCCGCAGAAGTCCTAAACAATGCACAGCATGCGGTTACCCGTCGTTTATTGGAAGCCGTGCCAAGGTTGACATTTGGTGCCTAAAGCAGGATTTAGAAGGGTATTTTGGGGCATCAAAAACCTGCTCAAAAACCTACTCTATACTGCATCGTTATCTTGTAAATCGACCTTTTGACCTCATCTTTCCGCCATGTCTTTGAAAGTTTTTAATCTCCAGTGCGCCAGCGGCCATCTCTTTGAGGGCTGGTTCTCTTCGCATGAGGATTACGACGGTCAACGCCAACGTGGTTTGTTGACGTGCCCCATGTGTCAGAACGCGTCTATTGAAAAAATGCCATCAGCCCCGCGATTGAATTTCGGTCGGACCGATTCAGCAACGAACGATTCAATAGTGCAAGCCAACCTCATGCAGAAAATGCGAGAGATGGTTTTGGCTTCCGAGGATGTCGGTCTTCAGTTCGCCCAAGAGGCGCGGCGGATCCACGAGGGAGAAGCCCCAGAGCGTGCGATCCGGGGTGTGGCCACAACCGAGGAGCGTTTAGCCCTAGAGGAAGAGGGCATTGATGTGGTTGCCCTACCGGATTTCCTGAATGGTGAACCATTGCAGTAATGCCCCAGTGGGCCAGACCACGCCACCCCGAGGGCATGACGTGGTTTGGGGGCATTACGGCTTAGGATATGACTCGCTTAGGGCATCACGCGGCTACGATAATCCCCTGTGCGGGTATCGATTTCGATTTTGTCACCAATGTCACAAAACAGGGGCACCGGTAATTCGTGGCCTGTGTTGATTTTTGCGGGTTTCATGACCTTGCCGGAGGTGTCACCGCGCACCGCTGGTTCGGTATAGACGATTTCACGCACCACGATGGTGGGCATCTCGATTGAAATCGCGCGTCCGTCGTAAAAAACCACTTCAACTGTCATCGCCTCTTCCAGATAGTTCAGGGCGTCGCCCATGCTATCGGCTTCAACCTCATACTGGTTGAATTCTTCATCCATGAAGACATACATGGGATCGGCGAAGTAAGAATAAGTGCATTCCGTGCGATCCAAGACGACCACGTCGAACTTCTCATCGGCCTTAAAGACAGATTCGCTGCCGGAACCGGTCAGCAAGTTTTTGAACTTGAGCTTGACCACGGCGCTGTTTCGCCCTGACTTGTTGACTTCGCTGCGTTGCACAACGAGGGGTTCACCGCCGACCATTACTACATTGCCAACGCGTACTTCTTGCGCTGTTTTCATAATCAAAACTCCGTCTTAAAACCATCTACCGAATCGGCAATGGCCAATTAGTATCGCAAACCCTAGAGTTTACCGTGTCTTAGCCATCATGGTCGCTTACGGGTCGACCTCGGCACAAGTGGTCTATTTGAGAGGCCAAATCTGTCTGTCTGGCCAGCCTATGGCTGTGCGCTTCGCTCGCGGCTTCCCAGGCGCGCCATGCATCAGGCGAAAGGGCGCGTGCCATGGGGCTCGTAAAAGAGTCGTTTCTGTTGCGATCTGCCCAACAGGACATGCTGTCTTGTGCTTCGGGTGGCAGTTCTGTCCTGGCAAGCCAAGCGTTCAATTTATTCAGGTGGGCTTGCTCGGGTTGGGCGTAGGGCTGCCAGACCAGGGGGCGGCCCGCCCAGATGGCACGCACGAAGGAGTCTTCGCCGCGAACAAAATTCAAGTCCATGCTCCACAATAGCTTGTCGTAATCGGCGGGGGAGAGAAATGGGATGCGATACCAGCTGACACGTCCGCCGCAGGATTCAATAACCCATGAAGGCAGATCGACACCCGCAGGCACGAGCACTTTGACAGGCGCACGCCAAGGACCAGCGGCAAGTGATGCGACCCGCTGCAGGCCCTCTTGTAAGGCGTCTAGCGGTGCTTCGGGGTAGCAAAATAGACTCACGAGTTTTGGACGACTCTCTTGAGCTTCCCTGCCTTCTAGCCCCGTCACGCCCAATGACTGCAACCATTCTCGCGCCTGTCTCTTGTCTTGCTGCCACTGCTGACGTTCGGTGATCAATCCCGCCTCTCTCAACAGCCCCCCGGTGCTGGGTTCGAAACCGGGGAAGAAGAAAATAGGTGTTAAGCCGTCGGCGCGTGGTGAGTGCCGCCCATGGAAGTCGCTGACCCACGATTCAGCGCTCAAGTAGTCGAGTTGTAGCCACGTGGTGCGCCGCTGTTGTGCCATTTTGTGCAGGAATGGCTCGGGCAAGTCACAAGAAAAGCCAGCAATCGCCACGGCCCTGGGTTCAACGCTCGTTGACCAGGGTAGCGACCAGTCATGCACATGAATACCGGCCTGCTGTTGGGACGCTTGCTTGGGGTCGATCGTGGGGACCAAACGATGCAAGGCAGTCAGATCGTCAACCCACAAACGGATATTCCAGTGCTTTTCTTGGGTCAGCTGACGAGCCAGGCGCCACATGACACCGATATCGCCCAGATTATCAATCACTCGACAGAAAAGGTCTGCCTGTATGGGTTGCATGGCGGTTGGTTTTCGTGGGGCCGTTCAGTGAAACTGGGTCGGTGCGTGAACGGCCTCTTCTGGGAGTTCGGCATGGACCAGCTCGCCAAGCGGGTTAGGGAATAGGGGGGCACCGCAGTCTTCACAATAGGCTGAGGCAACCACATCGGGTAGACGACGGATGTCACGGATCCCCGACTCGCGCAGCACAGCTGCAATTTCATCCACCGTATCGAGTACCATCAACGGGCTATCGTTTGGTGCATCCTCACGACCAAAGACGGGCCAGACCGTGCCGTAAATGACATCGGTCTTGGACTTTAAGCTGTAACCGACCCGATACTCATCGGCTTTGTGTTCGCCCATGCCAATGACCGTGGCGCGGATGGCCGCGGCCGGCACGTCCAAGGCGTGCTGTAGCCAATGCGAGGCGGCTTTGATAGCGATAGGGCGGATTTTTTTGTCGGCGTCTCTCATGCTGACGTAATAAGCATCAGGGATCAGCGTCTGAAATTGGCAACCCGCCAAGACGCCCGCGAGTACTGTCTGGCTTGCTTCCTTCCACTGGCTCAAGCAGTGCTCTCGGCTCGCGCCTTCCTCACTTTGCCAGCGAAAAATGGGCGCGCCTTGTGGGACGGCGACGGCCATGACCAAGTGGCGAGCATCGGCCAGCATGCCAGGCATATCCATGGCGGCATTGGGATTGGGTAGGGTTGTGTTGCCATCAATGGCGCGCTGGCCTAATCGGTGCAGCCACACCCAAGTCTGCACAAACGAGCGCGGCATTTCGTCTAAGCCAATTAGTTGTGGCACAGCAGCCACCTGGACATCAGGCGTAAAGACGATGGTTTTGAGGGCGCTGATCAGGCGAGCCAAGTCTTTGCTTGATAACACACCGTTGGGTAACTGGTAGCGCGTCCAAACGGCCAGCGGTGCAGTAACCAGCAAAGCGTCGTAAGTCGCTGCGTTGTGCATGGCAGAGAACGATTCCGTGCGGGTCTCGATCTGCTCTAACAAGACCTCAAAGGCATCTGGATAGTGTTCGGATAAATATTCCAAAGCACTCTCAAGCGTGCTGTCTTGACCGGCTTTGAATACCTTGTCTAGCAAGGCCTCGATTTTCTTTTCCCAGAACTGATCCTCTAGACGGCTGCCAGAAGCATGTAATGATTGGCACAATTTGACCAAACGGGTGGCGTCACGGGGTAGCCGCGGTGAACGGGCGGTGTTTTCTCTAGAAGATTTGGGCATAAGACGCGCGAAGAGGGTATGTCGAGGAACAAACGCATAGTTTACTCTCGTGTGGTTAATTGCTCGATAAACACTTGAGCCCCGCGTGACTGGTGGGGCGGCGCGGGTAACAGGATACGGATTGGGCGTATCAAAGGCGGTGACAACGGCACACCAACCAAGGCCTTGTCCTCGTGACGCAACGACAGGCGAGACACAAAACCCACGCCCAAACCGGCTCTCACGCCTTGTTTGATGCCTTCGACCCCAGCCAACTCGATATAATCCGGCAAAAACACACCAATACGATTAAAAGCCTTCATCACCATGTGTCTGACACCTGAGCCGTCTTCTCGCATCACCAAGGACTGATCGGCCAAGTCGGTGAGTTCAAGCGATGAACGGCTAGCCAAAGGATGGTCGTGCCGCAAGACCGCGACCACTTCGTCGGTTTGCCACTGAATCAGATTGTGTTTGGCCAGTTTTTCCATTTGAGGCTCGCCCTCGATAACGGCCAAATCTAGACCCGGTAGGCGCG
>Ga0209953_1000770_pt1 | contig 10981 bp, 11 predicted proteins | sample SalPonred_H2O_MG_FD_185713 | JGI IMG/M metagenome (GOLD analysis project Ga0209953, IMG submission 185713) | Salt pond water microbial communities from South San Francisco under conditions of wetland restoration - Salt Pond MetaG... | ecosystem: Environmental > Aquatic > Non-marine Saline and... | reverse complement strand
TGGCCGAGTGCCACGACCGGCACATGATGCTCATGCGCCATCTCGATCAGGGCTTGCCGTCGCGCCTGGCGCGCGGCTGCCTCCACGCCAAGACCTGAGTCCAATTCCACACGAATGCGTCGCACCATCAATGGACGCTCAAGCAAGTCGGCAAGCGCCTGCGCGCGCGCCTGCCACTCATCGGCGAGATCACTCAAGCCGTGGTGCACGTGAAAGAGATAGAGTTTGGGGGTGTGAGGTTGGTTGTTGGGGCGGTTTGGGTGGTTGGGGTGGTGGCGACACCACTGGTCCAGACAAATCGCCAGAGCACTTGAGTCTGGCCCGCCGCTCAGACCAACCGCTAGCGATTGCGTGCCTGGCAGTGTTTCCGACATATTTGCTTGCACCGTTGACAGCTTGGTTGCCAGCACTGTCTCAAGCACCCCGGCCTGATGCCGCTCCACACTTAGCCCTTGGCTTCCTGAAACTGCCCATAAGCCAAGAGTCGCTGCAGACGGTGCTCAACGAGCTCATCTGAGGTCATGCCAGTCAATTGACGCAAGGCATCCGCTAGCGCCCGACGCAGCAAACGCGCCATGACCTGCGGGTCACGATGTGCCCCGCCAACAGGCTCATTGACCACGCGATCAATCAACCCAAAGCCCTTTAGGCGATCGGCCGTGATCGCCAGCGCTTCAGCAGCATCTGGAGCCTTGTCGGCACTGCGCCAAAGAATTGAGGCACAACCTTCTGGCGAAATCACCGAGTAGGTCGAGTATTGCAGCATCAGTACCGTATTGGCCGTGGCAATGGCCAGCGCCCCACCGGAGCCACCTTCACCAATGATGGTGGAAATAATTGGCACTTTCAGCTCGGCCATGGCATAGATGTTGCGGCCAATGGCCTCGGACTGACCACGCTCTTCAGCGCCGATGCCTGGATACGCGCCCGGGGTGTCAACAAACGTAAACACGGGTATCCGGAACTTCTCGGCCAATTTCATGAGCCGAAGCGCTTTGCGATAGCCTTCTGGGCGCGGCATGCCAAAGTTACGGGCAGCCCGCTCTTTGGTGTCACGACCCTTTTGATGGCCAAGCACCATGCAAGGTGAGCCATTGAAGCGGGCCAACCCACCCACAATCGACTGATCGTCAGCGTACTGGCGATCACCATGCAACTCATGGAAGTCAGTAAAGATTTCCCGAACATAGTCCAACGTATAGGGACGCTGCGGGTGTCTGGCCACTAAGGCCGTCTGCCAAGGGGTGAGCTTGCCGTAGATGTCTTTGGCAAGCGACTGGCTTTTTTGTTGCAGGCGTGTAATCTCCTCGGAGATGTCAACGGCTGAGTCTGCCTGTACGTAGCGAAGCTGCTCGACCTTTTGTTCGAGCTCGGCTAGCGGCTGTTCAAATTCCAAAAACGTGTTGCGCATCGGTTTATTGATATCCTTGTCCCAAGCGGACCATTCACCAAAAGTTTAACCTGTTAATGCAATCAGTACTCTACGGGTATCGGATCTAGGCTGCGCCATAGATACCAAGTCGCCACCGTACACCATGGATCCCACCCTTGGGCCACATCGCGTGCCTCATAGCGAGACACCGGCTCACCGCTAAAGTAAAGCAAAGAAATCGCTTTTAAAAGCCCAATATCATCGAGCGGCAAGATGTTGGGGCGCTGCAAGTTAAAGATCAGAAACATTTCCGCGGTCCACCGGCCAATGCCCCGAATGTCGGTTAACTCAGCAATCACTTGCTCATCGGTCATGTCTGACCAACGGGCCGGGCGCACCAGGCGGTTTTTAAAGTGGCCGGCTAAATCCAGAATGTATTCAGCCTTGCGCCCGGAAAGACCACTTTGGCGCAAGAGATCAGGTCCAGCATTGATGACCGCTGTGGGTGTCAAGCGCTTGCCGCAGTTGGTCAACACCCGCTGCCAAACCGACTCTGCCGCTTTAACCGAAATCTGTTGCCCCACGATCGAGCGTGCAAGTGTCACAAACGGATTGCCACGCGACTCAAGCCAGACATCGGGGTGATCAGCCATCAGGCGCCGCATAACGCGATCGCGCTTACCGAGCTCAACCACGGCGCTATCCCAGTAATCGGGTTTGCCATTGGCCTCATGCACGCCAGTCGGCATCTTGCCTTACCCCCGTCGCCATTGCGTTACACCGCCGGGCTTGTCTTCAAGCACGACGCCGGCAGCGGCGAGCGCCTCACGGATTTGATCGGCACGCTGGAAGTTTTTCTGTTTTTTAGCATCGGTGCGCGCTTGGACCTGCTCTTGAATCTGCTCATCATTCAGGGCGGTGAGCTCTGCTGTGAGATCTGCTCCGGTATCGCCTTGCTTGGCTGCTTGCTGTTTTTTCTCGGCCGCTTCAATCGCCCGCTGCGTGTAACGGGAAGGTTGTTTGAAATACTCGTGCGGCGAGACAGTGAGTAAACCGATCATCTGCCCCAATGCCAGCATCAGGCCGCTAGCAGCGGCGTCTTGATCGCGATTAGCGGCCGTGGACAACTCAAACAGCACTGCGACAGCACCTGCAGTGTTGAAGTCATCATCCATCGCAGCTTTGAACTGAGCCGCAGCCCCTGTCGCCCAATCCACTTGGGTTTGGGTGGTTGGGGCCGGTGGCACCGCCTGCAAAGTCAGATACAGGCGATCGAGCGAGGCTTGCGCATCAGCAAGGTTGTCTGGTGTGTAGTTCTGCGCACTGCGATAGTGGTTGCGCACGATAAAAAAGCGCAGCATCTGGGCTTCACGCACATTGGCACGGTAGTCCGCTTGATCAGGCTGACCCTGCCCGCCCACTGTGTCGCGGATGGTTTTAAAGTTGCCCAAAGACTTGGACATCTTCTCGGCATCGACCATGAGCGAGCCACAATGCATCCAGGTGTTGGCCAGTGTTGTGCCAAACGCGCCTTCGGACTGCGCGATTTCGTTTTCATGATGAGGAAACTTCAGGTCTGGCCCACCGCCGTGAATATCGAGAGGCAACTTGAGCATGGCCTGGCTCATGGCAGAGCACTCAATGTGCCAACCCGGACGGCCAGGACCAAACGGTGACTCCCAACGCGACTCGGCCGGCTCATCGTCTTTGGCCGCTTTCCATAATACAAAGTCCAAGGGATCACGTTTGGCTGTCGATACCGCCACACGATCACCGGCGCGCAACTCGTCTAACGACTTGCCTGAGAGTTTGCCGTAGCCCGGGAATTGCCTCACCGCAAAATTCACATCGCCATCTTCGGCCTGATAAGCCAAATCTTTTTGTTGCAGCGTTTCTATGATTTGCAGCATTTGCGGCACATAACCCGTGGCACGAGGCTCGAGATCAGGCGGCAAGACATCAAGGGCTCGCTCATCGGCGTGCATGGCATCAATAAAGAATCCCGTGACATCTGAAATCTTTTGTCCGGTTTGAACCGCACGCCGGATGATTTTGTCATCAACATCGGTGATGTTGCGCACGTAGGTGAGCTTGTAACCAGACGCCCGCAACCATCTGGCGATGACATCGAAGCTCACCAGCATACGGGCGTGACCAAGATGGCAATAGTCATAGACCGTCATGCCACAGACGTACATCCCCACCTCACCGGCACGCACCGGCTTAAAGGGACGCTTGGTGCGAGAGAGCGAGTTGTAGATGTGCAGCATGGTCAAGGTCAATGGGTGGTGAATCAGTTTTAAGGAGTAAGCCACTAAGCACAGGTCCACTAAGCGCGGGTGCGAGCCCATAGGACGAAGGAAATAACCCATATCCGAATGTCAAAGCATCTGCCGCTTAGCCATCTGGTACCCAAGTTCACGTGGCATTTAAGCCAAGGATGGCTACAATGAGTGTCAGTATAACCAAAGCAGTATGCATCAAATCCCTTGAAAACAAAGCCAATCTTTTCGTTGCTTGCCATCGCCTTGGTCTGTGTGGGTCTGTCCACACAACCTGCTGCTGCGCAATCAGACACAACCGCATCAAATGGCGGCAGCGCTTCATCAGCGCCTGATCGTGGCTGGAATGCGCTGGCCGATGTGCTGGACGTGTTCACGCCGTCAGTGGACACCGAGGATCCGCCGTCTGGTCAAGAAATCAATCGTGGCATTGAGCAACAAATCAACCGCAAACAGGCCGAAGCTGCCCTTAAAGCCATCGAGGCGCGTGAAGCGGCGCTGGCCAATGACCCGACGCCGGGGCGAGATGTACAGTTGATGTTTCAAAAAGCCCGGGCGCTGGCCGAGCTTGGCAGAGGCGGTGAAGCCGAAGCGGTTTATCGTGACATGACGATTAAGTATCCTGAGTTACCCGAGCCATGGAACAATCTGGCGATTCTCTACATCAGTCGCAATGACTTGGATCAGGCGCGCATGGCACTAGAAACGGCAATCATGAACAACCCTCGTTACGCTGCAGCCATTAGTAATTTGGCTGACTTGCAAATGCTCATGGCGCTAAACGATTATGAGAAAGCCGCTTCGCTTGGCGATCGTAAGGCACGCGCTCGTGCAGCGGCTTTGCGTGAATTTCTTCTTGAGGTCAACCAACCATGAATCTACGTTTCACCAACATCACGACCAAACTATTGGCATCTGCGCTCTTGCTGGGTGCTTTCTTTATCGGGTCTAATGCCACATGGGCTCAGACCCTTTCACAAACCAATCAGGACAATTCATCTATGAGCACTGCACCACGCGTCAAACTTGACACCACAGCTGGCGAGATCATCATTGAGCTCAATGCCACCGAGGCACCCGTATCGACTGAAAACTTTCTGACCTACGTGCGTGACGGTTTCTATGACAACACCATCTTTCACCGCGTGATTGACGGTTTTATGGTGCAAGGTGGCGGTTTTGAGCCGGGCATGAAACAAAAGACCACCGGCGCACCCATTGAGAACGAAGCCAACAATGGCTTAAAAAATGACAAGTACACCTTGGCCATGGCTCGCACCAACGACCCACACTCAGCCACTGCCCAGTTCTTCATTAACGTGGCCAATAACGATTTTCTGAATCACACCGCCCCCACCGCCCAAGGCTGGGGCTATGCCGTGTTTGGCAAAGTGGTGGAAGGTCAAGATATCGTGGATCAAATCCGCGGCGTTAAAACTGGCAACTCAGGCTTTCATCAGAATGTGCCCACCGAAGATGTGGTCATCGAGAAAGCCACCATCGTTGAATAAACTGGCCGTCACGGGGCCAGTTTGGCTGGCCTCTGATATCCACCTGGGTCCAGACAACCCAAAAACAGCTGAGGCTTTTTTTACGTTTCTGGACCAGGCAGGCGCCCAAGCGGGCGCCTTGTTTTTGTTGGGTGACATCTTTAACGTTTGGATCGGTGACGACTGGGCCAAAACGCCACCCCAATGGCTACAAAAGTGCCTACACAAGCTCAACGAGACAGCGCAGCGCATACCGGTGTGGTTAGGACACGGTAATCGGGACTTTCTAATGGGCCAGTCACTGGCTAAGCACATTGGTGCTCGCCTACTCGATGATCAAGTCCGCCTCGATGTCGGCACACAGCATATCTTGTTAGCCCATGGCGATGAGTTTTGCACCACAGACAAGGCCTACCAGCGCTTTAGACGGGTGGTGCGCAACCCCTGGGTGCAAGCGCTGTATCTGAGCCTTGGGATCAACCAACGCATGAGTATCGCCACGCGTACGCGCCACCAAAGTCAGCAGGCGCAGACTCGGAGCAATGCCGTCTGGCACGACGTTTGTTTACATGCCATCGACGGTGCATTGCGCCGCGCCCAGACCCGAACGCTGATTCATGGGCACACGCACCGACCAGGCCACTACGTTGATCAACTAGACGGACAGCCAATTGACCGTTGGGTGCTGCCCGACTGGGAGTCAGACCACCTGACTCAAGGTGAGTCCGTGCGCGGTGGTTGGCTTATCGTCGATGATCACGGCATTCGCGCCATCGATCTCGTGCCCTAAAAAATAAAGAAAGCCACCACCAGGCCAAGCGCAATGCGGTACCAACCAAAGGCTTGGTAAGTATGGCGCGCCAAAAAGGCCAGTAAACCGCGCACCACGAACAACGCACTGATAAATGCCATCACAAAACCCACAGCGATCGCCATCACGTCGGTTTGCGACAGCTCAGCTGCATGTTTGTAAGAGTCGTAAATGGCTGCAGCAAACATCGTGGGCATGGCCAAAAAGAAAGAAAACTCCGTGGCCGTCTTGCGCTCAATGCCAGCAATCATGCCACCGATAATGGTCGCACCCGACCGTGACGTGCCTGGAATCATGGCAATACATTGCGCGCATCCCACAGCTAACGCCTGTTTCCACGAGATTGTCTCAAGCGACAACGCCGTGGGGGATTTGCGCTTGGTGCTCGTGCGCTCGACCCAGATCATGATGATGCCGCCAAGCACCAGCATGACAACCACCACGCCCGGATGAAAAAACAACGCCTTGATCGCGGAAATAAAAATGCCGCCGATGATGGCCGCTGGCAAAAACGCAATCAACAAGTTGCGCATGAGCGATAACTCGACCACATCGCGCTGCCAAGCACCCGTGATCAATTGCCAAACGCGTTGCCGAAAAATCCATACCACCGCCAAAATGGCACCAAGCTGAATCACAACCTCAAAGACCTTGCTCTCAGTTGACTGAAAGTCGATCCAGGCACCCACCAGGATCAAGTGCCCAGTGCTTGAGACCGGCAAGAACTCGGTTGCGCCTTCCACAATGCCCAGCACAAACGCTTTTAACAGGTGTAATGTGGTTTCGCTCACTCGTGCTCTCCGATTGGAACCTGTTCTGTTTTTGGATGTTTTTCAACATGAACCATGGCAATTCGCCGGCGCTCAAGTCGAGCGACTCGAAACGTAAACAAGGCATCGGCTGCACCAAGCTCCCACCGGTCACCGACGTTCGGCAGCTGACCGAAGTGATTAAGCAAATAGCCTGCTAGGGTGGTGTAGTCTTCATCGTCATTGACGAGTCCCTCGGTCTGAAGCACTTGTTCAAGCAAATGCAGGTCAGCCGCACCATCGATGCGCCAGCGATTCTCTCCATCAGGCACGATGTCAGGCACTTCGTTCTCATCGGGAAACTCGCCGGCGATTGCCTCAAACACATCTAGCGGGGTCACAAGCCCCTCAATATTACCGAACTCATTGGCCACTAAAACCAACTGACCCTTGGCGTGCTTTAAGGTATCAATCAAACGAATGATACTGATGGTGTCATGCACCACGACAGGTTCTTGCAGGCGTTTCTCACGGATGTGCCCATGGGTGAGCAAATCCGTGATCATGCGCTTGGCGCGCCCAATGCCTATGACTTTGTCAATGTCGCCTCGGCAAACCGGAAAGAAACTATGGGGTGCTTGCTCAATTTGCTGGCGAATCGCATCGGGTTCGTCCTCAGCATTGATCCAAGAGACGTCGATGCGCGGGGTCATAATAGACCGCACGGTTCGATCGGCCAAAGTCAAGACGCCAGAAACCATGTTGCGTTCCTCAACACCAAAGGACTCGGTTGGCTCCCGATTCTCCTTGCGATCTCGACGATCTTTACGGCTTGTGTCCTCAGACTCCTCAGAGCCGATCGGGTGACCGAGCAGGCGCAATACCGTTTGCGCGGTGCGTTCACGCAACGAATCACTTACCTCGGGTGCTGCTTGTTGATGCTGTGTCAGCCCATTGAGCAACTCAAGCACCAAGGCAAACCCAAAGGCTGCGTACAAGTAGGTTTTAGGTAAAACAAAACCAAACCCTTCGGCCACCAAAGACAATCCAGTCCAAAACAGAAAGCCCCAGCTCAACACCACAAGCGATGGACGCACTTGGAGCAATGTCATCAGGGGTTTGCTGAGCATCAGCATGATGACTGTTGCCGCCACCGCCGCTGCCATCATCACGGGCAAGTGTTCGAGCAATCCGATCGCCGTCATCGCGGCATCTAAAGACAACACCGCATTGAGCACGAACACCTGCGCCAACACCACGCTAAAACGCGTGAAGGCTTTAGTGGCGCTCAGCTCAGACTGTTTGCCCAAGAATCGCTCACGTAGTTCGAGCGTGGCCTTAGACAACAGAAATACCCCCCCAACCAACACAACCAGATCGTGTAACGAAAACGCCAAGACACTCATGGAGAACCACGGCGTGGTGAATTGCAGCAACCAAACAACAGCGCCCAAGACAAGCAAATGCATGAGCAAAGCCATGACCAAGCCAAGAATCCGGGCCCGCTCGCGCTGCTGAGATGGCAACTTGTCAGCCAAAGCGGCGACAAATAAGAGATTGTCGATACCCAGCACAACCTCTAAGGTAACCAACACAGCCAAACCGACCCACACGGTTGGGTCAAGCAGCCATTCCATTTATAACTCCAACGATATAGACGACATGATCGTACCTATTTGCAAGCAGTTACGACTAATTGCCAACATATCGCAGAATCTGCGGAAACACTTTTGGCGTGGCTGCAATCACGTCACCAGATTCCAACCAACCCTGTTCACCATCAAAGCCGGCCACCAGACCGCCGGCCTCAAGCACCAGCAAACCGGCCGCAGCCAAATCCCAAGGCTTCAAATCCACCCCACAGAACCCATCGAGTCGGCCTGCGGCAACATACACAATGTCTAACACCGAGGAACCCGTGCGCCTCACCCCAGCACTGTCATTGGTCAATTTTTTAAGATTCGGCGCCTGCTCTTGGGCTGGTCCGGCCGAGCCCGGCCAGCGCGCACCAAGCAGACAATCCGCTAGGTTCAGACGTCCCGACACCCGAATACGCCTGTCATTCAGGAAGGCACCGCCGCCGCGACTTGCGGTAAACAATTCGTTGCGGCTTGGGTCATAGACCAGTGCGTGCATCATTTGCCCGCGATGGCGCACAGCCATGGACACCGCGTAAATGGGCATGCCGTGGATAAAATTGGTGGTGCCATCGAGCGGGTCGATGATCCACTCATATTCCGGCACACTGCCGTCTGCCGGATGATGAACCCGCCCAGCCTCTTCGGCTAAAAAGGCATGGTCCGGGAAAGCAGTGTGCAATATGTCGATGATGGCTTCTTCGCAAGCATGATCGACTTCAGTCACAAAGTCTCTCGCACCTTTACGGGTGATTTGTAGACGCTCGGCATCGAGACTGGCGCGGTTGATAATATTGCCGGCACGGCGCGCTGCCTTGACGGCGATGTTTAACATTGGGTGCATGTGACCTACTATTTCTATTGACGTTAAACCTAGGATTTTAGATGACTTCCGCCTTCTCACGGGTTCGATTCGTTTTAACGCAGCCAAGCCACCCCGGCAACGTCGGTTCGGCGGCACGTGCCGTCAAAAACATGGGGTTCGATGACCTCTGGCTAGCCGACCCCAAAAAACCCGATATGGCGCTAGCAGACGAGGCGGTTGCCATGGCATCTGGTGCCACCGACATTCTGGACAAAATCCAGACAGCGCCTTCACTTGGGCAGGCATTAGGCCCGGTGACACTGGCCTTTGCGATGACTGCACGTGCGCGCGATCTTGGTCCGCCACCATGCGACATCCGCCAAGCAGCCGAGTTGTCCCGCGCACATTTAGCTCAAAACCCCGAGAACCGCGTAGCGGTGGTGCTCGGAAGCGAGCGCGCCGGCTTGACCAACGAGCAAGTCGCGCTATGCCAGCGTGTGTGTCACATCCCGGCCAACCCTGTGTACAGCTCACTGAATATCTCACAGGCCCTGCAACTAGCCGCGTGGGAATTGCGTTACGCCTTGATTCAAGCGCACGAACGCTTACCAAGCACCCCGGATTTGAAACCCGATCCGGGTAAAACACCGGCCACCGGCGAATCGGTGCAGGCATTGTTTGCCCATTTGGAGCAAGCGCTTATAACCATCAAGTTTCTAGATCCAGCGCATCCCAAGAAGCTCATGCCACGCATGCAACACCTACTGCAACGCAGCGACTTAACGCAAGATGAGGTCGATATGTTGCGCGGCATGTGTACGGCCATGATGAAATCGGCTCAGTCTTAACCACTTAAAGCAGCAACCACAGCATGGACTCAGCTTACCGAGGGGTCTGCATTCAGTTACGATGCGCACATGTTTAGTCGAATGAAAGAAGACATCAGCTGCATTCTGGATCGCGACCCAGCGGCGCGCAGCCGGTTGGAGATCGTGACCTGCTATCCAGGCCTGCACGCCATTTGGGTTCACCGCATGGCCCATCGCCTATGGGTCAGCCGCTGGCATTGGCTGGCGCGCCTGGTGTCACATCTAGGACGGGTGTTTACCGGTATCGAGATTCACCCGGGGGCGACGTTTGGGCGCCGCGTGTTTATCGATCATGGTCACGGTGTAGTGATCGGGGAAACTGCTGTGGTGGGTGATGATTGCACAATTTATCAAGGCGTCACCCTTGGCGGCACTCGGCTCTACAAAGGAGAAAAACGCCATCCCACGCTCGGTACTGGCGTGGTGGTGGGCGCAGGCGCCAAGGTGCTGGGCGGTTTTGAGGTGGGCGATGGTGCGCGAATCGGATCGAATGCCGTGGTCGTCAAACCCGTGCCAGCTGGTGCCACCGCCGTCGGTAACCCTGCCCGCGTGATTCTGCCGCAAGCCGATACAGACAGTTCACATACGGCCAAGCCAAGCGCTGTGCCAACATCACAAGCTCAGACAACGGCCGATTGCGACCGAGGCAGCCTCGACACCAAACCCTTACAAGACATGCTTGCTGCTCAGACCAGCCGTCCTGAGCAGCGTAGCAATGAAAGCACTGATAGCGGTGATAGCAATGAACAGACGCACGGAGACCGCGACAGCTTTAGTGCCTATGGCGTGAACCTAGGTGACACCGACCCGTTGGTGCGTGTCTTGCACGAGCTTATTGATCACACGGCCAAGCAAGATGCGCGGATTTCACAGCTGTGCCGCACCATCGAGTCCATGGGCAAGCGCGTCAACGGTGCGCCAGACGATGAACTCGATGCCGAGCGGCTTAATAAGCTCGTGGATTGA
>Ga0209953_1000769_pt1 | contig 10983 bp, 11 predicted proteins | sample SalPonred_H2O_MG_FD_185713 | JGI IMG/M metagenome (GOLD analysis project Ga0209953, IMG submission 185713) | Salt pond water microbial communities from South San Francisco under conditions of wetland restoration - Salt Pond MetaG... | ecosystem: Environmental > Aquatic > Non-marine Saline and... | reverse complement strand
TGCAGGCGTTGCGTCGTGAGTTAAAGCGTTTGTCTGCGTCATAACTCAGGCGGCGGACATCCATTCAGACGCTAAAAGCGCAATCGGTGGCGTACTAAGCGGTGTGCTAACCACCATTGCAACTGACACTGAATAAAAGTTATGCTTAATGCATGCCTTTTAGATTCTTTCAACGTTTCCGTATAGCCCCCGGTCTGCGACTCAATGTCAGCAAGGGCGGCATCTCCTTGTCTGCCGGCCCGCGTGGCGCACAGTTCACCATCGGTACGAGTGGCACACGCGCCACCGCGGGTCTACCCGGCACGGGGTTGCATTACACGGTGCACAATCCCCACAAAAAACTTCTGGGGCAGTCTTCAGGTGATGCAACAAGCGATCGCAGAGGCAAGCAAACGGCAAACGAGCCACCGCAGCCCAAACTGCCAAACTTGAGTTGGCTTGAACGCTTAACAACTGATAGCGACAGCAAAGATTTCATTGATGGCTGGCAAGCCTGGGGGCGAGGCGAGGTCGATACCGCCATGAGGAAGTTTCGGGCGGTGTCAGCCGACTCCAAACAAGGCACAGATGCCGCCTGGGTGGCTGCTGTGTTGCATGCTCAGCGAGAGGAATATGCGCAGGCCATCGGATTGTTGCAACGGGCTTTGGAACGCCCCGATGAACTCGGCCAAGCCTGCCAGGCGCATGATTTCACCCCCAAGGTGCAAGTGTCAGTTACCCCCGAAGTGGATGCGATGATGGTGCCCACGGCCGCTAGTGCACGCTTGTTCTTGGCTGAGTTGCAGCAATCAAACGGAGATTCAAAAGCGGCACTTGCAACGCTGGCGCAAGCGCTAGCGGATCAACCTGAAGGACAAGACATTGACCCGGTGATGTTGGCGGCCTTTGGTGAGCTGGCGACAGATGCTGGTGAAGCCGATGCGATCCATCGGTTTAATGTGTTGGCCGCAGATATAGGCAACGACACTCGGGTACACACGGCTGTGATGTTCTACCGTGCAAAGACTTTGTTCGAGCAGCAATTGTTTGATGCAGCCTTGTCAGTATTGACTCCGGCGCTCAGACGTAAAAAAGACCGAGCCCCTGAGCTGCTACGTGACATTCGGTTTTTAAGGGGCAAGACCTACGAGGCGTTAAACAGACGTGCCCAGGCGCGCCGGGATTTTGAGCAGGTTTATGCCGAAGACCCCGAGTACGACGGGATTAGGCAGGCACTGGGGTTGTAGTGCGGACACCTTATCGAATTGGCACCGTTTGTCCGAGACCCATCAATCGTCTTATCAGTTGATGAATAGGGGTGCTGGGATTCATTTCGTTTACCTCAGCAGCCTGAGCTAAGCATTTGTCTGCATGATTAATCGCGTGAGGCAGCTTAGGTAGGAGTGTTCGAAACAAGCCTTGGGTCGATCCCTTCTTGTATTGAGCCATTCCCGGTTTGGTTTTTGACGTCCTCCCCGTCCTGAACAACGAGGATTCCCAGCGGCTTTATCAAGCCGCCAAGATTGGGCATGTATCGCTACTTCCCAATGGTTCCTGCTTCATCGTTAAAACCACCGTTTCAACTCCACAGGCGAGCACCCGATGCCCTCGGGCTCATACATTTAAAGCACCAACCGCGTCGGCGTTTTCCGTACAACCGCATTCAACACAGTTAAATCTTCACTCTGTGGTGGGATTGGATCTGAAGGCTTTGCGGTTAACTTCCAGATTGACAATGATTGTATCAAAGACACTGAACATACGACAGACCAAGATGACATAAAATCCAAAAACTGACATATAGGCTGCGCCCGCGCTTATATCCCGTCCTGAAGAACGGGGCTTTACGCACTAAACGGGTAAAGCTCGCATAACGCTGCCCGCTGTGTCAAACGGCGCGCGGGTAAAACCAAAGTGCAGTAGCAACCAGAATTCAAAACACGGGTAGGACACCAATAGCTTCAGTTTGTCATGAGATCTTTGCAGTTTTGATGCTGGGTCTAGGTTCGTGTGCTCATCGCGATCGACTACACATACGACTTCATCGAAAGGTTTGAGGCGTCTAATGGCGTTCTGGACAATTCCCTTTGGATCTGTGTGCCCACAATGTGTGATTTCTACTTTGGCAGATGCTCGGAAATAAATAGCAGCTTCCTCAAGATAGGTCTTGGCCGATCTGCTATCTTCGCAAATGATCAAGATCTGCGGTTGCGGCTTAAAGCGAGGTTTGCCTCGCTTGAAAGACAGAGCACTTCGAGGCATGACTAACCTCGACGCACAAACGGTAATGCACGATAACGGCCCTCGTAATATCGCTTTTCTAGGTCTTCGCTTTCGCGCCCCTCAAAATCGTGTGCACAGCGCAAGTCGGTTGCACCGGCTGCGTTGCGTTCCGTAAACCATATTTGATCGCGCCGAAGTAATCGAGTGTCCATCAAGTGTGTGTCATGAGTCGTGAAGATCAGCTGGCATCCGAGCTCACCTTTAATGTGCCGCTCAATCAGGGCTTGTACTACCTGTGGATGCAGGCTGCTATCGAGTTCGTCTACAAAAAGCACTTTATTTTTTGCGCCATCACCCGAATGTCGAAAGACAAACCAGGGCAGTGCAAATCCCATCAGGTTTTTGGTGCCGTCTGACTCTTCGCTTAAATCAAAATCGACTTCACCAAGCACGGTTTTGTGCGTCAGTGTGGTCTTTAATGTCGTAGTTACCTCATCACGGGTTGTGCGTATTGCGGTCACAGGTACATCAACATCACTTAATAAGTCAGCCACTTCCTGGCCAAACGCTGGTTCTTGTGAGATGAGCTGTTGCGTCAGATGAAGGCTCGCTTTCATGCCTTGCGACTCGAACATGAGGTCGGCTAGCCATAGGTAGGGTTGGCGTAATTGTTTCAATTCAGTGCTGCTGTTAGCGACGGCTTGCGACAGGAACAAAACTTGTGGACCAGTCAGTTTTTGCCAGATGTCATGCAAGTCCGCACCACCTTCCAAGCGTTTGCCAAACGCGTATTGTTCGGTTGATCCATCGAACGTTCGGTCGTAAAGCAAATAGGCCCGGCCTTTGTTGTAGACGGTTAGTTTTTCTTGATGAATACGTTTCGCCGTCAGTGCAAGCTCGAATGAATAGCGCAAACCCGACTCAGCGAAGTGCACTTCAAATCGGGACGGTTCGTGTCGCAACACAGGATCAAACCGAAAAGCGGATACAGGTAGTTCCGTGGTTTCGGGTGAGGGCTTGGCTTGTGCCATTTCGGACACTAGTTTGAGCGCTAGAAAGATAGTGCTCTTGCCTGAAGCGTTGGGTCCATAGATGGCTGCGGCTTTCAAGAGTGCGGGAAAGTTTTCGTCAGTGACGGGATGATTGATGGTGTTTTCTTTCTTTTTTAGTCGCGATGCTGCGACCATCGACAAAGTCTGTCGAGCACGGATGGATCTGAAGTTCTCAATAGACAGTTCTATTAGCACCGCTGCTCACTAAGGTCGTCTAGGATTAAAAAAAACTGTAGATAATGGCATATACTATCAGAAAAAATAACTATAAATCGACACAAAGTGCAGAAAAACTGCACTTTAGTAACTTTCTTCAATTGTCTTTAACGCAGGTAAACAAACGAATCGAGCGCTCGAACCTGCACTGCAGGTCATTTGGGTGCCTAGGGCATGCGCTGCGCAAGACGATGAACGTAGCTGTGATTTTGCCAGTTCATCACAAGTTCAGAGCTACATGTGGCGCCATCCTTTGCACTTTGTTGTTTTGCATGCTTATTCATTGCGGCACTACGTAAATGGGGTTGGTGTTGTAGGGACTGCCTGCACCATAGGGATTGTTGATGCTGTCTGGCGAATACGGACTGCCATATCGACCGTACGGATTTGAGGTCGAGTCCGGGTCGTAGGGATTGGCGCTTAATCTGCCGCGGTAGTTGCCATCGCTGTCATAGAGTTTTGGGGCGTCCGTGGCATATGGGTTGTTGGCGGACTTATTGCTGTAGGGACTGCCATATTGACCGTACGGATTGTTCACGCTGTTTGGGTTGTAGGGGCTGTCGGCGCCGTAGGGATTGTCAATACAGCGTGGGTCATACGGACAGGTCTGGGCCAATGCGGTGGCGCTGTGGATCAGCAAGGTGGCACCAAGTGCCATGCTCAGCATCACGCACAAGCATTGCAGGGTTGGCATAGCCGGTGATAATAAACCACGCACTGATCTTGGTTTGAGTCGTTGGTGCCATTGATGGATTCGCTGGATGTGCATGACCGAGTCCTTTTAAAAGTTCGGTCACCAGTGTGACTGCCTTGGTGTCTCATGAGGTGAGACATGGAAGTCGGCATCGGTCAGCCTGGCAAGTTAAATGTGCGGTGTGGGTAAATACCGAGTTGTAATTTTGCGTAGACCGGTCTAATCTAAATTCATGATCAATGCACTAATTTCCGGCAAGCACAAAATCGATGATGAGGCGCAAGCACCCAAGGGCAAGCGCGCGTTAAACCGTGCGAAGTTATTGCGCACGGGTGCCGAGCTACTTAGCGAGCAAAGCTATGCATGCACAGGTGTTGATCACATTATCGTAAAGACCGGCTTAACAAAGGGCACTTTCTATCACTACTTCAAGAGCAAAGAGCAGTTTGCGCTTGAAGTAGTCGATTTGTATGCCGACTATTTCAATCAAAAGCTTGATACGTATTTGTTCAATGACTCACAGCCGCCACTTGAGCGATTGTCGGCTTATGTCAGTGACACCATCCGAACCATGAAGCGTGACAAGTTTACGCGAACCTGCTTGGTTGGTAACTTAAGCCAAGAGCTCGGCGGTCATGACTCTGCCTTAGTCGATGCGCTTAAAGCTGCGTTCGCTGGCTGGCAGCAGCGTGTGGACACTTGCCTCGATGAGGCGCAGGCGCGAGGTGATATCAGTGAAACTGCCGATACGCATGAACTGGCGGCGCTGTTCTGGATGGGATGGGAGGGGGCTTTGATGCAGGCACGGTTGCTTAAACGCGCCGACCCGATTCAATCCTTCTTTGAGGGCTATACGAAGGTGGTACGGAATTAGGTGAAGTGGGTAGTCACTTCGGTGGGGGGCGACGCTTGTCTAGCGTCGTGTTGGGTAGTAATGTAAAAAGAAGTAAATGCGTTGAAATACTTATAAAGCTGAAATACAGCTAAACAAACAGCGCTGCATCACATAACAAAAATAGGGGGACAGGTTGTGAATATCGTCACATCCATGCTGACACGGGCGCGTAGCCATCCGGCGCTCGAGGCAGTGACATCGATCGATGGCACGCTGACATTTGCGCAACTCGCACACAACGCGCACGCGCTAGCAGCGGCACTACGCAGTCAAGCTAAGCTCGAGGCCGGCGACCGAGTGGTGCTTTTCATGGAAAACCGCGGCGCCTACTTTGAGGTATTGATGGCGTGCTGGATTGCCGGCGTGGTGCCCGTGCCTGTGAATGCCAAACTGCACCCGCGCGAACTTGGCGTCATCATCGAAGATTCAGGTGCCAGGCTTGTGTTCACCAGTGAGGCCCTGCACGACAGCGTTACTCAACTGGTGGCTGACATGCCCGCTGCACCGCAACTGGTCAGCGTGCAAAGTGGTACTTACAGGGATTGGTTGGCACTCGATGTGCCGGGTAGCCTTGCTGTGCACAATAGCGCACCCAACGATCTGGCTTGGTTGTTTTACACCAGTGGCACCACCGGGGCACCCAAAGGTGCGATGCTCACACACCGCAATCTCATGATGATGGTGTTGCAGTATTTTGCGGATGTGGACGCCATCAAGCCAGGTGAAACCATGCTTCACGCAGCACCCCTATCGCATGCCAGCGGTCTGTATGCGTTGCCACACTTGTTAGCCGGTGGGCACCAAGTGGTTCAGCCTGGATTCGATGCACAGGCCGTGCTTGAGGCACTGCAGCAATATCACGATGTCACGCTGTTTGGCGCACCCACCATGTTGACCCGATTGTTGACTGCCTCAGTTGGCATACCTAACGCCCGGGGTCATTTGAAGATGGCTTCTTATGGTGGTGCGCCGATGTACTTGAATGACTTGCTGGCAGTGATGGACGTGTTTGGCACAGACCTGTTTGCGGTCTATGGTCAAGGCGAGAGCCCCATGACGATCACTGGGTTATCAAAACATGACCACCGTGGCCGGCAGGATGCCGAGCACTTGGCGCGATTGTCCTCATGCGGCACCGCTCGAACCGGCACGCAGGTCAAAGTGGTTGATGAGCAAGGACAGACATTGCCAGTCGGTGAAACCGGCGAAGTGGTTATTAGGGGTGACACTGTGATGTTGGGCTACTGGGGCAATGAGGCCGCCACACAAAAGGCGCTACATGATGGGTGGTTGTGGACCGGTGACATCGGCGCATTCGACGACAAGGGTTACCTGACACTGAAAGATCGGTCCAAAGATCTGATCATTCGCGGTGGCAGCAACATCTATCCGCGTGAGATTGAGGAGGTATTGCTCAAGCACGCGGCAGTTGCTGAAGTATCGGTGGTGGGTCGCCAACACGCTGACCTTGGGGAGGAGCCAGTGGCGTTTGTGGTGGCTCGAGACGGTGCGGCTATCACTGAACAGGAACTCGATGCCCTGTGTCTTGACCACATCGCGCGATTTAAGCGACCGCGGGCGTACTTCTTTCAAGATAGCTTGCCTAAAAGTAACTACGGCAAGATTCTTAAAACTGAGCTCAGAAAAAAGCTCGATTCGGATAAAACATCATGAGACCGGTATATATCTCTGGCATTGGTTCAACGGCGTTTGGGCGACATCACGACATGTCAATTGAGTCTCTGGCCACACAAGCCAGTAGCCAGGCGATTAAGGAGTCTGGCCTTGCACGTGAGCAGTTGGGCGCACTGTACCTGGGCAACTTCATCAGCGGCCCCTTAAATGGTAAAGAGGTGCTCGCCGGTATTGTCGCTGACCGTCTTGGTTTGCCGGGCAATATTCCCTGCACCAAAGTCGAGGGTGCTTGTGCTTCGGGTGGGATTGCGTTTCGCCACGCCTGGCTGGCGGTGGCTTATGGCATGTGTGACGCCGCCTTGGTCGTCGGCGTAGAAAAAATGACGCATGCCACCACCGCAGAAGTGACCTCAGCGTTGAACTGCGCTATGGACAACGAGTTGGATGGACCGAATGGGCTGACATTTCCTGGTTTGTTTGGTTTGGTGTGGCGAGCATATGACCGTGCATTCGGTTTGGCGCGCGATGACGTCTCGGCGGTGGTCATAAAAAACAAGCGCCATGGCCTATTAAACCCATTGGCCCAAATGGGTGGCCAGCTCTCATTTGATGAGATTGCGGCATCGGCGATGATCGCAGACCCCCTGCAACTGTTTGATTGCTGTCCGGCCACTGACGGCGCAGCAGCGCTGGTCTTGTGTTCCGAAGCCATGTATCGCGAGTCACGCAAGCAGCCTGTCAGGGTGTTGGCTTCGGTGCAAACCAGTGGGGCGCCGCAAATTGCCAAGCACCTAGATCTTTGCACCTTTGAGGCGACGGTCAGTGCCGCGCAACAGGCCTATGCGAGCGCCAAGATTGGCGCATCCCAGATCGACGTGGTGGAGTTGCATGATTGCTTTTCTATGGCGGAGATTGTCGACAGCGAAGATCTGGGTTTAGTGCCTCGCGGCCAAGGCGCCAAATGGGCGGCTGAAGGTAGGACCGATATCGGTGGTGATGTCGCTATCAACCCAAGTGGTGGTCTGCTGGCCAAGGGTCATCCTGTAGGAGCCACCGGCGTGGCTCAGATCTACGAGGTTGTGCGACAACTGCGTGGTGAACACGACAACCAAGTTGCTGGCGCGCGCACAGGGTTGACGCACAACTTAGGTGGCACGGGCGTGGCTTGCACGGTCAATATTTTGCAGGCAGAGCAATGACACGAGCTGCACTTGATATCAATGTGTTTCGTTGTCAGGGCTGTGGTGCCTTGCATGAGCGTCGCCCAGTGATTTGCCCGAGCTGCCTTGGCGAGGTCTTCGACGACCATTCAGTGCCTGGTGTCGGCACTTTAGCGAGTTGGACCACCATCCGCAAACCACCGTTGGCGCATCGCGGTCATGGGCCATACGACGTGGCAGTGATTGATCTGTCGGTTGGTTTGCGTATCACCGGCCGTATTGTTTCAGAGACTCACGAGACGGGGTCACAGGCCGAACATCAGGCGGGGCTCCAGGCAAGGCGGCAGGCAGAGCTACGGGTGGGTGCCCCAGTTGGTTTGATGCATCGGATCGATAGCGGGGGCGAGACGATCAACGTTTTTGAAGTAATGGAAACGGTCACAGAACAATAGAGAAATAAGTAGGGCTGCAACAAGCAACACGGCAACAAGCAACACGGCAATCAGCATGCGAAGCCACAAGTAGACAAAGCAAAAAGCAGACAAAGCAAAAAGTTAACAAAGGTAGCAACAACATGACAGACATTCGGTATGAGGCGCACGGCGCTGTTCGGTTAATTACGATCAATCGACCCAATAAAATGAACTCACTGGATTTTGAGGCCAACGATGAGATGGTTCGCGTCTGGCGAGAGTTTGATGCTGATGATGATGCACGCGTTGCCGTGCTCACCGGTGCCGGTGAGCAGTCGTTCTGTGCGGGGGCGGATCTTAAAACCTATACGATCAATTTTGCGCAGGCGCCAGCGCCCGAGTTTCGTCGCAAGTACACCAATGGGCCGGGGTTTGCGGGCATTACGCGCAACCTAGACATCGACAAGCCGATTGTGGCTGCAGTCAATGGTTACGCTATCTCGGGCGGTTTCGAGTTGGCACTGGCCTGCGATCTGCGGTTTTGTTCACCGAATGCCGAGTTCGCTTTGCAAGACGCGAAGTGGGGGTTTCATGCCTGTGATGGTGGCTTGATACGGTTACCGCAGATCGTGGGTCTGGGCCACGCCATGGAGATTATCTTGTCCGGTGAACGGGTCGATGCCGATCATGCCTATCGGATTGGGTTGGTGAACCGGATCTATCCTCAAGCCGAACTGCTTGATAAGACCATGGACTACGCACAGATGCTGGCCTCGCGTGCACCACTGTCACACCGATTCGCCAAAGAAGTGATGCGTCGCTCAATGGGTATGCCGATGGGCGAGGCGCTAGCGCTGGAGTCACGCTCATTTCGTGATGTGGCAATGACCGCCGATTTGGCTGAAGGAGTGCAGTCATTTAAGGAAAGAAGGCCGGCCAAGTTTGAGGGAAGCTGAGATAGTCCGTTGAACAGCGGACATGTGGTGGTTTTTAACCGGTGGCCTATATCTATTGAATAGCGTCAGCCAGTGAGCATAGGGTGTGATGTGAGAAAAACGAATGTCGCTAGAAACTAGAGTTAAGCGCTTCATTATGCAATGTCGTGATGAGGTGTTTGTTCGTTCTGATTTTTCTCGATTTGGCAGTGCCGCTCAGGTCTCGCGGGTGCTTCGTCGCTTGGTAGAGTCCGGTCGTTTAGTCAAGCTCGGTATCGGCATTTATGCCAAGGCCAAGCGCAGCGTGCTCACAGGACAATCAATTCCCGTTCGACCCGTTGACGTTTTAGCGCCGATAGCGCTCGAGAAGCTCGGTGTGTCTGTGAAACCAAGCCAACTCAGTAGAGCTTATAACAACAGGGAAACAACTCAAATACCGGCAGGTACAGTTATTAACACGGGTAAGCGTCGCATCAATCGGCGTATTGGATTTGGCGAACGCGTTGTGACCTATGAGAAGACTAACTGAGCAACAAGTTGAGCTGATTGACGCCTGGCTTGCCCAGAGTGGTACGAATGAAATTCGGACACCTGGGTTAATTTTTTGCGGGTTTCGTTCAGGTTGCTCGTACGCAGCTGTTAGCATCTTCTTGTCGTCGTAAGTCCCCACTTGCCACCCGCTTTCCCGGAGTTCTTATGAAATGCGTTTCACGTTTGCGTTTACGTTTGCGTCTAGGCTTGTTGCTGTTCGTTTTGATGGCTCTGCCGTTGTTTTCCCCGACGGCGGTTTGGGCTGATACGTCCTGCCATCCCACGATCGATGAAGCACGACCGCAATTCACCATTGGCTACGGCAGTTTGATGCAAGAAGAGTCTCGTCTGCGCACCGCACCCAATACAGGGGAGGCGATGCCGGTGATGGTCACGGGATTTGAGCGCGCCTTTAATGCATCTGGCAACCCAGTTGGGTTTAGTACCACGTACCTCGGCGTCATTGACAAAGAAGACGCTAAGATCGCAGCTGCCTTGTACCAGGTGTTTCGAAGCGACGATATCAAGGCCACAGACAGGCGTGAGTCGAGCTATTGCCGTTTTAGTGTGTCACCGGACCAGATCCGCGTGCTTACCGGTGCCGATATTCCGGCCAATGGCCAATACTGGATCTATGTCAATAAGCCCGATTATCGAGCACCGGCATCGGAACGACTACCCTTGGTGCAGTCTTACATTGACATTTTCCTCACGGGGTGCCAGCAACTGAGCCCACGTGCCACGGCGTTTGAGGGCAACTTCGCGGTGGCGTGTCTGGAGACCACCAAAGGCTGGTCCACTCACTGGGTCAATGATCGGCTATATCCCAGACGCCCGTTTATTTATCAGCCTAACGCTGGTTGGATTGATCGATTACTCAACGAGCACATTCCTGAGTTCCAGTCCGTGCGCATCGAGTAGCTTCAGATGATTGTGCGTTCGTGAGCGATTCTGATCTCAACTTGTACCCGTCCATCACGCCGTTTCGCGAAGGGTTGTTCGAGCTCGATCATGGGCACCAGATGCATTGGCAACTCAGTGGCAATGCCGATGGTCAGCCGGTGCTATGGGTTCATGGTGGGCCGGGCAGTCGTGCTAGTCCCATGCATCGACGTTTGTTTGACCCGAACAAGTATCTGATCATTCAGTACGATCAACGCGGCTGTGGGCGAAGCCTTCCCAAGGGTGAGACCCGACACAACACTACACAGGACCTTTTGGCTGACATTGAACGTTTGAGACGTTTCCTT
>Ga0209953_1000768_pt1 | contig 11011 bp, 8 predicted proteins | sample SalPonred_H2O_MG_FD_185713 | JGI IMG/M metagenome (GOLD analysis project Ga0209953, IMG submission 185713) | Salt pond water microbial communities from South San Francisco under conditions of wetland restoration - Salt Pond MetaG... | ecosystem: Environmental > Aquatic > Non-marine Saline and... | reverse complement strand
CGCGAGGGCAAGCTTGATCCTGTCATTGGGCGTGACGATGAAATTCGTCGCTCTATTCAGATCCTACAGCGCCGCACTAAAAATAACCCGGTGCTCATCGGTGAGCCCGGTGTCGGTAAAACCGCCATTGTTGAGGGTTTGGCGCAGCGCATTGTCAATGACGAAGTGCCAGAGACCTTGCGCGGTAAAAAAGTCTTGTCGCTCGATTTGGCTAGCCTTTTAGCGGGTGCCAAGTTTCGTGGTGAGTTTGAAGAGCGCCTGAAAGCCGTACTGAAAGAACTCTCCCAAGACGATGGCAGCAATATTGTCTTTATTGATGAGATCCACACCATGGTAGGCGCTGGTAAGGCCGAAGGCGCCATGGATGCTGGCAACATGCTTAAGCCTGCGCTCGCGCGTGGTGAGTTGCATTGCATTGGTGCAACCACCCTTGATGAGTACCGCAAGTACATCGAGAAAGATGCCGCGCTTGAGCGCCGGTTTCAGAAGGTCTTGGTCGATGAGCCCAATGTGGAGTCAACGATTGCGATTTTGCGTGGTCTGCAAGAGAAGTACGAGGTGCACCACGGCGTTGACATCACCGATCCGGCCATTGTGGCAGCTGCCGAGTTGTCGCACCGCTACATCACGGATCGATTCTTGCCGGATAAGGCCATTGACCTGATCGACGAGGCGGCTTCGCGTATTCGCATGGAAATTGACTCCAAGCCTGAAGTGATGGACCGGCTTGAGCGACGCATCATCCAGTTAAAGATTGAACGCGAGGCCATTAAAAAAGAGTCCGACGAGGCCTCTAAGCGTCGTCTACAAAACCTTGAAGAAGAGCTCGAGAGTTTGCAGCGCGAATACAACGACTTCGAAGAAGTGTGGAAGTCAGAGAAAGCGGCGGTGCAAGGTACTCAGGCCATCAAGGAAGAAATCGACCGGGCGCGTGCTGAAATGGCTGAGCTGCAGCGCAAAGGGCAGTTCGACAAACTCGCCGAATGGCAATACGGCAAGTTGCCTGAGCTTGAGTCCCGCCTGAAGGCAGCCGAGGGCCAGGCGCAGGGCGCTGATGAGAAGCCCAAGTTGTTGCGCACCCAAGTGGGTGCCGAGGAAATCGCTGAAGTGGTGTCTCGGGCAACTGGTATTCCTGTGTCCAAGATGATGCAAGGCGAGCGCGAGAAGTTGTTGCTCATGGAAGACCGCTTGCACGAGCGTGTGGTTGGTCAAGATGAGGCGGTCAGTCTCGTAGCTGACGCGATTCGTCGCTCCAGAGCCGGTTTGTCTGATCCTGCGCGTCCTTATGGCTCGTTCTTGTTTCTTGGTCCCACGGGCGTGGGCAAGACGGAGTTAACGCGTGCGTTGGCAAGCTTCTTGTTTGACTCTGATGAGCACCTGGTTCGTATCGACATGAGCGAGTTCATGGAAAAGCACTCGGTGGCACGCTTGATTGGTGCGCCACCCGGCTACGTGGGCTACGAAGAAGGTGGCTACCTGACCGAAGCGGTGCGACGCAAGCCCTACAGTGTGGTGTTACTCGATGAAGTTGAGAAAGCCCACCCGGATGTGTTCAATGTACTGCTTCAAGTGCTTGACGATGGCCGTCTGACCGATGGTCAAGGACGCACCGTGGACTTCCGTAATACCGTGATTGTGATGACGTCTAATTTGGGTTCGCAACACATTCAGGCCATGTCGGGTCAGTCCTATGAGGCGGTCAAAGAGGTGGTGTGGGAAGAAGTCAAAAACCACTTCAGGCCGGAGTTCTTGAACCGGATTGATGAGGTAGTGGTGTTTCATGCGCTGCAAAGCGATCAGCTGCAAGCGATTGCTGAGATTCAGATCGAACGATTGGCCGAGCGTCTGAAAGCGCAGGACATGGTGCTTGAAGTCACGCCAGCGGCCTTGGCTGAGCTCGCGCGTGCTGGGTTTGATCCAGTGTTTGGGGCACGACCGCTTAAGCGGGCCATCCAGCAAAAACTGGAAAACCCCGTCTCCAAGCTTATTTTGCAGGGCAAGTTTGGGCCCAATGACGTGGTGCCAGTTGACTGGCGTGATGGTCAGTTCGTGTTTGATCGGACTTTGCAGTAATTTAGCCGCGCCTCATTATTTCTAAGGGCTGGTTTTTGCGGTGGTTGCAAGCAAACAGGTATGATTGGGGGGCTTTAGATGACGGGCTTTGAAGCCCTAGACACACTGGTAGACCATGGAAGAGACCCTCGAGTCGGATAAGAACACCGCGAAGACCACCGCGACCAACGTGAACACCCCCACGCAGCGACAAATCAGCGAGTCGATGCTGAGTCGGATAAGAACACCGCGAAGACCACCGCGACCAACGTGAACACCCCCACGCAGCGACAAATCAGCGAGTCGATGCTGAGTTGCGTGGTACCGGCGTTTAATGAACACGACAATCTTGCGGTACTGCTGCCTAAGCTGAAAGTGGCTTTGCAGGGTTTGACTGATTACTGGGAAGTGGTGGTGGTCGATGATGGCAGCAGTGACACCACGCCCGACCTCATGGCCATGCTCTCGCGTGAGCCGGGTATTCGGTACGTGCAACTGTCACGTAATTTTGGCAAAGAGGCGGCTTTAACCGCAGGCATTGAAGCTGCCGCCGGTGATGTGGTGGTGCTCATGGATGCTGACTTGCAGCACCCGCCGGCGTTGCTCGCGCAGATGGTTGCGCGCTGGGAAGTCGGTGTGGACATGGTCTATGCCGTGCGCGAAAGTCGCGAAGACGAAGGGTGGCTTAAACGTTTCGGTAGCCGGCTGTTTTATTCCCTGCTGCGCAGTGAGGCAGGCGTTCAGGTGCCACCGCACGCCGGTGACTTTCGCTTGATGGACCGCACTGTGGTGCAAGCTTTGATGCAATTACCCGAGCGCGACCGGTTTATGAAAGGCCTCTACGCTTGGGTAGGGTTTCAAACGGAAGCTTTGCCATTCATGCCCGAGAGTCGCATGTCCGGTAAAAGTCATTTCAGTGCCTGGCGACTATGGCGCCTGGCCATGGCCGGGCTAATGTCTTTCACCACTTGGCCTTTGCGCGCTGTCAGTGTGTTGGGATTCGTGGTGTCGATCTGCTCGTTTATCTACGGCATCTTTATCGTGGTTGAGTACCTGCTGTATCACAACCCGGTGGCGGGTTGGCCGACGATTGTGACGATATTGTTGTTTTTTTCAGGGATCAATTTGCTGTCACTTGGCATTGTGGGCGAGTACATCGCGCGCATTTTCAAGGAGGTCAAGCACCGTCCTGTGTACTTGGTGCGCCAGTCACTTGGCACGGCCGCCGGGATTGAAAGCCCAGAGCCTGCTCGCCAGAAACGTAAACGCCGCCACGCCAACGAGGATGAGCGCCAAGAGGAGCTCGTAAGGCAACCGGGTCTGTTTGAGTAGGATGGCGTAGCTCGTCTCGTTAATGGCAAACCCGATGGCTGACAACAAGAAGAATCGCCAAACGGCATCTTTGATGTGACCGCGCTGGTAACGAAAGGTCAGTTGATAGTGGCCCATGAAAGACACACCAAATGCCACCAACCACCCCACGACATTTGCCACGAGCGGGGTAAGATAGGTGCCTGAGACCAGAAGCACCACAACGACCCAGTGCACAAAGGCAGCACTGGTGCCGACGGCCACAAACCAGCTGAGTTGGTGAGAGAGTTTTTTCATGGGCAGTGATTCGTTTAATGTAGGCGCAACAGAAGCGGGCAGAACAGAAGCAGACAGATCGTGGACGTCTGTGGCGATTTGTGCTGACGATTTCGGTGTAGACCCCCAAGTAGACGCCGCTATTGTAGAGCTCGCAGCGATTGGGCGCCTAAATGCAACGAGCGTGCTCATCGACGCCGGTATTAGCGAGGCGTCTGTGGCCAGCTTGGCCGACCTAGATATCGATGTGGGCTTGCACCTGAACTTCACAGATGCACTCGGTGATTTGACGGACTCAGCGGTGATGCCACTTAAATCCTTGATCTGGCGTGCACATGCACGGCGGTTGTCGCGAGACTGGGTGCGTCAAACGATTGAGCGCCAGGTCTCGCGGTTTGAAGCTCGCTTTGGTCGTTGCCCTGACTACGTTGACGGCCATTTACACGTCCACCAATTGCCCGTGATTCGCGAGGCACTGCTTGAGGTGTTAGGTACACGTGAGTTACCAGAAGGTTTTTGGGTACGTGATACGCGTGCGGGTGCTTTGGCTGGATCAACTGGCTCTGAGCGCTTTAAGGCCTGGGTAGTGGGCCATCTGGGCATGGCGAGCTTGGCTGGCAAAGCTGCGCATCAGCGCATCGGACACAATCAGGGGTTTTTTGGGGTGTATGACTTCACTGGTGCGCATCGCCCATTCATGCAGATGATGCAAGACTGGTTGGCTGGCGCCACCTCAGGTGCGCTGGTGATGACGCATCCGGCTGCTGCGCAGTTAAACGGTGACCCGATTGGTCAAGCACGTGTGCAAGAGTACGTTGCACTAGGTAGCCCAGCATTTGGTGCCTTACTGCAAGACAGTGGTGTTCGTCTGAAGCGCCTGTCTCAGACGTTGTCTTCTTTGCCGTAGAACTTCACGCCAATTTTGATGCGGTCACGTCCTTGCGAGCGGCGGTGCCGGTTGGTGTCACGCAGTGAATACACGCATCCACAGTACTCTTGCTGGTAGAACGACTCACGTTTACTGATTTCGATCATGCGTTGCGAGCCACCGTGCTTGCGCCAGTTATAAGTCCAATACGACAGGTTGTCGTAGCGCGCGGCAGCGCGCTCACCACAGCCGTTGATTTGGTTCATGTCTTTCCAGCGCGAGATACCTAGCGAACTGGTGATGGTGTCGTAACCATGTTCTGCGGCATACAAGGCGGTGCGTTCGAATCGCATGTCAAAGCACTTGGTGCAGCGCTCACCACGTTCGGGTTCGTTTTCTAGGCCGCGGATGCGTTCAAACCAGTTATCAACATCGTAATCGGCATCGATAAAGCCAATCCCGTGGCGCTCGGCAAACCGGATATTCTCCTGCTTGCGGATTTCGTATTCCTTGACCGGGTGAATGTTCGGGTTGTAGAAAAAAATGTCGTAATCAATGCCTGCGGCCAGCATGGCTTCCATGACTTCGCCCGAGCAGGGCGCGCAACAAGAGTGCAACAACACCTTCTTGGCACCTGGGGGCGGTTGCAGGCTTGGGCGCAGTGCATCGGTTGCTGCCACGGCCGTTGCTTGGGCCTTGGGCTCACTCGCTTGCGGCGTCTGAGAGTTTCCGGATTGCGTCATGTGTTGATTTAAGTCAATTGATCGTGGTCAAGTTTCTATTTTAATGCCCCTAAGGACAAGTGCTTAGACAAATTTTAGACAAATCTTAGCCAAATCCGTATTTGTCAGGGTTCTTGCGATGTTTTCATGTTTTTGGTGCGGAGGCAAATGATGGAACGACGAGCATTTTTAGCAGGCGCAGCCGCTTTGGCTGCTACCGGGTGGGGGCCACCGGCCATCGCGAAATCAGACGCCAAGGCACGCGTGGTCATTGCCGGTGCAGGTGCGGCTGGCTTATCGATTGCCGCCCGCTTAGCGCGACAGATGCCCAACGCCACCATCACCATCTTTGACAAACGCCGTGACCACTACTTTCAGCCTGGCTGGACGCTCGTTGGCGCTGGTTGGTGGAAAGCGTCACAAACCGTTGAGTCAACCCGCTCGTACATTCCTTCGGGTGTGCACTGGGTCGAACAAGACATCATCGAATTTAACCCCGATGGCAACCAAGTCACCGACGCCAGCGGACAAAAGCATAACTACGACTGGTTGTTTGTCGCCACTGGGTTGTCGTTGGACTATGACCAGATCCCAGGCATGAGTGTTGATCTCATCGGTTCTAAAGGCATTGCCAGTGTGTATGCCGGTCCCGAGGCCGCTGCAGCCTCGGCACAAGTCATTGATGAGTATATTCAAAAGGGTGGCGTCTCACTGTTTGGTCGCCCGGCGACCGATATGAAGTGCGCCGGTGCACCGCTTAAGATGACGTTCATCACTGAAGACAAGGCCACACGCGCCGGACGTCGCGATGCGTGTCAGATTCGATATGCCGCGCACAACGATGGGTTGTTTGCTGTCCCGATTGTCGATACGCGCGTTAAAGAAATGTTTGCTGCGCGCAAGATCGAAACCATATACAACCACGTCATTCATAGCATCGATGCTGACGCTAAAAAAGCCACTTATCAGACACCCGATGGGTTTGTGACGATGGATTACGACATGATTCACGTCATCCCGCCCATGAGCGCACCGCCCTCGGTGCGTCAAAGTCCATTGGCATGGCAGTCGGGTGCGCAAGCGCCAGGTGGTTGGATCGAAGTGGATCAAACCACTTTGCGCAGCCCACGCTACCCGAATGTGTTCGCTGTCGGCGATGTCGCCGGTGTGCCCAAAGGTAAGACTGCTGCGAGTGTGAAATTCCAAGTGCCTGTGGCAGTCGATCACATGGTGGCTGCGGCCAATGGGTTGGAATCCCCCAAACTCTATAACGGTTACACCTCATGCCCAATGGTGACGGGTTTGGGTAAGGCGATGTTGATCGAGTTTGATTATGACAACAATCTTGTGCCGTCATTTCCGTTTATTGACCCCTTGAAAGAGCTGTGGGTGTCTTGGTTCATTGAAGAAAAAGCGCTGCTTGGCACCTACAAGGCCATGTTACGTGGCTACGCCTAAAGGAGGGTTTGACCATGGATGAAATTAGTGTCTCGATGATTGTGGTCACGCTATGGGAAACCTTTGGCTGGCTGTTTGCGTTTGGTGCCGTGCTGGCGGTGGTTATGTTGGCTATGCTGTTTACAGCGATGATGCGTCGTCGCCGTGCTCACCAACCCGTTGCAGGTCTATTTTGGCGGGGTGTGTTGGTCATGTTGATTGCCGCGGCCATCATCACGCCCTTCGTGCCCTTGTGGACGCTCGCGCCCGTGGGTGACCTGCGTGGCCTCGTTGACTATGTCATCGCTTATGGCATGGCCTTAGCGCCTGGCGCCGTGGTGGGTGTGTTGTGGGTGTACTTCGGTTCGATGCGTACCCCGAAAGTTGCTTGATCGAAAGAGCGCTTAACCAAGGACAGTGTCCCACAGCCGACGCACAGCCGTGATCACGGTTTGCATTTGTTGTGGTGGCACACGTGCTTTATCAGCGCCCTGCAATCGCAGGGCGTGTTGCTGTTTGCGCAGCACCCGATAGGCGTCAATGGCGCCTTGAGCAATGTCTTGTTCAATCAGACCAAGCCGGCTGGCGATACCCAACAGGCCGATATTGCCAAGGTTCGGGATTAAATCGGGGTAGGCATGCGCGTGGCGCAGCACCAGATATTGAGTGACAAACTCCAGATCAACCATGCCGCCGGCGTCGTGCTTTAAGTCAAACAGTTCGCTTTTGTTGGGGTGGCCGTCACTGATTTTTTGTCGCATCTTACGAACTTCTTCTGCTAGCTCAGTGGGGTCACGTCGCATGCACAGCACCGCTTGGCGTACAGCTTCAAAGGCTTGCCCGACCACTGGGTCACCGGCTGCGAAGCGCGCGCGAGTGATCGCTTGATGCTCCCAAACCCAGGCGTGCTCGAGCTGATAGGCTTGAAAGGCATCGACAGATACCGCTAGCAATCCCGCGTCGCCATCGGGCCGCAGGCGTAAGTCTGTCTCGTATAGCCGTCCCGAGGAGGTCATGGTCGAGAGCCAAGAGGTCAGGCGACTGGCCAGTTTGGTGTAGCGTTCGGCAGCATCGGGATCAGGGTCGTCATAGAGAAAGACAATATCGAGGTCAGAGGAGTATCCCAGTTCTTTACCGCCGAGTTTGCCGTAGGCGATGATCGCAAACTTTGGCTTCGGTGCCTCGGCTGCAGGCATTCTCAGAACCAGTGGCCAGACACGATTCAACGTCTCGTTTAATAACAGATCGGCAAGCGCCGAGAGTTGGTCGGCGAGCTTTTCCACTGAGAGCACGCCTGCCAAGTCCTGTGCCAGCAACTGGAAACTCAATTGCCGTTGCAAGTCACGCATCAGGTTCATCTGTTGCTCGACATCGGGTTGACCATCAGCCAAGACACAGGCATCCATGTCAGCGCTGTTGCTCGACATCGGGTTGACCATCAGCCAAGACACAGGCATCCATGTCAGCGTTCAGATTGACTTGCACTCGCGCAAAATCAATCGGCTCCATCAGTGTGCCCCAATCGATCAGACTATCGAGCACCACGGGGTGCTGGATAACGTATTGAGCCGCCCAGGGGCTGGCTGCCATGATGCGTGCCACCCGAGCCAAGGTCTCTGGATACTCAATCAGGAGTGCTAGGTACGCGCTTCGTTGAGCAATCGCCTCAATCAGGTCTAGTAAGCGCGTGGCCGTGGCCATTGGGTTGCTGCTGTTTAAGGCCGCGCCAATGAGTAGCGGCAGCAGATCATCGACACGCTGTCTGCTCTGTGCCGGTAAGCCGCGAATGCGATGACTGTCTAGAAACGCATCCACGCGCTTTGTCATGGGGTCTTGATCGGCACCCAATCGCGCCAGCAATTCAGGCAAGTCTTTGGCATCATGGGCTAGGCTCGGGCCAGAGATGGTTTCTGGTTCAGTTGTGTTGTCGACTGAGGAGCCACTTGACTGGTTATCGTCGTCGGTGGCCAAGCCGGCAATACGAAACGCATCTCGAAATACCGCTTCAACCGCTGTTCTGTGTTGCGCGAGGGTGCGTTCAAAGGTGTCTGCAGGCATGCCCATGGCTGCTGCGAGTGCGCCGCGCATGTCTGGGTCACTTGGCAGCAGGTGCGTTTGGGCGTCCTCGCGGTATTGCAAGGCGTGTTCGACACGCCTGAGAAACACATAAGCGTCGGCCAATTCGCATACAGTAGCTTCGGGCAATAAACCTGCACGCTGCTGGGCTTGCAAGGCTTGCAATAGGGGACGCTGCTGCAGGGCGGGCATTTTGCCGCCGCGAATCAACTGGGTCAGTTGCACTACGAACTCGATTTCACGAATCCCCCCATTACCCAGTTTGATGTTGTGTTCGGTGTCAACGCCGTTTCTGGCTGAAGCGCGACGCTGCCAGTCTTGGCGAATGCGCTCGCGCAAGTCTCTGAGCGCAGCAAGGGCGTCAAAGTCAAAGTACTTACGGTAGACAAATGGCTGGCGCATGCTTTCGACATGCTGCTCGGTCAGGCTCATGTCACTGTCCGCAAAAAAGCGTGCTGGCATGATGCGACCCTTTAACCAGGCGTAGCGCTCCCACTCCCGGCCTTGTGTAAACAGGTATTGCTCAAACGCATCGAGGCTCCAGGCCAAGGGGCCAGCGTCGCCATCGGGGCGCAGGCGCAAGTCGGTGCGAAACACCTGACCGTGTTCATCAGGCTCAGAGATGATGGGCATCATGCGCCGGGTAACATTGCCAAAAAACTCGTGGTACGACATCGGTCTAGGCCCGGTGGTCTCGCCTTCGTCACCGTACAGCATGATGAGATCGATATCAGACGAGACATTTAACTCACCACCGCCAAGCTTGCCCATACCGATGATGATCATCTCCATGGGCTGCCCCGAACTTGGGTCCAGTGGCGCACCGTGGCGCGCCACCATGTCTTGCATGACACTGCGGTAGGCTTGCTCCACGGCTATTTCAGCCAAGCGCGTCATGGCCCCGGTGACTTCAGATAGGTCAGCTTGACCGGTAAGATCGCGAACCATCACGGCGTAAAACACCCGCTCGCGCAATTGTCTAAGCACCCGCCGGCAGTCAGTGACCGACAACACGGTTTGATCGGGTGTCTGTCCACTAAGTGTTTCGAACCACCTAGCAAGACAATCAGGGGTAATATCGTGCTCACACGTCGATTGCAGCCAGTCAGCCAGCTCAGGGTTGGCCTGCAGCCGACGATTTAAAGCGCCGGACCATTGGCTAGCAGTCATTAGTGATTCAGATTTCATGGACAATGTCTCGCGCAGTCGAAGTAACTATCTGGCTAAACCAAGATGTCAGCTTAAACTGCTATAAATATCGGGGTAACTATCGTATTACGATATCCCATTGATTCAATGTCGGGCGGGAATCTCTTTGTCTTTTGTCAAACTTGCACTTCGAATTGTGCTGATCACTGCCATCGTGGCGTATTTCGTGGTGGCCGCTGGTCTGTTGGTAGCTCGTTACTACGTGTTGCCCCGTGTCGATCAGTGGCGTCCCGATATTGAAAAAGCCTTAAGCGAAGCCGTCGGTACGCCGGTGACGTTTGACGCCATCAGCGCCGAATGGCGAGGCTTGAATGCTGATCTGACGCTAACTAACCTAACCATTCGTGACGAGAATGGTGTTGCCCAACTTGGTATCCCCAAAACAGATGTGATTTTGTCCTGGCGCAGCTTATTCGCTATGCAGCCGGTGTTTCGTTATGTCGGCCTTGACGATGTCATTGTCGTTGCCATGCGTGCACCCGAGGGGAACATTTTTGTAGGCGGGTTTGATGTCAGTGCCGATGATGATGACACCAGCTTTTGGCAGTCGGAGACTATGCGCTGGTTGTTGGCGCAAGGCCGCTTGAACATACAAAACTCGCGCTTAGTCTGGGTTGACCAACAAGACAATTCAGTACCTCTGGTCTTTAACGACATCGACATCACGGCTGACAACGGTTTGTTCGGTCATCAGCTTAATGTTCGCGTGACGCTGCCCGAGAGTCTTGGGGGCGAGCTCGAGGCGGTCGCCCACATTGACTCGGTGGCGGGCTCCTTGTCGCGGTTTTTGGTCAATGAGCCAGACGGCTACATTTACGCTTCTTTCAGCGAATTGTTTCCCCAGCAGCTAGCACCATGGGTTGATGTCCCTGCGGTACAAGGCAGCTTCGGCGGGCGAATCTGGCTTGATATCCAAAGCGGCAAGTTCACCAATTTTTCTGCCACAGTTGCAGGACGAGATGCGGCGTTTAGCGCAGCCAACGTCAACGACAGTGTCAGCGACAGCGCAGCCCAAACCGAAACCGCGGACGCGACTCAAGCCCTAACTGAAAGTCATACC
>Ga0209953_1000767_pt1 | contig 11029 bp, 18 predicted proteins | sample SalPonred_H2O_MG_FD_185713 | JGI IMG/M metagenome (GOLD analysis project Ga0209953, IMG submission 185713) | Salt pond water microbial communities from South San Francisco under conditions of wetland restoration - Salt Pond MetaG... | ecosystem: Environmental > Aquatic > Non-marine Saline and... | reverse complement strand
ATCATCACATATGGCCCAGCAGGAAATACTTGTTAAGATAGACAATATTAGAAAAACAGTTAAAGGGTCTCTTCCTAATATTTACCTACTGGACGGAGATCTATCAGATTCAGAAGTAAATCAACTGTATAATCACAATAAAGTAAAAGCTATGATTAGCTTTACTAAAGGAGAAGGCTTTGGAAGACCTCTAGCTGAATTTTCAGTAACAGGCAAGCCAATTATTGCTTCCGGGTGGAGTGGCCATATAGACTTTTTAGATAATTCTCTTTCAAAACTAATTGGAGGAACACTAACTAAGATTCATTCTTCTGCTGCCCAGAAAGATGTACTTATTCCAGAAAGTTCCTGGTTTACTCCTGACGATGGAGAGGTAGGAAAAGCACTCAAAAGTATGTATAAAGAGTATAAAAAATATGTACCTCTTGCTAAGAAACAGGCATTTAAAAATAAAAAAGAATTTGGTTTAGAGGCTATGACAATTAAACTAGGTGAAATTTTAGATACCAATTTACCTGAATTTCCTAAACAGGTCGAACTAAAACTACCGGAACTTAAACTACCTAAATTAAAGTAAAATGAAGGATAAATTAGTAGAATGTAAACGCTGTGGCGGCAATGCATGTTACGAACAGCATATCAAAGAAAACACAACTACATGGTTATGTATGGGGTGTGGATTTACTACATCCACAATGATGTTAGTAGGAAGCAAATTAGTACAAGACTTACTTGCTACTTCTCCTGAGCTTTATAAAGATCTTTTGTTTAAAGATGAAGATAACCGTATGTGGGCCCCATCAACTATTACTCTTCCAGGAAAAGGTATGGTGTTCATAGACGGTAACAACAAAGAAAACTGGAAATGGAAAGCAGTCCAAGCTGTGGAAATTACAGAGAAGAAGACAAAGATAAAAGAATACCCAGAAGACCAAACTCATAAAATGAATATGCAAAATGCTAAAGAGTACGGACAGAGAGAGTTTATGGATGCTTTAGAGGTAATAGGATTTTACGATATACAGGAATGAAGATAAGTTACGCATTAACAGTTTGTAATGAGTTTGTAGAAATACAAAGACTTGTTAATTTTCTTCGTGAGAATAAAAGACAGCAAGATGAAATTGTAATTTTATATGATCAAAAAAATGGTGATGAAGAAGTAGCTACCTGGTTAACAAAACAGAATAAATACCCTAACGTTCAATTTTGGAGAGGCTTAGACTTTGAAGGACACTTTGCCGATTGGAAAAACAAACTTACAGAATACTGCGAAGGAGATTATATCTTCCAGATCGATGCGGATGAAATTCCTTCCAAAACTCTTATTGATAATCTTCCAACAATCTTAGAATCTAATTCTGAAAATGAAGTCTTTTTAGTTCCTAGAATAAATACTGTTGCCGGAATAATGCCAGAACATATTAAAAAGTGGAACTGGCAATTAAACGAAAAAGGCTGGGTAAACTGGCCTGACTATCAATGGAGAATATGGAAGAATGTTCCTGAAATAAAGTGGGTTAATAAAGTGCATGAAAGGTTGGAAGGATTTAAAACTTATGCACCTCTTCCTGCAGACGAGCAACTTGCCTTACAGCATCCAAAATCTATCAACAAGCAAATTAAGCAAAACGCATACTATGACACGTTATAAAGTAGGAATAATTGGAAATGGATTTGTAGGAGAAGCTCAAGCATTTGCTTTTGCCCCTATATCTGATTTAAGAATTTTTGATGTAGATCCTTTGAAGGCTACTCATACAAAAGAAAAAGTAGATGAATGTGATTTTATATTTGTTAGTGTTCCTACACCTATGAAGAGAGATGGTTCTCAAGATCTAACCTACATTGAAAAAGTATTTGAACAAGCAGTAGAAGGACCAATTTATATTATTAAATCTACGGTAATTCCTGGAACAACAAGTAGCTTACAAAAAAAATATTCTAAGTTGAATATTATATTTTCTCCTGAGTTTTTAACTGAGAGAACTGCTAAACTTGATATGATTACTCAAGCAAGAATTGTGCTAGGTGGTAAGAAAGAACTAACAGAGAGAGCAGCAAAGTTATTTGAACAGAGATTCAAAAACAGACATATTATTCAAACCGACTCTACAACAGCCGAGCTTATAAAGTATATGAATAATACTTTCTTTGCTACTAAAGTTTCAATCATAAACGAATTCAAATTATTAGCTGATAAGATAGGAGCAAACTGGGACGATGCCCTTTATGGGTTTGCATCAGATGGACGAATAGGAGATAGTCACTTACACGTACCAGGTCCAGATGGACGATTAGGTTACGGAGGTACCTGTTTTCCTAAAGACGTAAACGCTCTATTAACATTTGCAAAAGAAAATAATATTAACCTCAACACAATCGAAGGCGGATGGAAAACTAATCTAGAAGTACGTCCGGAAAAAGATTGGGAAGCCGATAAAGGAAGAGCAGTAAGTAATGAATAGTACTATTTACGGTAACAAGGAAACTGTTAACATTATATTAGACAAGCTAAAAAGTAAAGTACCGTTTACATACATTAGGTACGGGGACGGAGATTTCATAGCAATGTATCCCCAGTCTGTAAATAAAGTTATAGGTAATGCTAACAAGTCTTTTATTACAGAAGAAATACGTCGTAAATTAATAGAGTCTTATGAGATAGATAAACCTAATTATTTAGTAGGTACTCTCAATACTATTATTCATCCTAGAAGTCAGTACCACAACGTCGATTTTAAAAAAATAAACGGAGTAGTAAAAAATCATCCGTCCTCTCTATATAGTGCAATTGGTATTCAAGAAGCATTTATGGAGGACTGGAAAAAATTTGCAGAAATATGTAAGTATATTCAACATAAAAAAGTACTGTATATTAATCATTACTATGAACCTATTCTTACTAAATTTTTTGGCAATAATATTCAGCATATAGAAGTACCTCAATACAACGCTACTGAAAAACATTCAGAAGTACTGTATAAGATACTTAACACGGATGTACATTCTTATGATATAATTATACTTTCATGTGGGCAGTTAGCTAGAGTACTAGCTAAAGATTTATTCAACAGATTACCAGGTAAGACTATTATAGATTTTGGTTCAACCACAGATAAGTTAATCATAGGTACCCCTTCTTTTGAAAAATTGACATTACGTTCACACATAAGTAAAAATAAAAACTTAATTACTAGTAATTTAAATAAAATAATTTCGTATTTTGGAGCAGACTAGTATACTTGTAGATTCAAGAGGTTGTGAATTTGGGTACGAACTTATAATGGTATTACCTTTTGTGTACTGGCTTCATTCTCAAAATAAGGATGTAGCAGTAGTTACCTGTCAACATATGAAAGATTTTTATTTTTTTCTTACCAAAGATAAATGTATAGAAAAGTATAAATCTAGAACAGATATAATACCGCCTGGGCTCCCTTTAAAAGGAATCCATTTTGAAAATTTAGATACAGATAAATGGGAAGTACCAAATTTTAGAGAATTTTACTCCTCTTTTGATCTTCCTTTTACTACTACAAAGCCAATTCTACTAGTAAGTAACAAATATACACAGGAATGGAAAAATGCTCCTGTGAATTTCATACCACTCCAAGTCTTAAACCAAATATTTACCAAACTCAAGGACACCTATCAGATCGTATATAATAGACCTCATAGCAACAAAATCACAGTTGATACTCAAAGACATTACGAGTTTGGGGATTATGAACTAATTAAAGACAAACACCCTGAGGTAATAAACTTAAATAATGTAGAAACTAGATTAAATTATAACCTCTTACAGCTTATTATTGGAAGTAAAACTAGTAAATTTATCTCTGTACAAGGAGGCTCGTCGATACTCTCAAGTCTATTTGGAGGAACAAATATTATATTAGCTAAAAAAGGAAGTGAATTAAAGTTTAATTCCTATAACTGGTACAGTAAATTTTCTGGAGCTTCTATTTTATGGTCTCAAAAGGATGATATCTTCTTAGAAAAAATATTTAATACTTACTAATGATTACAGTTGTTAATGCTTCATTTTACGGAGGTGATAAAGAAATTAAATCTATTGTCAATCAACCTGTATTTAAAAACGTTGAGTATATACTTTATTCTAATAGACCTAAAGTAGCTGAAGGAACTAACTGGAAAGCGGTACAAATAGAACCTATTAATAATGATCCAAGATTAGGTGCTAGATTTATTAAAAGCTCTATTCATTCCTTTCATCCTAAATCTGAGTACTGGTTATGGATTGATTCTAATATGAAAATAGAAAAAGACCCTAACCTATTAGTTGAGAAATATCTTATTAACCACGATGTATGTGCTATGCCTCATCCGGAAAGAAATAATTGGTACGAGGAAGCTTCTATAGTTGCTCAAGGAAGAGATTCTGTTGAAAGTATACAAAGAGCTATAAATAAGTACTACGGAGAAGGATTCCCTCCTACTTCCTTATTTGAGACAGGATGTCTTCTTAGAAGGAATACAAAAATAACACAAAAATTTAATAACACCTGGTGGAAAGAAATTCAGGAAAATAGCATTAGAGATCAATTAAGTTTTCCATATGCTGCATGGAGGCACGGTATAGCGGTAAATACATTCCCCGGTACAAATAGTGTTAATGCTTTAAGATTTGAAGTAAAGAAATATCTTCCTCAATGGGATGAGATAATAAGAGATTGGAATTGATGAAAATAATTTACAGAATATCAGATGCCGGTTATAGTAAAGTAAAGCCGGATTATATCAATAACGAGAACTGTCTTAAAAATGCTACTGAAGTATTTAAAGATGCTGATTGGTTAGTTATCGCTGATAATGTATCTGAAGAGACAGACAATATGGTACAACAGTATGTTACAAAAAGCGATATTTACTATGCATTAAAAGGATCAGGAGCTCTGACATTTAATCTTGCTCTAGATGCAGCATTAAAATATGATGATCAAGAAGTTGTATACTTTATAGAGAATGATTATTTACATAAACCCGAAAGTGAAAGTATAATTAAGGAAGGTTTAGAACTAGGAGCAGCTTTTGTTACTCTATATGACCATCCCGATAAGTATTTAGATCCTTCTAGAGGAGGAAATAAGTATTGTCAAGGCGGTGCTGAAGATACTAGAGTGTACCTAACACAATCTTCTCATTGGAAGATAACAAACTCTACTACTATGACTTTTGCTTCTAAGGCAAAGACTTTAAAAGAAGTAGAGCCTATTTTAAGAAAACACACAACAGGGACTTATCCTAGAGATTTTGATATGTTCTTGGAATTAAGAGAAAATAATCGTATATTGATATCATCAATACCGGGTTACTCTACTCATGGAGAGACAGCCTGGTTATCACCTTTAATCGATTGGAAACAATATGTCTAAAACAGTATTAATTACAGGAGTAGCCGGACTATTAGGAAGCCGATTAGCTGATTGGATTATCGAAAATAAGCCTGAATATAATGTCGTCGGAATAGACGACCTATCTGGAGGGTATAAAGAGAATATTAATCCTGAAGTAGATTTTCGTAAACTTAATCTAGTCAATTCTACTGTAGCTCTTGAAGTTGTCTTTAATGAGGTTAGCCCAGACTACGTTTTTCATTTTGCCGCTTATGCTGCTGAAGGATTATCTCCTTTTATTCGTACCTATAACTACGATAATAACCTAAGAGCTACTGCAGCGATAGTTAATGAATGTATTCGTCATGAAGTTACTCGTCTTGTGTTTACTTCGACATTAGCAGTCTATGGACATCAAGATGGTAATATCTTTGAAGAGGATGCTATTCCAAAACCTATCGATCCGTATGGAGTAGCTAAGTTTGGATGTGAGATGGATATTCAGATTGCTGGTGAACAGCATGGATTAGATTGGTGTATTACCCGTCCGCATAATGTATTTGGAGTAAAACAAAACATCTGGGATAAGTATAGAAACGTATTAGGTATTTGGATGTTCCAGCACCTTAACGGAGAACCTATGACCATATTTGGAGACGGACTTCAGACAAGAGCATTTTCTTACATTGATGATTCACTAGAACCACTCTGGAATGCTGCAGTAAGAGAGCAGGCTTCTAAACAGATTATCAACCTTGGCGGAATCAAGGAGTACTCTATCTTAGAAGCAGCCTCCACACTAGGAGAGATTGTAGGAGAAGCAGAAATAAAATTTCTAGAAGAGAGACATGAAGTTAAGCATTCTATCCCTACCTATCAGAAATCTATAGATCTTCTAGATTTTAAACACCAGACTGACTTAAAAGAGGGATTAGAAAAAATGTGGGATTGGGCAAAAGAACAGCCGATGAGAAAGAGATTTGTTTGGCCTACATACGAACTAGATAAAGGAATATATAGCTACTGGAAAAATGATAAGTCTAATAATACCAACCTACCGCAATCCTGAGTATCTGGATATTTGTCTTAGATCTGCAATAGAAGGTCAAGATAATAAAAATGAAATTATAGTCGCAGTAGACGGTTATGTAGAGGAAAGCCAACACATTCTAGATAAATACGCTGATAGTATATCTGTATTACCTTTTGAACAGAATCAAGGTATGCAAATGGCTCTTAATCTAGGAGTCTACAACGCTAATAATGCCAAGATCTGTATCATTAATGATGATAATGTACTATGTAAAGGATGGGATACTCTGATAGATGAGAATCTATTCCCAATGCAGGTACTAACTATTAACCAGATAGAACCTACCGGTCCCGGTATATTTAATTTTCCTGTTAAAGATTTTGGACCTGTAGAAAATTTTGACTATGAAGGGTATTTAAAGTATAATGAAGAGATTAGCTCTGATAAATCTACAGAAGACGGAGGTATATTTCCTTTTGCTATGTTTAAGACAGATTATATGATGGTAGGAGGATTTGATACCTTGTATAAGTCTCCTTTTATTTGCGATTGGGATTTCTTTTTAAAACTAGATCTTGCCGGAAGAAGATTCAAACGTACTCATGAAGGACATTTTTACCACTTCGGTTCGACAGCTACAAAGAATGGGAAAGAAGGAGATAAGTTTAAAATGACAGAAGGCCCTGCAGCACATACATATATTTATAAATGGGGTACACCTCCTAAACTATACAAAAATAATTCACACCGTCCTATAGGTGAAAAAATTAAAGGAATCCAATTTTAATATGAAAAAGTATTTAGTAGAGTTTGTACTAGCAGACGGAACTGTAGAGGAAGTAGAATTTAAAACCGATAGACTTCAGTGGTCGATTGATCAATGGTCCCGGAATAGAAAAGTAGTTAAACACGAAGTATTAGAAGAAGGAAATTCGAATAGTAAACAAATGCTATTCGGCTGATATTTATAAACATGAATAGACTAGAAAAAATAGTAAGACAGACACTTTCTGAAGCTGCTAAAATTAACTTTGCAGGGAATACTTTTGTACTCAAGGTAGATACAAATGAAGATCCTAATAAGAAAGGAGTTAAAGTTCAATTCATTCCAACAGAGTTTGGAAAAATTACTCCTACTGAACATAATGATATCGCTAATGAATTAGCTGAAAGGCTTAATTCCGGATTAGCAGAATATGATTTAAGAGTAGAACGAGACAGAGAACTAAAGGATAAGACTATCGTAGGATTTTTCATTTACGCTGATCAATTTGATAAGATGATCAGAAAAGCACTATCGGGTACTAACCCAACTGCAGACGTAGATGAAAAACCTGAGATATGATAGATCCTAAAAAAAAGCTTCGAGAAACTCTTTTCTCAATTCACAAACTTTCCTATAGAATTAAGGTTACTGAACCTCCTAAGGATCTCATGGAGAAAAAATTGTTCATAGAAATAATGGAAACTCTACGTAAGATAGAAGACCGTAGAGATTTTATGCAAGAAGAGATCGGAATGGATATGACTCTTTATGAGGACCAATTCTTTCTTGTAATCGAAAACTTATTAAAACTACACTTCAGTAAAGAGCAGCTAGCTCTTATTCAATTATACCTTTACCAGCTTACACCAGATAAAGACTGGGATGGTACCATTACTATTGAAAGAGATAAAAAAGAACAGGTTGTTGAGTTTAAAACTCCTGCCGATGTATGGAAAATTATCTCTGCTTTATAGTTGGTTTATTAAGTATTTATTCTTATATTTAGTACTATAAAAAATTAATTGGTTATTTATGCAATTAGAAATGATTCCATGCCCTAAATGCGGCAATGATTTTCCATTAAAGAGAAAAGAGTTAGGCTATTACGTATGTGTTAACTGTTCAACAGCTAAGCCTAAAGTAGCTATTACGACTGTAGAGGGTACAGGTGATCATACCTGGAACGATGTTATTATTATGGACCAGGATCAGGCTATGAATATAGCTAGAAAAGCAGCTGAGCTTACAGGTCAAAAAGTTGATTTAGAAATAATTGACTTTGATACTGAGGCTGATGAGAATGAAGTATCTCAATCTATTAAAGATAAAGTAACTCGTCTAGTAGAAGAAGATGAAGAAGACGCTCCGGTTTCATCTGTAGAAGATGATCCTGAAGGAATTGAAGGAATAGATTATTAATGCCGGCACCTTCTAAAATATTAACCAAAGAGGATATATTACGAGCCCAAACTATGACTCGTTCTAATATGGCTGCCGCTAGATACCTACATGTTTCTTATAATCACTATAAAAAATATGCTAAGATGTATAAGAACGATGAAGGAATAACTCTCCTAGAGGCTCATAAGAATCAAGAGGGTAAAGGTATTCCTAAGTTTTTATCTAATAAAGGTAAGCAGCCTCCTTTGATGGATTTATTAGAAGGTAGAGTTCCGATAGAACATTTCGATCCTCAGAAGGTAAAATATAGAATTATTCAAGAATGCCTTATAGAAGAAAAATGTAATCATTGTGGCTTTTCTGAAAGAAGAATCGTAGATTTAAAGACGCCATTAATTCTTCATCATAAAGATGGTAATAGAAAAAACTGGCATTTAGGTAATTTAGAGTTCCTATGTTATAATTGTGCTTTCCTTTATGGCAAGTCTCCTATAACAGATGAGCAAGTTCAAGCTCAAGAGCACTATGTAGATAAATCTGGTGAAGAGTTTGAATGGGAAATGGACGAGCATATACTCGAGCATTTAAAAGAGTTAGGTCTTGCAGAAGACGATCCTGAACCAGGAGAAGAGTATATCTCAAGACTATAAACTATTTATTGTTATGGCAAAGAAGAAAACTAACAAGCTTTCGACTTTCAAAAAGAAAAAACCTCTCGAAAGAAAAGTTGCTGACGACCTAGTTAAGCAACACGAACGTAATGAAAAGTTACGAGAAAAGAAGATCAATACTTCGTTTTTAGATCTCTTCTAATTAAACCCTTTCACCATGAAAAATTTTATTGTACTTATAGGATCAGCTATAACTGTGTATGCTATTATGGCCTTCTCAGCACAATTAATGTATGTAGAACCTCTTCCGGAACCTCTAGTAGTTATTACTCCTATTACAGCCGAACTTAATATACCAGAGGTAAAAGTAGACTTAAAAGGACACGATGCATTTCTAGATAAGTTAGGTAACTTTGAATCAGGAAACGATTATAAGAAAGTTAACCGATTAGGGTACATGGGAAGATACCAATTCGGTAGACAGGCTCTTAAGCAAGTTGACTTAGATATATCTAGAAGAGAATTCCTCAACAATCCAGAGCTTCAAGAACTAGCCATGGAACGTCTAATGCAGCATAATAATTCTACTCTAGAAAGATTTATCAAAAAGTATAACGGTAAGACTTTACATGGAATTAAAGTTACCAGATCAGGAGTATTAGCAGCAGCACACCTAGGAGGAGCTACTAATGTCAAAAAATGGTTTAGATCTGGAAAGGACTTTAAAGACGCAAACGCTACTTCAATCACAAAGTATATGAAATTATTTGGAGGGTACAGTTTGTCAATTGAGTAAAAATTCCTATATTTAGGTAAAGATAAAAGGTTATGAAAAGAGGTGAAATTGAAAAGTTAATCTACGAATTTAATACTTCTGGATTATTGGAAGTATTTATGTCTAATCTAGGAGGATGGTATAGAACTACCGCTAAAGATTTTAGATCATTTAATGGCCCTAGAAGGATTACTATCCCAACAGAAATAGAATTAGGAAATGTCAAGGTTCCAATGGAGACTTTTGAGTATTATGGACCTGTTTATTCCTACGGTACTAATAAGGTAGTAGACTTTTCGGATACAGGCTCACTAGCTAAAAATGAAATTTGGGAAAAATCAAGAAAAATATCTGAACAACGTGGTTAAATTACATTTCAATTCTCCGGAAGAATTTAGTACTTTATTTAAAAAACAATCAATCAAAGTTACTAATGCCATAGTGCAGTCTATAGAAAAGACTATGGCGGAGGGTAAGCGTACTGCTCCATTATTTGAAATTACGTTTGAAGAACATGATAATCTTTATGAAATATCACTTCCAGCGTCTCAATGGGTAGTAGCTCTTCAGTCTTGTTTAGATCATTACCATGAAGAAGATATGGCGGATGAGGCTATAGATACCTGGAAATTATTAGAAGCAGCTAAAGTTTGGTAAAATAAAGTTGTAAGTTACAGTTTTATTTCCTATATTTAAGTAAGTTTTAAAAGTAAAAGTTATGTCAAGTGATGTTATGATGAGATTAGCTAATGATTACGGTAGTTATCTCTCAAAAGAACAAATTAAAGAACAAGCACCATTAGTATTTGCACAAGCTCCTACTAATCCAGATGTGTCCGGTAAGTATTTATTCGTTAATACTGAAACTATTATTGACGATTTAGCTAGACTAAATTGGTTCCCTGTTCAAGTAGCCCAGCGTAAGGCTAGAAAGAAAGAGGGAACTATCTTCTCTAAACACATGGTAGCTTTTCAAAACCCTGACATTAAGATTACAGGTTCAGACGGTGATGAGGCTTATCCTAGAATTCTTTTGACTAATAGTCATGACGGAATGCAATCATTTAGATTCTCTGTAGGTAT
>Ga0209953_1000766_pt1 | contig 11038 bp, 16 predicted proteins | sample SalPonred_H2O_MG_FD_185713 | JGI IMG/M metagenome (GOLD analysis project Ga0209953, IMG submission 185713) | Salt pond water microbial communities from South San Francisco under conditions of wetland restoration - Salt Pond MetaG... | ecosystem: Environmental > Aquatic > Non-marine Saline and... | reverse complement strand
CTTGCCCATGACTTGCAGCAATGGATTCGCAGCTGACAGTGCTTGAGCGTCACCACCCACCATGAAGGTGAGTGTGCCGGCAACCGCCCCGTTGGTGCCACCGGAAACGGGTGCGTCAAGCATTGCTATACCACGTGCAGCGGCAGCGCTTGCGACTTTGCGGCTCGTCGCTGGGGAGATGGTGCTGCAGTCGATGACGAGGGTGTCCGGTGCGATGCAGGACAAGAGATTTTGATCATCCAAATACAGGGCTTGAACATGCTGGCTTTCTGGCAGCATGGAGATGACAACGGTTGCACCTTCGACAGCTTCTTGCGTTGAGGATACGGCTTTTGCGTCGGGTACAGCAGCCATGCAGGCAGGCATCAAGTCGTAAATGCGTAACTGATGGCCCGCTTTGATCAAATTGTTTGCCATCGGGGCACCCATGTTGCCCACGCCAATGAAAGCGATCGTCGCCACGTTTGTCTCCTTTTTCTCTGTGCGCATGGTTAACCATCAGGTCAACGCCAAGCTCGACCATCAGCTCAACCGAAAGGCCAACCACGCTGCCAACAGAGACTGCTTATTTTTATATTTTGCAACTTTTTTATCGTTTGATTGTGTATCGACAAGCCGCCTGAACACAAGTTCTTTTTGAGGGGTAAGGATAAAAGTGGGTTGTGCCGTTCGCGTGGGGACTCGCTCGACACATGAATGAATTGGATTGTTGTTTGTCAGACCGACTGCTATGGTCGAGAAAACCTTTTCCTATCTACCCCTCATGCAATAGCGTTAAGCCATAACCGAATAAAAAGGAGACAGCATGAAAGGCGTCGTATTTACAGGCAATAGAGATTTGGCGTTTCAAGATTTTGATGACCCAACGCCAGGCCCCGACGAAGTGGTTTTAGAAATCAAAGCGTCGGGGATGTGTGGCAGTGATTTGAAGTTTTATCGAGCAGCGCCGGGGCAGGCAGCGCGCGAACTTGGCTTTAAAAACCCCACGCCGGTGATTGCGGGTCATGAGCCTTGTGGGGTTGTTGTTGCCCTCGGGAGCAACGTGAAACTGGGTCAGGCGCGATTGGGCCAGCGTGTCATGGTCCATCATTACAAAGGTTGCGGATTTTGTTCGCACTGCACAACGGGCTGGATGCAGCTTTGCGTGGGTGGTGTGGAGAAAGTGTACGGCTTGACGGGACATGGAGGACATGCCCGCTACATGACGTGTCCTGCTTCGACGTTGGTTGAGTTGCCTGAGAACTTGAGCTTTGAAACGGGGGCGGCGATTGCCTGCGGCACCGGCACGGCCTGGGGTGCTTTAAAACGTCTGGAACTCGCGGGCGACCACACGATTGCGATTTTCGGGCAGGGGCCAGTGGGTTTGTCAGCCACGCAGCTGGCGAAAGCCATGGGTGCCCGTGTCATTGCTTTGGATGTCAGCCCGGAAAGATTGGCGCGTGCCAAGGCACTTGGCGCCGATCATGTCATCAACCCGGTTGAAGACGCGCCGGTCGATGCCATCAAGACGCTCACGCATGGGCTCGGCGCGCACGCCGCCATGGATGCGTCGTCTTCGCCTAACGCCCGGCAGCAGGCGGTGCAATGCGTTCGAACTTGGGGCAAAGCCTGCCTCGTTGGCGAAGGTGGCGAAATGACGTTGAACGTCAGTCCTGACATGTTGCGTCGACAAGTCACCCTCATCGGATCGTGGACTTTTTCCACGCACGGGCAATCTGATTGCGCTCAATTTGTCTCGGATCGTGAGGTCGATGTGGATCAGTTGTTTACGCATCGCTGGTCGCTGAGCGAGGCCGATAAGGCCTATCGGATCTTCGACCAACAAACCGAGGGCAAGGGTGTCTTCGTCGAATTCGATGCGTGAGCCGAGTGCTAGATAGGGCGGCGCGCGCCGACCGATCTGGTGGACTTGGCCAGCCGCTTGGGTTCTTGGTGCACGTTGGAGGCTATTAAAAAGGTTCTTCCATGCTTTTGATGATGCTGTTGGTGGTGGCAGTCACGGGCATGTATTTCATTAACAGATTGACCAGGGTCGATGTACTGGCGTGTTTGACCATCATCAGTTTGGCCAGTTGGCGAGAATCATTTTGGTTACCATGCACAAGTTTCTCAACGCGCTTACGCCACCGTTTGACCCCTGCTCGCGCGCTCTCTTTATTTGATAACGACAGCTCATAAGCCAGCGCCGCACCACTTCTCAATGCGTTGCTGGCGCCAACGCCCGCCGTTGGCAGAAAGCCCACGCCAGCATCCCCTAGCAGGGCAACCCGGTCATCCAATGCCGATAGAGAAGGCGCCCTGACATCGAGCATGGGCCAAAGAAATGGCTTGCCAGCGGCAACTTCCCAGAGATGTGGCGTGGCCGCGACGGTTGGCGCGTGTTGCGCAACTGAAGAACGTAGCGATTGCAAAATGCGGTCGGATGCGTCCTTGGGGTCGGGCGACGAGTCTTTAGGGATAGCGACGGCTACGTTGATGAAATCGCGCATGGGATAAAGACCAACAAAAGCAGAGGGCCCCCAGAATTCAGAGACGGTGTCAGGCTGAGATAGGCTCAGAGGCGCCCACCACATCCAAGCGTCGAACCCTGTCTCATGGGGCACTACTTCTCCAAACAGAGACCGCCGAATGGCGCTATGCATACCATCGGCTGCAATGAGAATGTCACTGTCGATTGTTTGTCCGTTAGCGAGTGTCACGCTGACGTGGTCGCCAACCAGGCTTGCTGATTCGGCTCGGGAATCAAACCGGATGACACCATCCGGAACGGCGCTCTGCAAAATCGAAATCAGGTCCGTGCGCGTGACACCAAGCAATGGGCCGTAGTCTGAGAGCAAATCGCTCAGATCGATGGATTGAAGTAACTTGCCGTCTGGCCCGTGCACTTGGTAGGTGTTTAAGACCACGGCTTTGTCTCGCAACTGTTGCCCCCGACCAATCGCGTTGTAAACCATTGCTCCCAGCGGGTAGAGGCCAATGCCATAACCAGCATCCTGAAGTGCTGGCGCTTGCTCTAAAACGATTACCTCATGCTGTCCGGTTCTTGTCAAAAGGGCGGCGACCGCTAAACCACCCATCCCAGCGCCGACGATTGAGACTTTCATAGGATTTCCCACTTTTCGCTAAACACAAACGACCTATCAGGGACTTACACCGTATCGGCTAACCATGCCGTCCTATGGCTGCCATCAGATTTGGATGATAACTGGCTTATATCAAACAACCACGCGGCAGTCGCCCTGTCAGTCGTCCTATCAGTACAGCCAAAAGTGATGGTAGTCCGTGTGGTTTCTGAGCGCTCGTGCCTGGTGTCGCGACGTTGTCTGGCGTTACTTGATTTGACCCTCGTCTTGAGCGTGGCACGTCTCTATTGAAATTGCGCTAGTCAAAGCATTGCGTGATGCCTCTCTCGATAAGATGGACTGCCTCATCGAGCCAAGCTGGCCTCGATGAGTCTGATGAGTCGCAATAACTGTTCGCATTCATCAGCGATGGTGTCGCTGAGCCTCAGGGGATGCCGTTATTTCGGTTCAGGGGTAAAGCTGATTCAAACTTCGTAGCACTCTGTGCTGTCAATCGCATCAACAAAAACGGCTGGGTCTATGCTGCTGTCCTTGCTTGGTAACAGACTGAACGTTAGATTGTTCTCTGAGTAAACCGCATCGATTAGCATCATTTTTAGCGCACCTTCGGCTTGCCCTGCAGTGGGTTCAACCGGCTTTGTTTGTGTAATCAGAGGCGCGGTAGTGAGGTGTCCCGACTCCGTGTTCGCATCTGACCCAACAGAAAAGGCCATGATGGTGTTGAAACCGTCATCATGGAACAACTTGTTTTCGAGTTTCATCGCGTTACATGTATTCCAAGCATCTGCGAGTTCGCTAGTTGGAAATGCGGTAAACGTTCTTTGATTATGTTTGTGTAAGTCTGAAGCGATGCTAGTAAGTTTAGAGACGTTATGGAAGGTGATAGTCTTATTCCCAGACGCTGGCGAACCGATAGTGGCGTATTCGGCGCTGAATGTAAGTAGGGCAGGCCGACCAAATGCCTCAAGGTTAACTGCCAAGGCAGTACCCAAGCTTGTCAAATAAATTGATAGTGCTAGGAAAACGAAACGCATTTCCATCTCCAAACAGAAAGTTGAGAACCATTCATCTGATCAAAGCGAAATGATCCTATCCACTATTAAAAAGCCTAAGCTCGCGTGGCTCAAGCAGTCTCCTTGCCAAGGCCGATGTTAGCGCGCACTGTAAACGGATCGGTATTGCATCATGGCGTCGTTAGATCACTCTCGCGCCGCGCCCATCACGGTGAGCACCGACACTGGGGAGACTTCCGCATCGCAAGCTGGGGTCACCCCTCGCGCTAGAGGTCGGAGCAGAGCCCATGGATTTCACCGGTTTTGCTTCTACCCAGGTGCCGTGCAGGTAGTCACGCAATCGAATGCCACGAAGGGCGGGGCAACTTCGAAGGCTCACACGCCAAGCCTCAAAAGTATCAGACGGCTTGCAATTCCAGCTTAATTGTTTTGCCCAGTGCCGCCGCTGCGCTGGCTAGCGTGGTTAACGTCAGACTCGTGTCTTCTTCGTCCAGCAGACGATTGAGTGCAGCACGACTGCCGTCGCTTCTTCCAGCATTGATTCTTCCTGTAGGAAGTCATCAAAACGGCTGCCGATATTCTTCTTTGCCATCATGATCTCCGTTTCAGTTGCTTCAGACGGTCTTTAGTCAAATCCAGGTCTGGCTTGGGCGTGGTCTGTTGCTTCTTGATAAAGCCGTGAAGCAAAGCCATGGTGGATTGCTCCAGTGCAAAGAGCACACGGACAATCCGGTTCTCGAACTTGATGCGTACCACCGGTATGCTCACGGCTGGCGTATTTGCCGTGTTGGTATTGCGGCTTCTGGCCGGGAGCAGTATGGAATTCGCTGTTCGCGATGCTCAAAAAACCCTCGAAGATCAGCAACAGCGTTTTGAAAAGCACCTTGCGGTCAATGAGACGGGGATGGCTGTGGCGCAGGCGGTAGCGTTGGCTGGTTCGTCAACTGAGCCTGGCCCACAACAAATCGCCAAACTCGGTGAAGGCTGGGTGGCAGAAGAGGCATTAGCTATCAGTATCTATTGTGCGCTTGTGGCCAAGGACTTTGAGCACGGTGTCACCTTGGCCGTAAACCACAGCGGTGACTCGGACTCCACAGGTGCCATGACGGGCAACTTGCTCGGTGCGATGCTGGGCATAGATGCGATCCCTCATCGCTGGACAAAAACGCTTGAGCTAAAGCGTGTGACCGAGAGCCTGGCAGACGATTTGTACGACTATCCAAGTTGGAGCATCGGTGAATATCTGCTTGACGATGACAATGAAAATCGTCTCATTACCAAGAGATATCCTGGTGACTAAATGCCAGAAACCAGACCAAAGGTCAGACAAATGAACCCCTGAACCAGTGCGACACAACCTTTACAAATTGCACATGTCGATACCTTAACGCCATGACAGATCCTCGGGAACGCGACCTAGACGCTGACCTACAAACCATTGCCAATTGGGGTGAATCTGCCTTAGTTACACTCATGGAAGGTCATGAGCTTGAGCTGCTAGTTGTGGCCGAGCTCGGACCACACACAGCGTCTTCATGCATGGAGTGGTTTCACTTGCCCATTCGAGATGCCTCGATACCTAATGCGGCGTTTGAAGCCGCATGGCAGGGCGAGGGTCAAGCCTTGCGAGACAGACTCACGGCAGGCCAGGGTGTTGTAGTTCATTGTCAAGCAGGCCTCGGTCGTACAGGCTTGGTTGCCGCGAGGTGGCTGATTGAGCTAGGCGAAAGCCCGGCTGTAGCGCTCAATTCATTCACGTAGTCATCGGTGATCAGCAAAGCACGCAGTGAATCCCGGTCAGTTTCAATGTTTATGTGGCGGCGTTTATTGCAGGGGCGCTAAATCATCGACGCTTACCGCAACCGCCTGACAGGCAACCACCAAATCTTTGATAATACGCTCGTCGACGTTTAAATCGCCTTCATACTCACCGAGGTTGCGGATGTTGTGACACTTATCGAGTACGCGCCAGACGGCAGGACCAAGATCGAGTGTGTGCGGTAATAACTGAAAGACGACATATCGGTTGCTAGAGCGAAAGCCATGCCAGCGCAGCGCAGCAAGGCAAAAGGCGTGCGCAGCGTTGTAGGCAAGATCGAAGCGGCTCTCAATAGACAGCGATTCGTTCAGTGCATCACGTAGTCGTGCGTGTCCTGACCGAATTAAACCTTCAAACTCCTGTTTGTCAGGCGGCTCAGGCCGCAACGGCCTGTTGGTGCCAATTAGGTTTTCAAACGCTGAGGTCACATTCTTCTCTTAGGATCCAAATCTTGGGTTGTTCCATGACACGAGTCAGGAACGACTCTTGCTTGGCTAGCCGGCCGTGAAACTCGTCACGCGACAAAATCGTGGGGTTCACGGGACGTCCGAGGGTGATGCTCGCATCCTCCAAGGCAGCGAAGAGCGCGCCGTAACTGAGATCATCCGCGATAACCATCAGATCGATATCGCTGTTTGCAGTGTCGGTCTGTTTGGCAACTGAACCATATACAAAAGCCGCTGTGATCTCATCGGACATTGCTTGTAATGCCTGGCGCAGTGGGTCAGCTAAACCCACCGTTTTCTGAATAATGGCACGTAGTTCAGTGAAAATAGGCGAGTTCGCATTGGCTTGGTAATGCTTTTGGTTTCCCACCTGTTTCATCGAGACGAGGCCGCTGCCGGTAAGCGTTGCGAGTTCGCGCTGCACAGCACCCGATCCGCTATTTGCGAGCTTGATTAACTCGCGAGCGTAAAAGCTACGCTCTGTCTGCCCATACAAAATCCCCAGCACGCGTTGTTTGGTGCCAGGAAAGAGAGCGTCGGACAGGCTCTGCGGGGAGGGAATAGCTGATTTCGTACTCATATTGGGTTCTATTATACCCATATTGGGTTTATAGCTGTTGCACAGCCGAATGCGACTGGCCTTGGGCAGGCCGCCACAGTGGCCTGTGTTGAGTTGAGACTGATCCACCCTCTCCGGGACGGTCATGGTCACCTCTCTCATTGATTGCCAGATGTGGCAGTGGACCCCCAGCCGTTTGAGTTCAATAGAGATTTACTTTAATTCACTTACTTCATTTATTTCACTAATAAATTCGTGTTCGTCCCAACAAGGAAAACATGATGCGAACAGTCGATCGAGTCCGAGAGGTGGCCCCACCCACCCCTACTGAACCCCTATGGCAAGGAGCGGGTTCCAGCCGTACAGCGTTGCATCATGGCGTCGCTAGATCACTCTCGCGCCGCGCCCATCACGGTGAGCACCGACACTGGGGAGACTTCCGCATCGTAAGCTGGGGTCACCCCTCGCGCTAGAGGTTGGAGCAGAGCCCATGGATTTCACCTGTTTTGCTTCTACCCAGCTGCCGTGCAGGTAGTCACGCAATCGAATGCCACGAAGGGCGGGGCAACTTCGAAGGCTCACACGCCAAGCCTCAAAAGTATCAGACGGCTTGCAATTCCAGCTTAATCGTTTTGCCCAGTGCCGCCGCTGCGCTGGCTAGCGTGGTTAACGTCAGACTCGTGTCTTCTTCGTCCAGCAGACGATTGAGTGCAGCACGACTGGTGTGCATCTTTGACGCCAATTGTGTTTTAGTCAATGACTGGGCTTTCATTTCTTGAGCAATTTGCCAGGCAATGACGCGTTTGATTGCGACTGCCGTCGCTTCTTCCAGCATCGATTCTTCCTGTAGGAAGTCATCAAAGTTGCTGCCGATATTCTTCTTTGCCATCATGATTTCCGTTTCAGTTGTTTCAGTCGGTCCTTGGCTAAATTCAGGTCGGGCTTAGGTGTGGTCTGTTGCTTCTTGATAAAGCCGTGAAGCAACACCATGGTGGATTGATCCAGTGCAAACAGAACACGTACAATCCTATTCTCGAGCTTGGTGCGTACTTCCCAGATGCCGTCACCGAGGTTACGCACCAAAGGCATGCCCAGTGGCCAACCCAACTGAACTGTCTTGATGTCTTCGCCAATGACTTTGCGTTCGATGGCTGGCAAACTCTTTAGCCATTCCTTGACCGGTTCAGAGCCGGCATCTGTCATGAAGAAACGAACATCAAGCGTTGGTTTCATTTTGTAATGTATCAATATTGGTACGCTAGGACAAGACATATTTTGACAGATACATCTTGAACGATCGAGGTCAGACAGGCTCCGTGTGGCTTACACGTGTACTGCGGGGCAACCAGCCAGGCGATTGGCATTCTATCGGACAAAGTTGATGTAATCGCACGCCGATAGATGTCCGATAGAAAATATCGGATAGAAATGTGTTTTCTAAATAAATCAACGGGTTCTATCGCCCATTGAGGCGGGTAATCGGGCGATAGAATCAGGCTTTAGTGATGATGCTATTCATGAGGTTTACTTAAGAGGTTCGAGCAGTCGAGATCGACAAGCCTACAAACCAGTCAGCACGCGACGCTAAGTTGATAGTTATAGAAGTCTAATGGATGCCAGTACCCCATATGGGGTAGAGCCAATCATTACCGACTCAGAGGCTTGGCTCTGTGCGGTTGGAATGGGGTGCTTAATAAAGCGTGGTGCTCGGGGCCGGACACAAAAGCCGCATGGATAATGGCTTTGCGTGAGTTTGGGGAATTTTTTTGTTCCCCACGCATAGTTCACTTCGGTGTCAGCAGGGCGCAACAGGTGAAATCTGGAAAAGCTGGGCAAGGCAACCTTGCTTCGCTTTTTTGATCTGGTGCTGATTTTGGTGCTGCAGGTGTGTCACATGTAGGTCTGCTGACGGGGTCGGCCAGCACATGTTCGACGTTGTGCGAGGTGGGCGGTGACCCAGTCTTCAACGTCTGTGCGTCGCCATCGTGGATTGCTACGTTTGCCGTCACTATCGAGACATAGGCGGATGGCCACCGGAAATCCGGGTGCCAGAGCAATGGTCTCGCGAATGTATCTGGCCGGGTAGCCAAGCATTGCGCCTACATCTTCTGCGCTTAACAAGGCTTCGGGCGACATTCTCGCTGCAATCTGTCGAGCGAGTTCGGCATAGTTCAGTTCTGAAGCAGTATTTATCATTCGAGTGCATCTCTTTGCTGCTAGATGCTCAAAAGCATGCAGAGCATTCTGGCGGCGAATGTTGAAACGGATATGGCAGGAGCAACAACTCGTCGCGATCCAAGAAGAGGCAAAACAATGGGAGTCTGCCGAACGGTTGCGCCAATATTTGGCGAGGGTGGATCAGATGCCGAAGGATGAAATCAACCTGCAATGGCTTGTTTTGGCTGAAGACTTGATTAACCAGATTGATCCGATCGCGTCCGGCCGGCATTGTTCTTTGGTTGCGCTACCCCGATATGCTGAGGTCGAACGTGTTTGGCAGGAGCGGCGACAGAAGAGTTACTGGCGTTTTAGGTGGTTAGCTCCACCGATTGGTCATCATCATTTGTCTTTTTGATCTATTTCTTGGGCCAGGGCCAAACCAGCAGTGACTAGGGACAGCAGTGCTGGCGTTGCCCAAGGTGGCACTGGCTCGTTTGGTTTACGTAGCACTAACTCGACAATTCGTTGAGCCGAAATAGAAGCAACGTGATAGCGACTTGCTATATCACTGGGAGCCACATTCGGGATTGGCAATGGCGACAACGCAGGAGGTTCAGTGCCCTCAGCCTGGGTGAACCATCCATGCATACCCGGAATGCTCTCAACTAGGCGGATGGTTTTCTCAGAGACCACCCGAGATCCATTTAGCATTTGGCGTATGAAGGCGCCATCTTTGAAGCCTAATCGGCGGCCGAAAGCACTTCGATCGCCTTGTGTAAGGCGATCGATGGCCTTGGATAACAATTCCCAGCGTTGTTCAGCTAAAAGAGCTTCTTCCATGGTGACAAGGCAGCATAAGCTCTAGTAGCAAGCGGTTGTTTTTTGCTCAGAAAGATGACGATTTGTCCCGTTTATCCCCTGTTTCCGCCTGAACTAGTCGTAGTTGCTACGTTTTGCTAAGTGACCGTTACGATTTTCCGATCGTTGATCTAGGCAGGCATTTCGTTTTCTGATTTAGTCTTTGAATCTTTGCACTGTGCTCTCTGCTGCCAAATTGCTGCTGAGATCTTCAGTCACCTACCACTGATCTCCTCTGCAAGTGGACACGCTTGATATTTAATCAATGATTACTATTAATGTAGTTTATAGACTACAATCGACGAAATGATTGAAATTAAACAAACAGAAACGTACCAGAAGTGGGAAGCCCGTCTTCGGGACAAGCGCGCAAGAACCATTATCGCCGCACGTTTGATGCGTCTAGCCGAGGGGTTGGCGGGTGATGTTGAACCAGTCGGAGAAGGCGTGAGCGAATTAAGGATTCATTACGGTCCTGGCTATCGCGTTTACTTCCAGCGTCGGGGAAACCTTCTGGTTGTGTTGCTGTGTGGCGGAGATAAAAGCAGCCAGATGCGTGATATTGCTGCCGCGAAGAAACTCGCAAAAGAATGGAGTGAACAAGATGACTGAGAAACTGACAACCTACGATCCAGCAGCTGCGTTGGTGGACGATGAAGAGATCGCGTTTTTCATGGCTGACGCTTTTGAGACAGGTGATTCAGCTTACATTGCCAAAGCATTGGGTGTTGTTGCTCGTGCGAAGGGAATGACGGAGATCGCTAACAAAACTGGGCTGTCGCGTGAACAGCTTTATCGTTCATTTAGCGAACGCGGTAACCCGACGTTGAAGACCACGCTAGCGGTTATGAGAGCACTTGGCATTGACTTGACCGCCAAGCCACATGTCGTGGGCTGAGCTGAAGCCCCTCCGATCTGGTCTTTTTCCCTTACTCAACAGTTTTCGTTTGCCTAGTGCATACCATTGGCCGGGCCCTGTATCAACAACCCTTGAGTAAGCTGCCTTTCGGTTCTAGGCACACATAGACATATAGCCATTCGTCCTTGAACTCAAGGTCGTACAAGCTGGCTTTGAGCCTCTGGAAAACAGCTATTGGGAA
>Ga0209953_1000764_pt1 | contig 11049 bp, 6 predicted proteins | sample SalPonred_H2O_MG_FD_185713 | JGI IMG/M metagenome (GOLD analysis project Ga0209953, IMG submission 185713) | Salt pond water microbial communities from South San Francisco under conditions of wetland restoration - Salt Pond MetaG... | ecosystem: Environmental > Aquatic > Non-marine Saline and... | reverse complement strand
ATGACCTCGCCCGCATCATGACCATTGAGCAAGGCAAACCGTTTGCCGAAGCACGCGGCGAAGTGACTTACGGCGCCTCGTTTGTAGAGTGGTTTGCCGAGCAAGCCAAACGGATCATGGGCGATACCATCGAGGCGCCAATCCCGAACACTCGCATCATGGTGCTGCGCGAACCCATTGGTGTGTGCGCGGCAATCACGCCTTGGAACTTTCCCAATGCCATGATCACCCGCAAAGTTGCACCAGCGCTCGCAGCCGGTTGCACCGTCGTATTGAAACCAGCCGAGCAAACACCACTGTCAGCACTTGCCTTGGCGGAATTGGCCGAACAGGCCGGCGTGCCCGCGGGCGTTCTGAACATATTGACAGCAGACAGCGAACAATCCATTGCCATTGGCCAAGTGCTATGCGACAGCCCAGTGGTGCGCAAACTGACCTTTACCGGATCGACCCAGGTTGGCCGAATTCTGATGCAACAAAGCGCGCCCACCATTAAAAAGCTCTCGCTAGAACTCGGTGGTAACGCCCCATTTATCGTGTTTGATGACGCTGATCTCGATGCCGCCATCGAAGGAGCGATTGCCTCTAAGTATCGCAACGCGGGTCAAACCTGCGTGTGCACCAACCGCTTCTATGTTCATGCCTCCGTGTATGACGCTTTTGCTGAGAAACTTGCCGCAGCTGTGGAGTCGCGACTCAAGGTCGGTGAAGGGTTTGAGGAGGCTGTTACGACCGGCCCACTGATTGACGATGCTGCCATCGCCAAAGTCAAAGAACACGTTCAGGACGCCGTAAGCAAAGGCGCCACAATTATCACCGGCGGCGAAGAGCACGAGCGTGGCGGCCGTTTCTACCAACCTACGGTGCTGACTAACGTCAACCAAGACATGCTGTGCATGCGTGAAGAAACCTTTGGTCCAGTGGCACCTATCGTCAAGTTTGAAGATGAGGCTGATGTCATTGCGCAAGCCAACAATACCGAGTTTGGCCTAGCCGCCTACTTCTATAGCCGTGACATCGGTCGAATCTATCGCACGGCCGAAGCCTTGGAGTACGGCATCATTGGCGTGAATGCCGGCATCATCTCAAGTGAAGTCGGGCCGTTTGGTGGCGTGAAACAATCAGGCCTGGGTCGCGAGGGCTCGGTCTACGGCATCGACGAGTTCCTTGAGATGAAATACGTCTGCCTAGGTGGCATCTAGACACACCAGCAATTCATATCGGCAACTCACATCAGCAATTCGATCTCGCATTAAACAAAGAGGCTGAGCCCGTAGGATTCAGCCTCTTTGTTTCAATCTGCGTTGTTGTTACGTGTTGGTTTCGCGTGACATTCTGCGACGCTCATGCTCTTGCAGGTAACGCTTGCGCAGTCGGATCGATTTCGGTGTGACCTCAACGAGTTCATCATCATCAATAAAGTCCACCGCGTACTCTAGAGACAACTTGACCGGTGTGGTCAAGTCGATGTGTTCGTCTTTGCCCGAGGCGCGCACGTTGGTGAGCTTTTTCTCTTTGATGGGATTAACCACAAGATCATTGTCACGACTGTGGATACCGATGATCATGCCCTCATAGAGTGCCTCACCCGGGCCGACAAACATGCGACCGCGCTCTTGCAGCTTCCAAAGCGCATAGGCCACTGCATCACCGTTATCCTGGCTAATCAATACCCCATTGCGACGCTCGCCAACAGAGCCTTCGCGCATCGGTGCGTATTCATCAAAAATGTGGCTCATCAAGCCAGTACCGCGTGTCATCGTTAAAAACTCACTCTGAAACCCGATGAGACCACGCGCCGGAATACGATATTCGAGTCGGGTTCGACCACGGCCATCGGACTGCATGTCTTGCAACTCGCCCTTGCGCAGACCAAGCTCTTCCATGACAGAACCTTGATGCCCGTCCTCGACATCACATGTCAACAACTCAAATGGCTCGCACTTGGCGCCGTCAATTTCCTTGACCAGAACGCGCGGGCGAGAAACGGCAAGCTCATAGCCCTCGCGACGCATGTTTTCAAGGAGGATGGTCAAGTGCAGTTCACCACGCCCAGCCACCTCAAAGACGGTGTCATCATCGGTGTCACGCACTCTGAGTGCGACGTTGGCCTTGAGCTCCCGATCGAGCCGATCGCGCAACTGTCGGCTCGTGACAAACTTCCCTTCACGACCTGCCAATGGTGAGGTGTTGACCATAAAGTTCATGACCAAAGTGGGCTCATCAATACGTAGCATTGGCAGAGGCTCAATCCCGTTAGGGTCCATCAACGTGCAGCCAATGCCGATATCTTCAATGCCGTTGATCAGCACGATGTCACCCGCCTGTGCCTCATCAACGAGAACCCGCTCAAGTCCTTGAAACTTCAGAACCTGGTTGATTCGGCCCTTACCAGACTGACCGTCTGGGCCAAATTGGTAGACGACTTCCATGCCGGATTTCACTCGTCCACGACTAATACGACCGACGCCGATCTTGCCCACGTAGCTGCTGTAGTCCAAAGAGATGACCTGCATCTGGAAGGGGCCATCCAAATCATCATCGCGCGTGGGTACGTGCTGCAAAATCGCTTCAAACAGTGGTCGCATATCACCATCACGCACTGAGGGCTCTAGACCCGCATAACCATCGAGGCCAGAAGCGTAAATCACCGGAAAGTCGAGCTGAGCTTCAGTGGCACCGAGTTTGTCGAATAAATCAAACGTCGCGTTGACCACAAAGTCAGGGCGTGCGCCGGGCCGGTCAATTTTATTGACCACGACAATCGGCTTTAAGCCAAGTGCGAGTGCCTTACGCGTGACAAACCGTGTCTGAGGCATCGGGCCTTCGACTGCATCGACAAGCAACAACACGCCATCCACCATGGACAGCACCCGCTCGACTTCCCCACCGAAGTCGGCGTGTCCTGGTGTGTCGACGATGTTAATGTGCGTGTCTTCGTATTGAACCGCACAGTTTTTGGCCAGAATCGTAATGCCACGCTCGCGTTCGAGATCGTTGGAGTCCATGACGCGTTCGTCAAGCTGCTGGTGCTCCCGGAATGTGCCAGATTGGCGTAGCAACTGGTCTACCAGCGTTGTTTTGCCGTGATCGACGTGGGCGATGATGGCGACGTTACGCAAAGCGCGTGACATATTAATTTCCTTATGAAACTGATAACAACTACGAAATAACTTCTAATCTATAGGGTTCAGGCAACATATCCGTTGCCAAAACAACACGCTGAGCGTCGTCCAAAGCCTCAAGCGATGACACTGACCATGCATCAGCCAACAAAAACGGACCGATACGGGTACGTTTGAGTGCAACCAAGTGCGCATAGACACCTAACACGCGCCCGATATCTTGCGCCAACGTTCGAACATAGGTTCCTTTGCTGCAATCGACCGAGATCGTGGCAGTGGCGCCATCATATTCAAGCAGCCTAAGGTCGTGAATCACCACCTGTCTAGGCGGCCTCTCGATCTCAATGCCTTGTCGCGCATAGTGATACATCGGCTTTCCTTTATGCTTTAAAGCCGATGTCATCGGTGGCACTTGCTCAATGGTACCGACGAATTGTTTCAGTGCTGTCTTGATCACATCGCGATCTGGCGCTACGTAGTCAGCGCCGAGGTCAGCCACCGTCACTCCCGTCAAATCACCTGAATCTGTTTCCTGTCCAAACTTCAATGTCGCCACATACTGCTTGTCGGCATCCAACATACGCGTCGCGATTTTTGTGGCCTTGCCCAAACAACAAATCAGTAGCCCCGTGGCAAACGGATCAAGCGTGCCCGTATGACCGGCTTTTTGTGCGTCGATCAACCGCTTTACACGCTGCAAAACGTGGTTGCTGGAACAATCCACCGGCTTATCGATAAGCACGACACCATCAATGATCTGACCTCGGCGTTTGCGCATGTAAAAGTACCCGTGCCCTAGTTACGCCGTTGGTTCTGCGTCGTCGGGTTTGGCAACCGGGGCACTCGCATTTGCTTGATCGATTAGCCTTGACATTTCAATGCCGCGTTCGACTTGTGGATCGTGGAAGAACCGCAACGTTGGAACGGTGTGAATGTGCAACAACTTAAAAAGTTGTGCATGTAACCAACCCGCCTTCTCGTCCAGGGCTTTTTGAGCCAACCCAGGTTCTGCACCAAGTACGGTGAAATGGACTTTGGCATGCGCATAGTCAGCGGATAACTCCACTGCTGACAACGTAATTAAGCCTGTTCGGGTGCTGTCAATCTCACGCTGAATCAGCAGAGCCAAATCCTTCTGGATCTGGTCGGCTAATCGGATGTTGCGACCACCCGCAACTTTTTGTTTATGTCGTGCCAAAACATCCGCCCCTACAATGAACGCGCAACTTCGCGAACTTCAAAGGCTTCAAATTGGTCACCAACCTTGATGTCGTTATTACCCTTAAGGGTGATACCGCAATCAAACCCAGACTTAACCTCTTTGACATCGTCTTTGAAGCGACGCAAAGAATCGATATGACCAGTCCAGATAACCACGTTGTCGCGTAACATGCGCACTTGTGAGTCGCGACGAACCAGCCCATCGGTTACCATGCAGCCCGCAACCGTACCGATCTTGGAGATGTGATAAACCTCGCGGACTTCAACCATACCCACAACTTCTTCACGACGCTCAGGCGAGAGCATGCCTGACATGGCTGCTTTCACTTCATCAACAGCGTCATAAATGATGTTGTAGTACCTAATGTCTACACCGTTGTTCTCGGCAAGCTTACGGGTCGCTTGGTCAGCGCGAACGTTAAACCCGATCACGACAGCACCGGACGCAATGGCCAAGTTGACATCACTTTCCGAGACACCACCGACTGCGGCATGCACCACTTGAACCTTAATCTCCTCGGTTGAGAGCTTGACTAAAGCTGCAACAAGAGCTTCTTGAGAGCCCTGAACGTCGGTCTTGACGATCAACGACAGCGTTTGCATGCCTTCAGCCGTTGGTTCAAACATCGACTCGAGTTTGGCTGCTTGCTGGCGAGCAAGTTTGACGTCACGGAATTTACCTTGGCGGAACAAGGCGATTTCACGCGCTTTACGCTCATCAGCCAATGACATCAGTTCGTCACCAGCTGCCGGCACTTCTGTCAAACCTTGAATCTCGACCGGAATGGATGGGCCTGCCGACTGAACCGGCTTGCCATTTTCATCAAGCATGGCACGCACACGACCGTAGCTAGCACCTGCCAAGACGTTGTCGCCGCGGTGCAAGGTACCTGATTGCACGAGTACCGTGGCTACTGGACCCCGGCCCTTATCAAGACGCGCCTCAATCACCAAGCCTTTGGCCGGCGCATCAATGGCAGCTTTCAACTCTAAGATTTCGGCCTGCAACAGCACGTTCTCTAGCAAATCATCAATGCCCTGCCCTGTCTTGGCAGACACGGACACAAACGGCACATCGCCACCGTATTCTTCCGGAACCACTTCCTCGGAAACGAGCTCTTGCTTGACCCGGTCTGGATTGGCCTCAGGTTTATCGATTTTGTTAACCGCCACCACCACCGGCACGCCCGCTGCCTTGGCGTGGTGGATGGCTTCACGCGTCTGAGGCATAACACCATCATCTGCCGCGACCACCAGAATCACGATATCGGTGGCTTTCGCTCCGCGTGCCCGCATGGCTGTAAAGGCCTCGTGGCCAGGGGTATCCAAGAAAGTCACCATGCCACGTTCAGTGGTCACGTGATATGCCCCAATGTGCTGAGTAATCCCGCCGGCCTCACCAGACGCCACTTTGGCTCGACGGATATGGTCAAGCAACGATGTCTTACCGTGATCGACGTGACCCATGACGGTCACAACTGGTGCACGCGGTTTTTCTTCGAAGTCAGCAGATGCCGTTTCCTCTAGGAAGGCTTCGGGGTCGTCTAGTTTGGCAGCAACGGCCGTGTGACCAAGCTCTTCAACCACAATCATGGCGGTTTCTTGATCGAGCACCTGATTAATGGTAACCATCTGACCAAGCTTCATGAGATGCTTGATGACCTCAGCTGCCTTGACTGCCATCTTATGCGCCAAGTCGGCCACTGTGATGGTTTCAGGCACATGCACTTCACGCGCCACGAATTCGACTGGTGCTACCTCTTGAACAACTTTGGCGCCGCGACCACGCTGCTTACCACCCCTACCGCCCTTACCAGCACGCCATCCATCGCGTGCAGGTGCAGCAGCTTGTTTGCCCGTGGGCTTCTTGCGGTTCGCGTCGTCAGACCATGTCGACGCCATGGCACCGGACTTGATTGTTTTCTTGCCACCCTCTGGCTTCTTATCAGCTGTTTTGGTGCCAGTCGGCTTATGCAACGTGCCTTTCAGAGCAGCAGGATCAGGCGTGTCCTCAGCGCGCAGTACCTTTTTAGGCCGATTCAACATGTCCCGAAGCGCAGCCGCCTCAGACTCTGCCTTACGACGAGCGTTCTCGCGGTTACCCGCGACATCAGCCCTAACTACCTTGGCACCAGATTCAACAGCGGATGGCTCAGCAAGCTGTTCGCCTGCTTGTGCTGTCGACTCAACATCACCTTCGACGGTTTGTTCCGATTCGGCCTGTGCACCGTCTGCGGTCGTGGCAGACAGTGCTGTGTCAGATTGCTCAGTTTTAGTATCGGGCTGGGTGGTTTCGGCCTCATTGGCCTGATCTTCAACTCGATCATCAGCCGCTACTGACTGACCCACTGACTTAACCACATCCGGTTCAACGCTGGCATCAGACGCATTTGTTGGATGACCCTCTTGAACGTCTGATTCTTTTTCATCGCCGGGCGGCTGGACATCGGTGCCTGCGCTCTGCGTTTGAGGTGACGTTTGAAGTGATGTTTGCTCTGGCGCCTGAGCGTCTGCTTGGTTCTGCTCGGCGCTATCGACCTGATCCTGATCTTGCTCTTGCACTTCCTCGGAGGCGAGGTCCCGCTTAACAAAGACCCGCTTCTTACGCACTTCGACTTGAATGGTGCGCGACCGGCCGCCCGCATCAGCCTGACGGATCTCAGACGTTTGACGTCGGGTCAGCGTGATTTTTTTGCCATCTTTAGCGCCATGAGATCGGCGCAATGACTCGAGCAACTGCGCCTTGTCAGCGTCTGACACGGCGTCATTGGTAGACGCCACAGTAACACCCGCTGCACGCAACTGTTCGAGCAGCACATCGGCTGGCATTTTCAGTTCATCTGCAAACTGGGTAACAGTAATACTCGACATTAGACTCTCTCTTACCTTCAAAAAGACCATGAGCCCGCGCTATCGCACAGGCTGCGGTCCATCAAACTACTTCGCTACTTCAAGACTGGTCTTCGAACCAGTGCGCACGGGCAGCCATAATAAATTCGGCAGCGCGCTCTTCATCGAGACCAACCATTTCCGCTAGCTCGTCTGTGGCTAGATCAGCAAGCTCGTCACGTGTGTGAATTTCATGTTCGCTGAGCTTTGACACCAGTTCGTTGGTCATACCCTCTATGTTGAATAGATCCTGCGCAGACTCAACTCGCTCTTCTTGAACAATGGCGTCGGTCAGCAAAGCATTGCGCGCCCTGTTGCGTAACTCATTGATCGTGTCCTCATCAAAGGCTTCGATCTCAAGCAACTCTGCCAAAGGAACATAGGCAATCTCTTCGAGACCTGTGAAACCCTCATCAATCAGAATGCCTGCGACTTCCTCATCGACATCAAGCTTACTCATGAACATGGCGAGCAAGACATCGCGCTCTTGCGCCTGACGGTTTTGACTTTCTTCAGGACTCATGAGGTTGATTTGCCAACCCGTCAAATCCGACGCCAGGCGAACATTCTGTCCGCGCGCCCCAATCGCTTTGGGCAAATTTTCCTCATCCACCACCACGTCCATGGCGTGTTTGTCTTCGTCAACCAGGATCGATTCAATGTTGGCCGGTGCTAAGGCACCAATCACAAACTGCGCTGGGTCTTCAGACCACAACACAATATCAACCTGCTCACCACCAAGTTCGTTGCGAACAGCTGTCACGCGCGAACCGCGCATACCAACGCACGTTCCAATCGGATCAATTCGACTGTCATAAGCCACCACAGCAATCTTGGCTCTAACGCCTGGATCACGTGCCGCACCTTTAATCTCAAGCAGTTCCTGCTCAATTTCAGGCACTTCGTTTTCAAACAGCTGTTTAATGAATTCGGGCGCTGTACGTGACAGGATCACCTGTTGTCCACGCGCAGCGCGGTCAATGCGCAACACCCAGGCTCGCACACGATCGCCTAGACGCAGATTCTCTTTAGGGATCATTTCACTGCGAGGCAGGCGTGCTTCTATCCTGCCCACTTCAATAATGGCATCGCCTTTATCCATGCGCTTGACTGTGCCAGAAACGATGGTTTCATCGCGCTCAAGGAAGTCGTTAAGCATCTGCTCACGCTCGGCGTCCCGGATGCGTTGCAAAATCGCCTGCTTGGCTGCTTGGGCGCCAATGCGTCCAAATTCGATAGGCTCAAGCGGCTCTTCTATATATTCACCGACTTCAATATCAGGAATCGAGTCTTGTGCATCACTAAGCAACTCTTGACGGTCTGGCTCTTGTAGGCCAGCATCATCAGGCACCACCAGCCAGCGCCGAAACCCCTCGTGCTCACCGGTAGTACGGTCCACCGCGACACGGATATCAGCATCTTGATCAAAGCGCTTTTTCATGGCTGATGCCAATGCACCCTCAAGTGCCTCGAACACAACCTCGCGGCCAACATTTTTCTCGCGCGCCAACGCGTCTACTAGCAACAAAATTTCGCGACTCATCGCCCTCTACCCTTGAAATTCAAGGCTGGGTCAAGCTTGGCACGTTCGACATCTTCGATATCAAACGCAACATACTTAACGTCACCCTTATTTTCTTGACACTGCAACACGAAACGTTTCGCGCTGTCACCCTGATCCGACAGCTGCAACAGACCCCGGAAAGTCCGCTGATTGTCGACCGCTACGCGCAATCGCACTTCCACTTGCTCGCCTGAGAAACGCTCGAAATCCATCGCCGTTTTCAGCGGCCGATCAATTCCGGGCGAGCCCACTTCAAGTCGTTTGTAATCAACGCCTTCGACCTCATACACGCGTGAAAGCTGGCGAGAAACCTGCTCGCAATCCTCTATTTTGATATCGGATGTCATGCCTGATTCGCCAGCAAAAGGACGATCAATGGTCACTCTGAGCAACCCCAATGGGGCGCGCTCAACATCAACCACTTCAATATCCATTGCCGCTAGGGCTTCGCGTGTCAAACTAACTATATCTTTCATGACCTAAAAAAAAAGGGCTGTTGAACAGCCCATTTATGTCTGGCGGATGAATCAAGAACTCTCGCTTTACAGATCATTAAATGGATCCGTTCACGCAGGAATTACTAAAACCAACATTCAGGCTGGGATAATAGCATGCTTCAGCGCAAAAACATGCATCCTTAAGCTGTGCTTGAGCTTGATTTCGATCCCGTCAGGCTATTAACCACGCCTCTATCGATTCTTAAGAAACCCGAGCCGTGACTCATGCGCTTTAGCGCCGGATGGTTGCCAATCATCATCACGCCTGTTGCCGCCGCTACGCACCGAGCGTGGCTTGCCAGCTGCCTCTTGCTTGGGCTGCCCTGGTTTTTTACCCGATTTCTTATTGTTGCGACGCGGCTGCCCCGATGTCGCCGTAGGTGCTGCTGCACCGGCGCCTGCGGGCCGTGGCTTACGTCTCGCACCACCACCGCTTGGTTGTCCACCTGCAAACCCGCCCGCGATGCTCGTAATCGAAGTCGCAAGTGGATCCGGCTGAGCGCCGGTACGTTGGCCTGACCTTGCTGCACCTCTAGAGCCTGGGCGCCCACCGCTGGGTTTCCGGGGCCCACCCCGTGCACCAGCAGGTGCTCCCGACGGCGTACGCGCAGGCGCAGTAAAGCCTGGTGGCATGGCATTGTCATGGCTAGTAGGCTGGCGCGGCTTGCGTGACTTCCCACGCGCATTGCCACCCACATCATCCTCATCCTTCAAGAGCCCAACCTGAACCAGCAACGCATTGACGAGATCACCACTGAGCTCATCCCAGCGTCCACGACGCAGGTTATTGGGCAACACAATCTCACCAAATCGTGTGCGAATCAGGCGGCTGACTGTTAGGCCGACGAACTCAAAGATGCGTCGTACTTCGCGGTTACGCCCCTCTTGCAATGTCACCCGATACCAGCGGTTGCTGCCCTCGCCACCAAGAAACTCCAAACTTGAAAACTGCGCAAGGCCGTCATCAAGCTCCACGCCAGCTAACAACTGTTGGCGCAGATCGTCTGTCAACTCACCGAGCACGCGCACAGCGTACTCGCGCTCATTGCCATATCTGGGGTGCATAAGCTTGTTGGCCAAATCACCAGACGTTGTGAAGATGAGGAGACCCTCGGTATTTAGGTCTAGGCGTCCAATGGACAACCACTTACCCACCTTCAAGCGCGGCAGGCGAGAAAACACCGTCGCCCGGCCTGCCGGATCATCGTGACTAACAATCTCTCCTGCCGGCTTATGGTAGAGCACAACGCGTGGCGGCTTTTGGCTTGCTAAGCGGTTCACCGGCTTGCCGTTGACCCGAACCACATCGTTGCTACCCACACGCTGACCGATGTGCGCTGGCTCACCATTGACCGATACACGACCAGCGATAATCAACTCCTCCATCTCACGGCGCGACCCGATACCCGACTGCGCTAGCACTTTGTGTAGCTTGGGCATCAGCACATCGCTTTGAAGATATTTCCCGAGCCGTTGTGCTGTCTTAGGCGAGGCCTCTAAATAAGTAAGTGCCTCCACCGGTGCGTCTTCAACCTCAATAGCCACTGTATCAGTCACGGTTTGCATTTGTGCATCAGCGCTTGTTTGCGCAACTGCAGTTTGTGCTGCCGGGTTTTGTGCATCCACCTGCACTTCGTCAGCGTTACGTCGACGTCGAAATGGCGCCCTGAGTTTGGCCGACCGAGTGCGCTTGGCACGCGCCGGTTTGGCTTTATTCTCGGGGGCCACGTCTTTGTCAGACGCCTGGACTGAC
>Ga0209953_1000762_pt1 | contig 11059 bp, 17 predicted proteins | sample SalPonred_H2O_MG_FD_185713 | JGI IMG/M metagenome (GOLD analysis project Ga0209953, IMG submission 185713) | Salt pond water microbial communities from South San Francisco under conditions of wetland restoration - Salt Pond MetaG... | ecosystem: Environmental > Aquatic > Non-marine Saline and... | reverse complement strand
CTGTGTGAGCATGTCTCAATTCGGTATACAATTTTCCGTTGTAAACATCGGCAATATTGTCTCTGTCTAAATGACCCAGCACAGCCTCGCTGTCTCTGCCTAAAACCATACAACAAGGAACCACTGCACCGTGCTGTCCGTCAATTCCGCCGGCTCTAACCTCAAGTATATTTCCAAATGGTCGGCCGCAGGATCTTTTTTGCCGGGTGTTTAACATTTGTTGTCTACTGTATGGCACTTCCTCATACGACCCAGCCCAATTGTGCATCATCCACACTTCATGATAGGCTTGGTTGCTGAAATATTCAAGCCAATTGACTTTGTACAAATCTGTTTGGATTTCCTGTTGAGTGGCATCGGTTATCAAATGATAGAGATGTAGTTCAGTGCTGTAATTGTACTTGTCGATTAGCTCAAGTATTTCCAAGCAATTGTTTCTCACCTGATCAAAACTGTCACGATTCATCCATTGTTTGTAGCTAGCACGATCGTACCCTATTGCACTTATACGCAATAAATCTATGCCGCTGTCCAACACTTTGCGTGCAAAATCTCCACGTAGAAAAAGTCCATTCGTAAGTGCATAGCAGTACAAGCCTTTGTTTTTTACATATTGTACATATTGAGGAAACTTTTTATTAAGTGTAGGTTCACCACTGCCTTGTAAACTAACTGTTTTGAGTCCATATTGTAGAGCATCATCGACTACTTTGTAAAAAGTTGCATCATCAATATTTCTGTTGAAGTCTTGCTCACGACCTTGGTGATGAGGACACATCACACAACTGTAATTGCATCCGCCAGATATTTCTAAATCAAGTTGTTGTATGTTTATTGGATATGTCACTGAAATAATCTAATATAAATTGACGCCACTCTGTGTAACGATCTAAGTCACTATAGGAGTATTTATTGTTGATATACGGTATGCTGTCATTGCAGTGACCAACAAACCCAGACTTTGGCTCTGTGTACTCTTTTCCTGTTCTAGCACGATACAAATCTCTTAATACTAGTTTGGTATTGCGGCCAATTTTACTTGATTGCTTTAATGACAATGCAAACCCAATAATATGTTTGTCGATGAATGGACTTCTTACTTCTACACTGTTAAATCCGCCGACTAGATCAATACCCAACACATCCACGCATCCACACATCACAGTGTAATCTAGCAAATTCAGACCATTTAGACTGTTTGACAGATTTAGACGTTCAATGTGTTTTTTAAGTTCTGTGTTTGCACAAGAATTATCACTGTAAGGACTGCGGGTCTGGTCCTGTAAGTAGTTTTTATAGCCGGCAAACAACTCGTCGGCGCCGTTTCCGTTAAATAAAATTCGGTTATTTTGATTTTTTGTTACAGCATACCAGCCAACCAAGCTCCAACTCAACATTGGCAATTGGAGCTTGCTGGACAACTCTACGAAATATTCTGCCCAGATTTTTTCGTCTAGAAATAACCGCTGGTCTGTTGATATGGTTTGGCTTAAAATATCCTTGCTGGTGGCTATAGTCACAGTTTCAGCACTCGGTAGGTAGGTTTGCAGTAAACTGCTGTCTAATCCGCCACTGTAACTCAAGCTGTAAGGCTCTTTAGGTACCATGCTAGCTATTTGCTGCTCTAACAGCCTGTCTAACTCTTCTACTGCTTGTGTGTGCGTGTGTGTGCTGTTGTAGCACCAATTGTAGATGCTGTCCAACTCAAAAACTGGCACGCAATCTCTATACAATAGGCCAGGTTGTGCTTTGCGTATACCTGCAAAAGGTGTAGAGTCAACAATAGGATAGTGCTTGGTGCTGAACGTCTGTAATTGAATATTAGGACACACATATCTCAAAATGGGAGCGATTTCGCTGCAAACAATCTGTAGATCACTGTCTTGATAATAAAAAAGATGTTTTTCGTACTGGGGGTCTGTGGCAAACTCAAGTGCGTCTTGATATACATTTATCCAAGCCCACGGACCAACTAACTTTTCTAACTCACTATAAGATTTGTTTTGCACAAAGTCTTTTACAAGAGCGGTGTCGTTGATCTGCCCGCCTAACTCCTGCCAGTTGTAGATTTCGCCATTGAACACAAAACCGTGGTTGTCTTGGTATGAGTCGATGTTGCCCGAAAAGTTTTGTATGGTCTGGCCTACAAAGACATCGCTGAGTTGCCAACACACCGTTGCATCAGGGCCTCGATGAGACATTAAGTTCAAACTTTCAATATTGAATTGTTTGCTGTGTAGCTTTGATCTTACCGCTAGTAGACCGCACATACTACCACTTTAAGGATAAAAATGTTAGTGCAGATTCGTTTGATGCGCTGACAGCAAGTTGGGGTGGTATGTCTCTGCCCCAAAGAAAAGTGTAGCTAACACCACAATTAACAAGGTCCTTTTTAAACTTGCGTTTTAATTTTAACTTGGTACGCCCTGTTTTGTTACTCTTCTTTAATGAGTAGTGTTGGCCTACTTGAAGTTGAATTATAACCAGCCCGTTTGATTGATGACTTATTTCCACAGTTTATAGTTGCCTTTTTCTGGTATAACATGTCTTACTCCGCCGCGAGGATCATCCATGTCGCCGTCTCTGCGAAAAATTAGATGCACATGCGGGTACATGCAGGTTTGGCCTGCACTCTTGCCTATGTTAATTCCAACATTGTAACCTGTTACGTCGTTGTCACTGGCATCAACATTGACATTGCCCATCACAGTTGCATATTTCATGCATTCTAAAATGCACTCTACTGAATTTTCCTTGGGCACAACCAATGTATGTCCTGCTGTTACAGGATAGATGTCTGTGTATACATTATAGTTTTTGGTTTCTAGTATAGGATTCTGCCATGGAGCTCTGCCATCTTGCTGTGCTGCTTTTAGTGTGTCCATTATCTACCTGTGTGATCATATACATGGGTTTGTTGTTGAGCATTTCCTGCTCTTACTTGTAATACTTTTACACGTTTTGGCTGTGTTCCACGACAATACCTGCTGAATAAACGATAGGTTTCGTTGATATTGTCTGCGTCTTTGCGCAATGTTTTGCCATTTGAAAAATCTACTTCTATCCAATACATTAAAATGCTACGCTCTCCCCGCATCCACAACTGCTAACAGCCAACGGATTATTTACAACCAGCCTACTGCCGGTCAAATCCTCAACATAATCAATGGTACACCCTTGCACATACATGTAGCTCATGCTGTCTGTGGCAAGTTGTACATCTTCACTTATACTAATATACTGCCAAGAGTTGTCTAAGTCAACTGATTTTGCAAGATTCCAAACATACATAAACCCACTGCATCCTCCGCCTTCGACACCGAATATCACAGTGTCAACACCATTGCTGTTGGCAATATCTTGAATTTTTCGTTTGGCTTTTTCGGTAATAGTAATGTTCATAAATTAAATCCTCGAGGAAAAAGATCATCAACTGTTTTGATAAATGGTTTATTTAGACACAAGAATTCACTTAATACACCTATTGTACCAAATTCAACTCTACCAGAATTGAACCATTTTCCTTGTGCTATTGTACTTACATCGTCAACAGTTTTTCGCCATTGTTCTAGTCCAGGCCACTTTACAGCAACAGCATGCTGTAGTGCAAGTTTTTCTTTTTTACTATAACTGTACCACTTTTTTTGTGCATTAAATTCATCAACATCCTGGATTGCTTGCTTAAGGATAAACTTTTCGTTTGATAATACCCGTCCGCATCCTATATTAATTATATTTTGATTTTTATTATTTAGGTTACTGTTTGCGATTTTATTATAGTCGCACACAGGCACATTCAATTCGATATATTTTTTCAGCATTTGAGCTTGCTTTCTATGTACACAAGGATCATCAATAAAAAATTGAACAGTATTATACCTATCTAAATTAATTGTCTCTGTATTTTTGTCTAAAAAATATGTATACCAGTTTCCGTTAACATAAGCAAGTTTAGGTTTATCACCTCCTAGTATTTCTGTAGTTTGTTGACTTCTTTCCATAATTAGTCTAGACATAACACAGTTCAATCTAAAATGCATGGCGTCTGGAGTATCCATATGGTCGTACCAATTTGGATTTGAATAAAAATCCAAATAATCTTTTGCGGTAGGAACATACACTGTTATCGTTGTATTTGGGATTTTATTTTTGATCTTTTCCAAATACGGCACAGCAACATCGTCAATCTCGTAATCGCCAGCAAAAATTCCGCTTTTAATTGTAATTATTTCGTCTATGTGAATATTATTAGTCAGAAAGAGGTCTAGCACAAATTTGCTATCGCAACCACCACTAAACCATAATCTCAATCTAGATGAATTATTTCTTATTTGTAATGCTCGTTGCTTACATAAATCTATCCAAGAAGTATCATCTTCGTATGAAAAATCTACTTTATGGTAAGAATCAGGTACATGGAAATATATTGGACTGTTACTGCTAATATTTTCGTGGATAGCTTCTATCTTGTTGTAAGTTATTTTGTTGTTACATGTATAATAAAAACTATTCTGCATTTTTCCACAAGTCCTGGCTTTTTAGCACTAGATCTAACTGTTCTAATCTTGAAATATTGTATTGACGATAAAAATTCCGTTTATCTAGCCAGTTTACAAAATCGTTGTTGTTTTGTGCTTGCGAAACAGCCATGGCCAATTTTCCTAAATCAATGTTTTTAGCTATTACAATGGCATGTTGCTTGATTCCTGGTACTGTTTGACAACTAAATCCTGCGCTTTCAAGTGTTTTTGCTTTACCTTGATTTAGATAGGCAAAATCTATCTCTTTTGCAATAGCCGCATCTCTCACTGCGCCTGTATTTTTATATGGAATAGGTTTAAATTTTCCTATCTGTTGTATTGGCCCAAACACGTATGTTTTAGGCATGCCCACTGTTCCACCATTTTTACCGTTTTTATTACATAAGTACAAAGGAGCCGAATACTCTAAGCTTACAAAATTTTCTTCAGTGGCTTCTAGTGGGCGTATTGCAGACAATGTATCGATCCACACCATCATCGTCGGGTCGTTGATTTTTTCAAATAAATTAGCAGCCTGTAAGGTTTTTCCTGCGTTAATTAAATTTACATCGTAACCAGACTTTTGCAATATTTCTGCATACATATGACTTCGTTCGAAAAAGGTTCCGCCGGGGCTACCATTTACAATAATATTTAATGGTTCAGCTTGAGCTAGAAAACTAAACAATGTTAGTGTCAGTAGTGCAAAAATTTTCATATATATATCCTCTTAAAAATGAAATAGGTATACTCTGTAGTATATACCTTCTAATTCTGTTGCTAGTAAAAATGCAAATACAGCTGGTAATAAATTGTACTTTCTTAATGCTAGCCCAATGCATGCAAAACACAAAAACTGTACCACATATGACATACTTTGCAATTGTAGATTCCCAACATATGCACAAATACATACGATGCATAGTAAAACTATTGTAGTGATAAAATGTGTAGGCAATTTATAAATAATCAAAAGTTGTTTACTAAGCGGCCAGCTAATAATTAACCCAAGTAGATTAACAGCAACAAACCACGGCAACAACTGATACACAAACTCAATATTTTCGTCAATTCTAGTAAATTGATTTTCTGCCCAACCAGAATTTATTAGCATATCGTATAGTAAAATTTCACTGCCTGTGATAGGTATCCCAAACAACAAAAGAGGCAGCATACTAGAAAACTGCCCACTATTGTTAGCACTTTCTGCTGCAATAATTTTTTTACTAGGACTGTTAGGATGCAATTTACTTTCACATGCATACGATGCATTAGAACTTAATATGGTTGTTACTCCGGGCACAAGACCGCAAAACGTTCCTATGATGCTGCCTCTTAAGACACTAGTGTAATGTTTAACCATAGCTAGCAACGGTTGTGTAATTTTCAGTTGCGCACTGTGCGCATTGGCAGATCTCGAATATTGCTGAAACAATGCAGATGGAACCAGTAATCCGCATATTACTGGTACTAAACCAAAGCCTGTAGACAAGGATTCCACTCCAAAGTCTAGGTATGAATAGTTGAACACACTACTTTCGCCAACTAACCCTATTAGTATACCAAATGCTATTAACAGTAAATTAATCTGCCATTTATGATTATTATATACAACTATTAGTAACAAGATAACAGCAGAAAACAAAATAGCTTTAAAACTTGTACTGATTACAACAGAGAATAAATCTAAAAAGACGCTACTTAAAACAATAAAAATTAGTACAACTATCGTACTACCAAGCAAGCTAGCACAAGCGCACATGCCAACAGCTAAGTTACTCCGATTGTGTCGCATAAACTTTGCCCCTTCGACTAGCGCCGGCATGCTGTTGGTTTCTCCGGGTATTCCTATATACACACTAGGAATAGTTCCTACAAATTGCACGATTGCGGCAACGCTCATGTAGCACAGAATAATTTGATGAGTTTCGGCTGTATGAATTATCGGATACAGCAAAATCATGCTCACTAACACTCCAACGCCAGGCAATAATCCGGCTAGAATGCCAGCGGCAGAACCTAGCAAAAAAAACATTAAATCTGCAGTCAAATTTAGTTGCCTGTTTCGCTCCAGTGAACACCATCCCAATTTGGGGGTATGCCCTGTAACCGATACTGTCGTATACGATCGCTCATAATATTGTAGAAGCTGTCAAGCTCTCCGCCAAATTTTCCTTTGAGATGAGTGAGAGCTTGTTCGCAATAGTTCCAATCCTGCTCGAGATAGTTGTCTATGAGCTTTTCGTGCAACTCAATGGTTTTATCCAACACAGGCATGTCGCCCAATGACACAGAATCAGCTCCAATCACTGCATACAACTGAGTTGGATCTAATTCGTTCTTAACGCCAACTTTGTCCAACCTTAGTGTGATATACTTGTCGCCAATTTTTGCTCGTTGTTCGTCTCCAAATACAACGTTCATTGATTGTCCTCTACTATAAGGGTTTACTTAGTGTTTGATCCCACGCTAGTGTAGCATGATGTCAAGTGCATTTTGTACTGCTGTTGATGCGGAGCGGAACCGTACATCAATTGCTTTTGGCGTCTTTCTAGATCTGCTAGACTTGTGGCCTGCGACAAATATTGTTCTTCTTCTGACAAACCAGCAGTGCCAGTGTATTTAACAAAATTGACAATTTGTTTGATCATCTTGCTTCTCCTAGCAGGACAATTCTAGCCTGTTCAGGGTATCCTGCATCAAACAATGCTTTGGCGGCTCTTGCTTTGGCATAGCTTTCTGTGACTTCAGAAAAATATTTTACAGTGTTTTTAAAAAAATTATTCAGCTTGTGGCTGTTCATAGTATGGTTTCCTTGTGGGTTGCGATAGAGTGCAGTTTTTTGCACTGCAATATTTATGCCATACTAAAGTATACACGCTTAATACTGTAGATCAAAACTCACAAACACATTTATAGGTTGTCCTACTGCGAACTGTTCTTTTGTGCGAGTGGTTAGATTCTGTCCTATAGCTGTGTATGTTACGGTGTAGTCTTGTACCACGCTTTTGACTTCCTTGTCGTACACAGTTCGGCACTGTTGTACTTGTCTGTATCCTACAATTTGTTCATTGGTGCTATGACGTTTTTGATGTTCATTGGCCATTGCACCTCCGATCACTGCACCCACTGTGCCTGCACCATTGCCATCGGTGGCAGCATTTCCGATGGCACTGCCTATGATAGCACCCAATACAAAACTTCCGATGTCGTCGCCGTTTTGCGATTGTTTTACAATTGGCACTTCTACCATACTACACTCTTTACGAGGGTGTTGAATTTCCATTGTTCTGTAGTTTTCAACCACTTGGGTGACTGTGCCAGTTACCATTATTTTGCTTGCATGCGCAGACACAGTTGCCAAAGTAATCATAAATCCAAGTATTAAACGTTTCATATCAATCTCTCTTAGAAATAACTTCGTCAGCAAGCCCGTAGTCAACTGCTTCTTCGGCTGACAGGAAAGTATCAAATTTCATAGTTTCGTACAAATCCTCATAGTTTTTGTCAGCAGTGTTGTGTTTTACATACAATTCTACCAGTCGCTTGTTGAGACGTTTGCTTTCTTCCAGGTGACGCTTGGCATCTTCGAACTCAAGCTCCTGAACATGCACACTGCCGCGAGTGCCCGGTGTGCCCGAACTCACTCTGTGAATCATTGTACGACTCTCAGGTAACACATATCGCTTGCCGGGCTCGCCAGCTTGTGCAAGAAAACTACCCATACTAGCCGCTTGCCCAACGACAATAGTGCTTACTGCTGGCTTGATAAACTGCATTGTGTCATAGATCGAAAGTCCTGCTGTTACGCTACCACCTGGACTGTTGATGTAGAACAAAATATCGCTGCTAGGATCTTCTGCTTCGAGATACAATAGCTGACTCACAATAAGACTAGCACTGTGTTCGTTGACGTCAGTGTCTAACATTACGATACGATCCTTGAGCAAACGGCTATAGATATCATAGCTTCGTTCGCCTTGACTGGTGCGTTCTAACACCATTGGTACTAAATTTGGCATTAAAAATTTACCTTGTATTTTTTGTTGAAAAATTTGTTTACTTGTTCCACGGCTTCTCTGTAAGATACTCCTGGCACATTACGTTGTACAAACTGAATAGTATGTTCTTTGTCCATGTTCATGCCGGCGGATGCTTCAAGGATAGCATCTTCAATAAGTTTAGCAAGATACTGTTTCATCGTATTCCTCCAAAGGCAAAGTTTGCAACACAATTTCTTCCAATCTACGATTTAACTCTTCTTTGAAACTGGGATTTTCTAATACTTCGGGGTCTGGTTCCAAATCAAAATAAGATTCTAACGGTTCATACGCCATTGTGTGTCTCCATAAAAAAAGTGCTATAATCATTATTATAGCACTTTTTAGTGTTCTGTCAAGCAATAATTTTACTTAGCAAACATATTTTGGAAAGTTTTTACATTCGCAGCATACTGTGATTGCATACCTTTAACATATTCAAAATATGCTGTCGGGCTTGTGAAAGCTTCTGCTAGTTTTGCAGTTTCTTTTTGTGCAGTTTGTTGAGCTTGTTCAACAGTTTCTACAAATTTCTTTTGCATTTCTGCATAGAAAGTATCGGCGTATGCTTGTGACGCTTTTTCGTGTACTCCATTAATGAAGTCTAGTTCTTTTACAGTGTAAGGCCAGTTTGCCATAATAATATCTCCTAATTTTAGCAAGTTTTGCTGTAGATTTGTATCAACATCTACAATATCTATTGTAACACAAAATTTTGTGCAATGCAATATTATTTATAATTTTTTGCATAATGACAATTTTTACACACCCGAAACTAGCAACAAACTTCTATCAATGCCGAGGCCGGCTAATATTCAGAATACTAAGTAAAGAGATATTAACAACATTGTGTATTGTGTTTTTTACAATGTTCAAGATATATCTCGTGTGGGCAATTTGTTCTATTTGATTACTTTTTAACAAATCTATCCAATTGTTGAATTTCATTTTTGCTCCAAGTATATGGCGGACTGCATACAATTTTTTCGTCTTTGACTTTAATTATATATCCTTGGTTGAATGCTAATTGTTCAGTCAATCCTTGTATTGCAGGCAGACTATAAAGATGTTGTCCTGCCAGTTGTTTTAGTTGAGACATGCAAACTAGTACAGACGCACAGCACACAGGGCTTCCGGCTGCTGTTTGCCAAAATTCAAATTTTCCACCGGTTGCTGATTCAAGCTTTTTGTAGGTGCTATAATTTATCAATACGCATCCTACACCACATGCACCGTTGTTTATGCCTTTTCCTGTGATCAGTAAGTCTGGTTCTACACGTTTGGTTTGATGAAACCATTTTGGGCCAGTTCTATAGTAACCAGTAAATGTTTCGTCAACGATTAAAAACAGACCATGCTTTTTGCACGCCCGAGATATGAGTTGTAAATCTCCTGGAGACTCTAAGCCTTGCTGATATAGCAAAGGTTCAAGTATTACAGCCGAACACTTGTCATGAAACATTTCTATGCTTTGTATAATATCATTACAAAAATAATTTTTAATTGTAGATAAGTCATTATAATATTGATTTCTCGGCACGTTATAGTTTATGGTGTTTGCTACCATACTACTTCCATTATAGCCGTGAGGTATACCAATAATGCCTTTTTTTCCAGTAATTCTATAAACCATTTTTACAGCCGCTTCGCATGCAAGGCTAGACGATAGTGTCCAGTAGGTGTGTGTAAAATGACTATCTTCTAACAAAACACCATCCGCCTGTCTTATCAATTCATAGTCAAAATTTTTGTATTGTAGAGTAGGAATTTCTTTTAACAAATCTAGAGACTGTTCTAGTATGTTTGCATTAAGGCCAAGTGGGCACAATCCAGTTTGCGCCGTAGTATCTAAGTATTTTTTGCCTCGAGACACTACATAATGTTGCTCCAATCGATCCACATCTGGCATTTGTTTTTTCATATCTCTAGAAAGTACAGTCACATTAGTAAGCCCGGGTATATATTACTGCCAGTCATGCTGTTATAGAACTCAATACTAGCACACTGCTTGGCTTTTGCTTCGCACATGATATCGGCATACTCGTTAAAACTGTAGGCCCACTGATTCACGCACTTGTTAGGATAAAAATCACTGTGTGCTCGTAGCTTGGCTTTTTTGTATCCGGCTGCTAATAATTCTGCCATGTTTGGCATTCTGTTATGTTTGAAATTTGCAGGTAATTGTTCATTACGACTGTAACTGTAATGAATTACAGGACGCACACCTTGCCAGCTGTCAATCACACGCTTGTATCTATCGTCGGTGGGTTGAATGTACTCACCTTCACGGCACCAGTGGTGGTGTAGATCAAGTACAAGGGCACAATGGTCGACAAGTTCAAGGCTGTGTTCAAGCCCCCATTTATTTTCGTCGTTTTCGATCGTGATGGTGTTTCGTGCTTCGGGGCTGAGTCGCTTGAGGGCTTTTTTGATCCCTTCTGGACCTTGTCTACCTGATATGTGTACGTTGATCTTAAAATCTTGAAATGATCTACCGTA
>Ga0209953_1000760_pt1 | contig 11082 bp, 12 predicted proteins | sample SalPonred_H2O_MG_FD_185713 | JGI IMG/M metagenome (GOLD analysis project Ga0209953, IMG submission 185713) | Salt pond water microbial communities from South San Francisco under conditions of wetland restoration - Salt Pond MetaG... | ecosystem: Environmental > Aquatic > Non-marine Saline and... | reverse complement strand
GTACTTAGTTCAGCGATTTTTTGCGGGAATAGCTCAGTTGGTAGAGCGCAACCTTGCCAAGGTTGAGGTCGCGAGTTCGAGACTCGTTTCCCGCTCCAAATTTTTCAGGGGAAGCATTCGCTTCCCCTTCTAGTTTGTGACGGCGCAATGGCAGAGTGGTTATGCAGCGGATTGCAAATCCGTGTACCTCGGTTCGATTCCGGGTTGCGCCTCCATCTCATAGGCGGGTGACTTGAAACAGACTTCGTTGACATGACCCCATCCTCAAGCGCGCCCGCGGCACCACCTGACAATGCTGAGCAACAAATCACGTTACGCCTCTTTTTGAGTTTCGTGGCGGGCTACTTCATGTCCTATGCGTTACGGTCAGTCAACGCGACGCTTGCTCCTTTGTTGGCTCAAGATTTAGACCTGACAGCTAGTTCACTGGGTTGGCTGTCCTCGGCCTACTTCTTGTCGTTTGCAGCCGTGCAGTGGTTTCTAGGCACATGGCTCGACAAGTACGGCGCCAGACGTACCGAGTCTGTTTTGCTTTGTACAGCCGCGGCTGGCGCGGTCATTTTGGCGATGAGCGAGACCCTTTGGGGCCTGTCTATTGGTCGCGTACTGATCGGTTTGGGCGTGGCTTCCTGCTTAATGGCACCGTATTCGTATTTTAGACGCTGCTTCGCGCCAGAAAAACAAGCGCAGTTGGCCATGTGGATGTTGATTGGCGGCACCTCAGGTGCCTTGGCCGCAACACAACCGACCTTGATATTGGCAGAGTGGATGGGTTGGCGAGAAGTTTTTTTCCTCGCGGCTGGCTTACTGGCGCTGAGTGCATTGGCGATTGCATGGTTTGTCCCTGATACGGACCTTCGCATCGCGCGCGCCGATCCCACCCAAAACCAAGCAGGACAAAATACACCGCCAATGCGACTGTTGGAACTGCTCTGTCATCCGACAATGCTGCGCATCATTCCAACGACGGTCTTTTTTTCTGGTGGTTTTGTGGCGCTGCAATCTCTATGGGTTGGCCCCTGGTTAACCGATGTGTTGAAACTGTCCACCCATGAAACGGGTAGAGCCTTGCTCTACTTCAACGCAGCCTTGCTCGGCGCCTATCTATTAATGAGTTTTGTCAGCCCTAAACTGAGCCAACGCGGGTTCGACTTGGCGCGCCAGACACGCTTTGGTTTTTTGTGGTTCGTCGCCACCATGGCACTCGTGTTGTTGTGGCGCACTGAAACAGCTTGGTGGGCATGGTTGATTCTTGCACCCGGCATCCCCGCGGTTATTCTGATGCAGACGCAAACCGCTTTGCTATTTCCGAAGGCCATTGCGGGACGCGTTTTCACGACGTTTAATTTGATCATGTTCACCGGTGCTTTCAGCGTGCAATGGGGCTTAGGGCTACTCATCGACGCGTTTATTTGGTTCGGTACGACTCGCGAGGATGGCATGTGGTTAGCCTTTGCCGTGCTTCTGGCCTGCCAACTCGCGAGCTTGTGGTGGTTTTTGTACAAAAAACTACCGCCTGTTTTAGGAGGTCAACATGGATAAATCTGTGCTCGACGCCCTAGCGCGTTGGCCCGATGTACCCGCCGTTTACGGTTGGCTGTCATTGTCTGGGCGAGGCCTCTGGCGACTTCACCCCGATGGTCGAGCCATGGATGGCGGACCCGGAGAAGGCATTCAAAACCCTCAAATTCTCAGCTTCATCGGGCGCAACTACGCGGTTGATGACCGCGGTCAATGGTTTTTTCAAAATGGCCCACAGCGTGTCTTTGTCCGTATTGATGCAGCGCCTTTCATTGTGTTTGTTGACGACGCGGCTGGGATATTGACGACACATACAGGACAAACACTGACCGAAATTAGCGCTTGGTACCTCGACGCCGACGGTGGCCTTTTCTTGATGTCTGACGCTGGACCGGCCCAGGTCGCAGACAAAGACTTGATGCGACTCGCTGACCATTTATTAACCCCACAAGGCGAGTCATTGCTGCAGTGGTGGGCTAGCTCACCCGACTCAAGCACCGTACTCAGTGATCCTAGTGAGAAGTTTTCTGCCTGTCGTTTACCCGCACCGTTGACACGGTTAAATCCTCAAGACTCAATCGATCAAACGCTTGCGTTTGTGAGTAACCCGTTGCCTGCCGACAGCGATGCGGCATTGAGCTAGCTTGGTCTAGAATAGGTCACCATGGACAAAAGCCCTGATTTCTATTTTCCCGCCCCTCGTCTGAGCAACTTTTGCGGTCAGTGCGGCACACCCATTACCCGTCGTACCCCGCCGGGTGATAACCGTGAGCGCGACTTGTGCGAGCATTGTGGCGCCATTCACTATCAGAACCCCCGGCTCGTTGTGGGGACCTTACCCGTGTGGAACGATAAGGTTTTGTTATGCCTACGCGCTATTGAACCTCGTGCGAACACCTGGACACTTCCGGCCGGCTTTATGGAGCTCGCAGAGACAACCGCACAAGGGGCTTTGCGCGAGACCCTTGAAGAAGCGGGCGTGACGGTCAACTTGGGCAACTTATACACGGTGATTGACATTCCACTGGTTGATCAAGTCCACGTCTATTTTTTAGCCACGGCCGAAGACGGCAAAGTCGATCCAGGTCCAGAAAGCTTAGAGGCACGCTATTTCGGTCTCGATGAAATTCCTTGGGATAACCTCTCATTCCGATCGGTTTCAAGCACCTTAAAGCACTACATCAATGACAAACAATCGGGCCGCTTTGAAACCCGCTATTACCCCTTGGAACCGAATCGCTAAATCTGAATTGCGGCGTGACATCGCTCATCGCCCCCCAATTTATCGAATTAAGCCGCGAGCCTAATGGTTTTCATGGTCTTAATGGTTTTCACGCTTCTCGTGGACGTCTATGTCGAAATCGTTACCTTGGGTAGAGCCGCACGAAAAATTGCCTGACCCTTCATCAGCTTTAGACGAGCCAGACGGCTTGGTTGCGGCGGGCCTGGACTTAAGTACAACGCGCTTAGAAGAGGCTTACTCGAACGGTCTCTTCCCTTGGTTCAGTGAGAGGCAGCCCGTGCTCTGGTGGAGCCCTGATCCGCGAATGGTTCTCTACACGGACGAATTACATCTTTCTCATTCCCTGCGTAAAAGACTACGTCAGATCGAGAAACACTCGGCTGACGACACGACTCGTCACTGGACCATCACCACCGATTTGGCTTTTGATGCGGTCATGCAAGGTTGTGCACAGCGTGGTACGGATCAGGTACAAGACACCTGGATCAATCCAGCGATGTGTGAGGTCTACCGTCATTGGCATGCTCAAGGCGTTGCCCACAGCATTGAGGTGTGGGCAAGTGGTGCGCTCATTGGCGGTCTGTATGGGGTTGCTCTTGGACGCGTTTTTTTTGGTGAGTCAATGTTCACTCGAGCCACTGACGCCTCCAAAGTAGCCCTCGTCTATTTGATACGTTACTTACAACAACAATCGGTTCCTCTCATTGATTGCCAAATGCAGACCGAACATTTGGGACGACTCGGTGGACGCCCGATCCCACGAGAAAAGTTCTTGGCGCATGTGCGAGTCGCGACGCAGCAGGCGCCCCTAAACTGGCCGACGGGACAGCTGCATTTTGACGGCACAGTCACACCAGCCACGTTCTGAGAAAGGTCTGATGTCCGACTCTGCATGACACCTCTGTATGAGAGTGCACGACCCTGCTGTCATCGGTTACGATAAGTTGCAATGAGTCAAATACACGAACTCCCCTTCTCTGCCATTCAGTTTTATGCCACGGCCTCTTATCGTTGCAGTTACTTGCCGCAGCAGCAAGCTCGGTCACAGGTCGCTGCACCAGGGCACTTGATTAATGCGCAGACCTACTCGGGATTGGTTGATGAGGGTTTCCGTCGCAGTGGACTCTTCACCTACCGGCCCCACTGTGATCATTGCCGAGCTTGTGTACCTGTGCGTGTTGACTGCAACCGATTTGAACCCAATCGCAGCCAGCGACGGGCTGCCAAAACGCACGACCATCTGCGGGCCTTCGTGACGCAACTGGCTTGGTCAGCCGAACACTTCGAGCTTTATACGCGCTATCAACAGGCGCGCCATCCCGGTGGGGGCATGGACGAAGACAGCCGTTCTCAATACAGCCAGTTTCTGTTGGCCAGTCGCGTGAACTCGCGGTTGGTTGAGTTTCGTGATGAAGCCGGCAGCCTGCAGATGGTGTCAATTATCGATATGCTTGAGCAGGGCCTATCTTCGGTTTACACCTTCTACGATCCCACGGTGCCGGGTAGCTTGGGAACATACGGTATTCTTTGGCAAATTCGCCAATGTCAGGCCATGAACTTGCCTTGGTTATATCTGGGATACTGGATCAAAGAAAGTCCCAAAATGGCGTATAAGGATAAGTTCAAACCAACGCAATACCGTATCAACGGTCGCTGGCAAGACGAGGCAGCATTGAATGGATTTGACTCGCAACCGCCTGCGAGCCACCTCTCTAACTAAGACGTAAGAAGATCATCTCATGAGTGCGCTTTTCAATACCTATCCTCTGGTTCGTCGCACCTTGTTTGCCATGGAGCCCGAGCAGGCGCATGAAGCGACCATGTCAGCTCTACAGAAGGCCTACGACTGCAAGCTCACGCGGGCACTCTCGCACCAGTTACCGCTTGACCCAATGGTGCTAATGGGCCTTCCATTTAAAAACCCAGTGGGTTTGGCCGCAGGCTTGGATAAAGATGGTGCCCACATTGATGCCCTAGGCAATCTTGGGTTCGGATTTATTGAGGTCGGCACTGTCACACCGAGGCCTCAACCTGGCAACCCCAAGCCGCGGATGTTTCGATTGCCGCAAGCGGACGCCTTGATCAATCGCCTAGGATTCAATAACCAAGGCCTAACCCAGTTTCTAGAGAATGTCAGCCGCAGTCAATACCGACAAAACGGCGGCATCCTTGGTTTAAATATTGGTAAGAATGCAGACACACCGATTGAAGACGCGGCACAGGACTATCTCATTGGTTTAGAAGGTGTCTACCCTCACGCGGATTACATCACGATCAACATTTCCTCACCCAACACAAAAAATCTTCGCGATTTGCAAAGCAGCGACGCTTTGGATGCGCTGCTCGGTGCATTGGATGAAAAGCGACAGGCGCTTGCGCAACAACACAAACGAGCGGTGCCGTTAACGGTCAAAATCGCGCCTGATGTCACGCTAGCCCAATTGGATGCGATTGCCAGCGCCTTAAACAAACACCACATTGATGGTGTGATTGCAACTAACACGACCCTGTCGCGCGACGCGGTCGCTGGTTTGGCCCACGCAAACGAGGCTGGAGGGCTTTCAGGGGCACCCGTGCATCAGTTATCACTTTGGGTCATTAGGGAGCTTCGCCAACGGCTCGGACCGACCTTTCCCATCATCGGGGTCGGTGGCGTGATGTCGGGTCAGCATGCAGCAGAGAAAATAGAGGCTGGCGCCAATGCCGTGCAAATTTACACGGGATTGATTTATCAAGGCCCATCGCTCATTGGTCAGGCTGTTAATGCCATCAAGTCGGCTCGCTTGGCCACCGCTAGGCAAGCGTGAGGTTCTGAGGACGTAAAAAAGCCTCACGTATAGTCAGTGAGGTTTTTTTACGTCCAACTAGGCGCGAGGCTCCATCGAGCAATACGCCATTTCAGCTGTTAGCTTGCGTTACGGCGGCTACGGCTGGTGGTTTTTGTGGTTGCGTCTGACGCTGCCTTGAATGTGGCATCCGTTGCGGCATGCATGTTTTTCTCGGCCACGTCAGCAGCTTGCTTGGCGGCTTTGTTCATGCTGTCGTAGGCAGCGGTGGCCTGTGCCAATGAAGACTTGATCATTGAAATGGTACCTTCGGTGCCGGTCGGCGCGTTACGCGAAAACTGGTCAACCGCTTCGGCCAAGTGCTTTTGGCTTTCAGCGACTTTGCCTTCGGCTAGTTTTGACAAGTCCGACTGCACACCTGAAACGATGTCATAAACGTGCTTGCTGTAAGCCACTGCTTTTTCGGTTGAAGGCTGAACCAAGCCAGACGTCATGGCGACGGCTTCTTGCGCATCCTTGACACCCATGGCTTCTTGGGTTTTTTGTGACGCTTCGTCCATGGTTGCTTTCATGACTTTTAGGTTCAAGTCGACCAACTTCTCAAAACCACTGAAGACGGTGCCTTGCACGGCCATCATGGCTTCTAAGGTTGATTTTTGTGATTCAAGCATTTCTTTAGGTATCTGATTCATGTCGATCTCCAGGTTGTCTACTGACAGGTGGGTAAGTTATTCAGCGTATGGTGCATTGCAACAATTTGAATTTTAACCCCTGTGAATTCCTTGTCAAGCGTTTTTTGTGCATCGCAACAAATTTCTACCTAGCAGAGCGATTAGACTCATAACCAAGTGTTTCCGAGATTTCCTTCGCGGTTTCAACAAGCTTTGAGATCCAATCGTCCTTTAACCGCTCGGCTGGCGCAGAAATTGACAAGCCAGCCACCAAGCGCCCGGTGTCATCATGGATAGCTGCACCAATGCAGCGCACGCCAAGCTCAAGCTCCTCGTTGTCGCGTGCGTAGCCTAGGCGTCGCACGAGTGACAGCTCCTTATCCAATCCTTCAAAGGACGTGATGCTATTACGAGTGCTACCGGCAAGACCCGTACGCGTGGCATAGGCACGCACTTGCCGTGGATCCGCTGCGGAGAGGAACATTTTTCCTGTCGAGGTGAGGTGTAAAGGGGCGCGTCCACCGATGGCCCTAACGACTTGCATACCCGATCGTTCACTCCAAGCCCGATCGACATACACGATCTCATCACCTTGTTGGATAGACAGATTGACCGTTTGGCCCGTCAGTTTATGCAGTGCCTGCATGGCATCGACAGCAGCTTCCCTCACGTTTAATCGTTCTCGGACCAGTGATCCGAGCTCAAGTAATCGCATGCCTAGCTGATATAGACCGCTGTCCACACGCTCAACGAAGCGTGCAACCACTAGATCATTCAGAATCCTATGAGCCGTCGATGGATGTAAACCTGTCGATGCTGCCAATACTTTAAGCGGCACAGGGTCACGCTCACTCGCGAGAGCATCTAATAAACGCGAGGCTCGCTCGATCACTTGGATAGCCATTGCGTTGTGCTCACCGCTTGGTTCACCGCTTAATTTACCGTTTTGCCCACTCTTATTCTGTGGGCTCAACATGGCCGACTGATTGTTTTCTATTCTTGGCACAAATCGGGTCCTCGCTAACGCGACGCTGGGAGTTAAAACAGAATGTTGCGATGCAACATTCTGTTTTATAGTATTAGAGTTCTTGTCAAAAAACAAGATCACCTGAGGGAAACTAATCGAGCGCGTTTCCTGCACGAGAGACAGCCGCATCAATCTTGGCGCCAAGACCCACTGCCCGTTCCCGCAAAAACGACAAGGCGGCGGGCAAATGCGCGCTGGGCCCTTTGACCCCGAGTTCAATATGATGTGCGCGACGATCGCTACCCATCGAAGGCAAGCTAAATGCTTTGATGCTCGGCCAGCGTTCTTGAATCTCTTCTAAAGTCGGTGTGATTCTCGATTCTGGAATGTCATAAGCCACAAAGGAGTGCTCGTCCTCTGTTTCTGGATGATGCAAGTCACCGTAGCGATGATCCAAGACCCATTCCAACATCGGCCATGCCATGACGGGAAATCCGGGAACGAATGCATGGCGCTTGATATAGAAACCCGGGATGCGGTTGTATGGATTAGGAATGATCTCAGCGCCGGATGGATAGGTGCCCATTTGCAAGCGGCGCTGATTCTCCATCATCGACATGTCAGCGCTGCCTTGACCCGCCTCAGCCATTTCCGCGCATCGCAGTGTGATTTCTCTTTCTGCTTCTGGGTGCAGTGCCAACGGCACTTCCAAAGCAGCAGCGGCCGCTTGGCGTGTGTGGTCGTCCGGTGTGGCACCAATGCCTCCACAACAAAAGACCCGGTCTTCGCTAGCGAATGTTTCGCGCAAAGCTTGCGTCAGAATTTCGCGGTCATCGGGAAGCACGCGTACCCACGATAAGCCTAGCCCCCGCGCTGCTAGTAGCTCGACAGCCTTAGAGAAATGTTTATCCTGCCGCCGACCTGACAAGATTTCATCACCTACGATAATCATGCCGAATTTAGGGCGTTTGACTGAGACCATGGATACATCGACTGACATAGGAACGACCCATATAAAAATTAAGATACTTCGATGACTGATGGATCAGCTGCCTTACGGCGCAAATCCCTTAGCGACTCGAAACCAAAATGCACAAAGACCAAACCCGAAAAGACGGGTAGAAAAACCCACGCAGGCGGAAATAAATTCAGCACGGCACAGGCAAAACCCAACCACCAGAATCCAGCATTTCGTTGACGCCACAGCACCTTACGCTCCACCGGACTGGCATGATCAACGAGTGCGTCGACCCTCATCATTCTTGAAAATGCAAACGACCACCAAAAAAGAGATAAAACCAAGCCAAGGGGCGGAATAAGCCAGAGCGGTAGCGTGATTAGCCAGCCACCAACGAACAACACGCTCACCCAAATAGCGTTCCAAACACTCAAAATAACCGCGTGCTCTCCTTTGGGGATGACATCTGGATAGTCTCGCTTGCCTACGTGTGCCAAAACCAAGGGCATGACCCAGACAGCAGCGACAGCCAAGCCAACGATACCGGCAACAGGCATCAGAATCACAAACGCGGCCACCGGAATAAGCCATGCCTTTAGTGCCAAGAAGCCAGCGGTGCTGATCCAAGGCTCAACAGCCCCTGGCACCGACGATTCAGTCAGTAAGCCCGACAGCCATTCAGTCAATGGTGTCCAGCCGAACCAAAGCAAAACAATGCCAAGTAGCAAGGTCACCACCACCGGTAGAAACAGGGCGAGTAGCATACGGGGGTGAAATTGCGACTTCAGGGCTCGCCAGAACGCTTGCCCAATGTCACGCGTCAGGGGAACGGGCGCCGTTAACTGAGAAAATCGACCTGTGTTGGACATTAAACCGTGCCTATGCTGGGTTAAATGATTAACATCGTTATCATAGACAAACAAACAAATCCGTTGTAGCCATGACCTTGTATTTACCTAACCATCCGGACTTACCCGCTGCGGTGGCCGCTCACGAGAAAATCGTGGTTTGCTTTTGCGCAGAATGGTGCGATACCTGCGGCATCTATCGAGAAAAATTTGCTCAGCTATCCGAATCATTTCCAGAAGCCGTCTTTGTCTGGGCAGATATTGAGGAGTACCCATCACTGCTCGGTGATGAAGATGTAGAAAACTTTCCGACGATTCTAATAGAGCAACAAAATCATGTGCTTTTTTTCGGCACGATGCTACCGCACATCAATCAACTAGAGCGCTTACTACAAACTTTGGGCGATACCACAGACGCAGATACCATCACCGGTGACTTACCAAACATTCGCGAACAGCTTGTGAACGGTCTGTGACGGATACATCACAGGCTACTTTTCGGATTTGTCGTTGCTGTCTGTGGTTTCGGGTTTTTCGGATTTGACTGTTTCGTCGTGACTGGCCGCGTTTGACCGATTGGCACCCAACAATACCCCAACCGCAGGCTTTGACTTGCCTCTAGCGGCATGCGCAGACTTGGTCATGCCAGTCCTTGCGTTGCTTGCGATACTTGCAGTACTCGCGGTGCTTGAAACAGCAGGTTCATAGGGCTTGGAGAAAAAGTCATCCACTGGCTGCTTGGGTCGGCTAGGCGCGCGTGCTGCTGGCTTGGCTGATGCCTCACGGCGGCCCGTGGGAGCGCGGCTCGGACGATCAGAACCACTCGCACCACCCGCACCACCTGTCTTTGGCAGATCCAAAACACCCCGTGTCATGGTTTGACGCGTGAGCTTTTCAATATCGACTAATAGCTTTTCTTCAGACGGACCATACAGGGAGATGGCATCGCCTTTGGCACCTGCGCGTCCGGTACGACCGATACGATGCACGTAATCTTCTGCGTTGTAAGGCAGGTCGTAATTGATGACACAGGGAACACCGGCGACATCTAGGCCGCGAGCAGCCACATCGGTTGCTACCAAAACCTCCAATTCACCTGCTTTGAAGGCCTCGAGAGCTTTGATGCGCTCAGATTGGCTTTTATCACCATGAATCGATTCGGCCCGAATCCCGTCTTTTTCGAGCTGCCTGGCCAAACGAGCCGTGCCAATTTTTGTATTCGAAAACACAATGACTTGGTTGAGCTTTCGTGATTTCACCAAATGCAACACTGCCGCGCGCTTTTCATCGCCTTGCGCAGGATAGGCAATTTGGGTCACGGTATCCGCTGTGGCATTTTTTTGTGAAACCGCCAACTCGACTGGGTGTTTCATGTAAGTGCGGGCTAACTTACGAATGTCATTGCTAAATGTCGCTGAAAACAAAAGGGTTTGTCGCCCGTTCGGCAACGTCCGAATAATACGATCAAGATCCGGTAAAAAGCCCATGTCCAGCATGCGATCGGCTTCATCCAGCACCAAAATACCCACCTGGGACAAATTCACCGTCTTTTGGGTTAGATGGTCCAACAATCGACCGGGGGTCGCAATCAGCACTTCGCAGCCGTTACGTAACGCAACTTTTTGCGGGCCAATATCGACACCGCCAAACACCACGGTCGAACGCAATGGCGTGTGCTTGGCATAGCGACGCACACTCTCATATACCTGATCGGCCAGTTCGCGTGTGGGAGTCAAGATAAGCGCCCGAACTGGGTGCCGGGCAGGTGATGCACTCGCGCTAGCAAAAGGCATCAAGCGGTGCAGGATCGGCAAAGTAAAGGCCGCCGTCTTACCTGTTCCTGTCTGAGCAGCGCCCATCACATCCTGCCCGGTCATGGCAACCGGCACGGCTTGCGCTTGAATCGGGGTCGCCGTTGTGTAGCCAGTGTCTTTGACTGCCTTTAGGATCGCGTCGTGCAACCCTAATGCATCAAAATTGGAGACGGGTTCAACCGTGGCTGCAGTATGGACTGCGTCGTTGCCGGGGGAACCGAGAGCTGGGGATGTGCTGTTTTGAGGTGTCATTGATAGAAGCTAAAAAACCAAC
>Ga0209953_1000759_pt1 | contig 11086 bp, 8 predicted proteins | sample SalPonred_H2O_MG_FD_185713 | JGI IMG/M metagenome (GOLD analysis project Ga0209953, IMG submission 185713) | Salt pond water microbial communities from South San Francisco under conditions of wetland restoration - Salt Pond MetaG... | ecosystem: Environmental > Aquatic > Non-marine Saline and... | reverse complement strand
AGCAATTCAAAACGCACGCGAAAGCATTGAAAGAGACTTTGGTGCTACCAGTGCAACTATTGGACAAGCCACTGAAACATTAAGAACCAGTCTCAGTCTTGCATTTGACCAGTTTGATCAAAACACAGGCGCAAGCCAAGCAGTAGCACAAGCAATTGAATACATTGCTTTCCAAATATTTAGACTCAGTCAGAATGTTGAAGACATTATAGGTCCTTTAAGAACATTTGCACAAGCAGTTGGTGCTCTTGTGGTGTTTGCTACTACCAACAAATTGATTACAATCTTTGTAGGTGCTATTAGAACTATTGCTGGTGCTGTTACTGCTGCAATTGCTGCAATTGCTGGAATAAGATTAGCATTTGCTGGATTAGCCAGTGGCACTGCTGTTGCTGGCAGTGGTATAGTAGGATTTGTAGCCAAGGTAATTACCAGTTTTACACCTTTAGGTAGATTGGCTAGATTGGTAGTCACTGTGGGCAGTGCTCTTGCTGCCTGGGTTGGTATAGGCAATGTTGTTGATGACATTGAAGAAATGGGAGATGCTACCAGTGACACTGCACAACAAATTGCAGCCTGGAAAGCAGAGATGGCAGCACTTACCAGCGAACTAGACACCACTGTTGATACCAGTCAGAACCTAAACACTGCACTTCTAGAACTACAAGAAACTACCAGCAAAGGCATAGGTGATTACAGAGAAGCAAATCAAGAGTTTGTTGAAAGTCTCAGAATTACCAGAGAGAACCTTAACCTTACACGCGAACAAATACAGTACAATGACACCTTGCGTAGATTTGCTGAAGAATACAGAGACAGAATCAGTGACTTACGCAGTGAACTAGAAGAACTAAACAAAAGTCCAGAACGCAATGCTGAACTAATTGCAGAAATCAATGCTGCAATTGCACAAACAACTGCTGAATATCAAGCACAGAGACCTCAAGTAGAAGCAATTGCCAGTGAAATACAGCGTGTCACTGAAGAACAACGAGCAGCAACTGAAGCAGCCAGAGCACAAGCAGAAGCAATTCGTGAAGCAGCCGAAGCAGCCAGGGTTCTTGAAAGAGCAACTGAAAGTGCTGACGGATTTATTCGTGGACTAAACAGAAGCACTGAAGATCTGCAAACAGAACTTGGTCAATTAAACATGTCGCCATTGGAGCGTCAGATTGATGATATTGGTATTAAGATTAGACGTCAGTTACAGGATCGTGTAAGAGAATTACAGAACCTAAAAACAGACACCAATGCTGCACAAATTGAACAAGAAATACAGCGCATTACCAGAGCAGCCAGTGGTGCAATTGAACAACAGGCTAGACTTGCACGTGAAAGTTATCGTCAGAGCCGTTCATTTGCAGAAGGTTGGAGACGTGCATTTGAAGAATATGCAGACAATGCAACCAATGCCAGCAAGCGTGCAGAAGAAATATTCCGTAAAACCACACAGGGACTTGAAGACCTACTGTTTGACTTTATCAAAACAGGTCGTTTCAACTGGAAGACATTTGTACAAGACATCACAGACACACTGTTGCGTTCACAGTTACAGCAATTGATTGCTAGAACATTTGCACCAGACGGACTGCTAGGTGGTGTTGCTGACATGTTTGGACTTGGTGATCTATTTGGTGGTGGCGGTGGCACTGGTCAGCAGAGAGGCAATTCACCTTCAACTCCACTTTATGTTGCTGATGTTACAGGCGGTGGCGTAGGCAGTTTAATTGGCGGAGGTGCAGCACCTGCAGGAGCAACTGGTGGCGGAATCTTTAGTGGAATTAAAAATGTTGTCAGCGGTATTGGCAATGCAGTAAGTGGTATCTTTGGCGGCGGAGGTGGCGGAGGTGGCGGCATCCTGGGCAGTATAAGCAAAGGTATCAGCAACATATTTGGTGGCTTCTTTGCAGACGGCGGTTTCCTACCAGCAGGCAAAATAGGCATTGTAGGCGAGCGTGGCCCTGAAATGATCAGTGGTCCAGCAAACATTACACCAATGGGTGGTGGTGCAGTAACCTACAATATTAATGCAGTTGATGCAGCAAGTTTCAAAGCACTGGTAGCAAGAGACCCAGGCTTCATTCACGCAGTGGCAAGCAAGGGTGCAAGAGCACTACCAGCAAGGAGATAAAGAGATATGAGTTTTCAATGGATTATTAATAACGCAGAAAGCCTTTCAATAAACAGACAGGACGTTACTGCAACAACACAAAGCAGAGACGGTACCCCTAGAGCAGTTACTAGAGGCCAAATTAAACAGAAGATACAGGTGCAACTACCAGCAGGACCACGTTGGAGCGAATACAAAAGCCTAATTGAAGATGCTGAACAATTGGGCAGACACACAGTAGCAACCATCACAATACCATTTGAACGTTTTCCTTGGTATTACAACGACATTGATCCAGGCACAGATGAAAGTTTTGAAGTGCTTTGTGTAAGTTTTCCACAGTGGAATATATTTGCAAGAAACCAAGTAAGTTGGGATGGACCATTTGTGTTTGTGGAGGTATAAATGATTGATTTATCTTCATATAACAGTGTTAGGACTGCACTGTTTGTAAGGCTACAAATAGACCAATACAGAACTTCGCCAACTGCCAGTTACACTGCTGAAGTATTAACATTTTCAGATCACAATGTTGACTATTCAATAGCAGGTGAACTATACCAGAACCTTGGTAACCTTATGAATGTTACTGCAACGTCAAGTGAATTGCGTACCAGTTCTAATTCAGTTACTATTGCATTAAGTGGTATACCTAATTCAGCCATTAGTGAAATTGTTAATTCAAAAATTAAATCAGCCCCTGTAGACATATTTAGAGGTTATTTTGATGCAACAACAGGCGGTGCAATAGCAGGTGTGCAAGGACGTTTTAGAGGATTTGTAAACAACTACAGTCTACAAGAAGACTATGACGTAGACAGTCGCACAGCATCCAATACCATTATACTAGAATGTGCAAGTACAATAGATATATTAAGTAGAAAAACAAGTGGACGTAGAACCAATCCTGAAAGCATGAAACGCTTCTATCCAACAGACGTTAGTTTTGACAGAGTTCCTACACTTGAAAACACTACATTTGATTTTGGGAACCCAGACTAATGAGTTTTATAGATAGCATAGTAAGTTTTGGTAAGAGTGCGCTGGGCTTTGTAAACAGTGACACACTAGGTGGTAATCTAGCACGAACAGCACTGTTAGGTTTTGCGTCAAAGAAAATTGGCGACATGATTGCCAAAGACAGTGACCTAATACCTCCAGTTAGAGACATGGGCACACGTGAACAGGTGGACCCAGACACTACACATTCAATACCAGTAGTATATGGCACAGCATTTGTAGAAGGTGTAATTACAGACGCTGAATTAACCAACGGCAAACAGACCATGTGGTACTGTCTTACCCTGTGTGAACAAACTGGACAATTAATTAATGGCACACCCAGTCAAATTTCCTTTGAAGAAGTATATTGGAATAATTTAAGAGTAGAGTTTGGTGCTGACGGATACACTGTGAGTGGCATGGTCAGTGAAGATGGTGACGTAGTAAACAACTACAACGGCAAGGTAAGAATATATCCATTTAGAGCCAATTCAAATAATCCTGTAGGCTTTACTACACAGGGCTCAGCCAACACACAACCTGCTTGGGACTTATTTCCAAATTGGCGCACAATTGACCACAACATGACCAACGTAATATTTGCATTGGTGCGTGTAGACTACGATGGTGCCAACAGAGTAACTGGCTTGGGCACATTAAGATTCAAATTGCGTAACACAATGACTGATCCTGGTGACGTGCTCTATGATTACATGACCAATAGACGTTATGGTGCAGGTATTCTAGAACAGGAGATGAATACATAATGCAAACTTTTACCTCACTGAATACACTAGACACTGTAACATTTACTGACAACAGAACACCAGGTATTCGCACAGACATACCTAGAGCCTTTGATGAGGACTTTACAGAAACAGTCAAGCAATTTGATGTGTACAATTTAATCAACATCACGGAAGTAATACGTCCAGAGATAGCAGATGTACGCTACAAGATTAACGTAAGCGATGACACTGCTATACAAGTAACCTGGGATCCAATACCTAGTGGTTGCACAGTAACACAAGTAGGATCCATTTACACAATTGATGGTATTGACAGTGCAGAAACTTGGGAACAGATCAAGAATCCAACTGTAACTGTTGACGAAGACTTCTTTGGTAATGTGAGTTATTCAGCAGCCATTGTGTTCAATGACGGCACACAGGATCGTGAAATAGAATGGAATGTTGGACTTTATGTACCAGTAGCACTGCTAGAGAGTGAGTTTACACAAGTCGCAGGTGTTGGCAAGATTGTAGATTTAGAAATTACATTAGAAAGTGAATTTTCAATAATTGCAATTGGCCAAGAAACACTTGGAGCACAGTTTAGTTTAGAATTAACACCAACAAAGTTACAAGGACCGTTTATTGCTACTACACTAGAAGCATCAATGAGTCTAGCCACAGATCCAACTTACCTAAAACTGTTTACCGAAACATTTACTATTGACAATCCTAATGTGTTTGATTCTGCAGGAGACAATTTTGCTCGAAGCATGGATTACAGTAGCAACTTTATTGCTGCTGGTGCACCAACAGAAGATTCTTCTGTTGCAACTAATACAGGTCGAGCCTATGTATTCAATCAATCTAATGGTAGTTTAGTGTATACCTTTGAAAATCCAAATCCAGTAAGCACTGCGGATAATGATCAATTTGGTAATTCTGTAGGAATTAATAGTTCTACAATTGCAGTAAGTGCGCCTTTTGAAGATACAGCAACTGATCAACGCACTGGTAAAGTCTATTTGTTTAATTTAAGTAACCAGAATTTATTTAATACAATTGAAATTGCTGGTGCAGATAGTAATTTAGAATTTGGTATTAGCGTCGAATTAAATGAAGATTACTTGTTAGCCGCAGCACCGAATGATTCTAGCAATAACGGAATAGTTTATGTTTATAACTCTAGTGGAAATTTCTTAAGAAATTTAACAGGTAGAAATAACGGTAGTTTCTTTGGAAGTAGTATTACTTTGCAAGGAACTACAGCAGTAATAACTGAACCAGGAAATAATATTCAGCCAGGAAAGGTTTATGTTTATAATGTATCAACAGGAGGTATTATTGATACATTTGATATTGAAACAACTTCTGTAACAAATCCAATAGCATCATATGGAACATACGTTGCAATTACTGACAACACTAATAATCAAATCCGTGTTTATAACGGTGGATCTCTTGTTTATACAATAAACAATCCTGTTGGTTCTAGTAATTGGGGCGACACATTAGCAATGAATAATAATTATATTGTTACAGGTGACAGCGGAACAGATTACGTTTACATATACGATAAACTAGCAGGAACATTTGTTTATAGGTTAAGTCTTGAAGGAAATAGTCCTACTGTTACTGATCTATCTATAGACGATAACGATAGAATTATCGTTAGTAATAATATTGAATTCCAACAAGATAGATTGTATGTCTATGATAAAAATTAAGGATTAACAGATGGCCACAACACAATTTAAGATCAACGGCGTAGTAGACACAAGTCAAAACGTATTAACCAATATCAACACATTGGCCACAGCGGCTGGTGCGTTTGTTACTTGGGACCCCGCAACAGGTACCTGGAGTGTAATCAAAAACACAACCGGTACTCCTGTAATGACATTTGACGACACAAACATTATAGGCAACATTAATGTGAGTGGCAGTGGTATCAATGACCTTTACAATGCAGTCACAATTGAATTTCCACATCAAGACCTTAAAGACACACGTGATTACATTGATCTAGAAATACCAGAAGGTGAACGCTTTCCACAAGAACTAGACAATAAACTAGATATAAGTCTTGAATGCATCAATGATCCAGTGCAGGCACAATTCATTGCCGCACGTGAATTGAAGCAGAGCAGAGTAGACAAAATAATTGAATTTTCTACTTCATATCTAGGCAATGGTTTAAGTGCTGGTGACCTAATTGGTGTTACTTCCAGCATGTATGGTTATACCAATAAGGTGTTTCGTGTAATCACAATTCAAGAAGAAGATTCAGAAGATGCAGGCATTGTGTTCAGCATACAGGCACTTGAATATGACCCTGACGTTTATTCAACTGATGGACTAGTAAGAACCGAACGCAACAAAAAGACTGGCATTACTCCTAAAGCAGCCAATGAAGTAATTCTTCAACAAGACGCAGCAGGTGCTGGAAATATTTTAGAAAATTTAACTCCATTAGCCCTGCTTTCTTTGCTGAACAAGTTTGTAACTGGTTATAGTGACGATGCAGGTAATCAATATGGTGCTGTGGTTAATGCTTATACAGACAATGCAAGGGTAAATGGTATTCCGCAAAGCGCAGACAATAGCGACTATCAATTTGCTGGTGTTGCAACTTTTGTGGCTCCATTTACAGCAACATATTCTCTACAGATTATAGCAGACCAAAACAGTAGTGGTGCTGTTGGAGGTAGAGGTTTTAGGTTCGATGAACCAGAAGACACTATAAGAATTTTAGCACAGGTATTTGATTCTAATAATAACTTACTTGCTAGTGAAAGTTCAGGTGGCGAAGGTGCTTTTTTCTGGACTGACTTTGCAATGAGTCTTAAAGCGGATTTACAAGCAGGCGAAATTTACGAACTAGAATTTGCAGTAGTCAACTACACCGAAAGTATTCCTAGCGGTCAGGCCGATGTAACATTTGCTTGGAGCATTGTAGCAGTAGCAGGTTAATCTTTTTTCGCCTTTTTTTAGCGTTTTTCTGTGATTACGCTAAATAGTATTGTGCAGACATACAGTGTCTGCAGATTCCGACAAAAATCGCAGACAACTCGAGGAGAACAATTATGTCAGCAGCAAGTAATTATCTTGAAAACGCAGTCCTAGATCACGTACTAGGCAATACCACATACACACCAGCAGGTACACTATACCTAGGTCTATTCACTAACGATTCAAGTTCAGCAGCCGCAAACCTAGAAGCAGGCACACTCACTGATGAAGTAAGTGGTGGTGATTATGGTCGCAAGGCCATTACATTTGACGCCGCTAGTGGTGGATCAAGCGAAAGTGCCGCAACTGTAACATTTGACGCAGCCACTGCCAACTGGGGTACTATTACTCACGTAGCAGTAATGGACGCCAGCACAGCAGGCAACGTACTATTTTGGGGTGCTGTCACAACTTCAAAGACCATTGAAACTGGCGATACTTTCCAAGTAAGTGCAGGCAACCTAACCATATCATTGGCATAATTGCCACAGGGTACTAGACTTGGACTCCTAGTACCCTGATTTTACATTATAACTTCGTGGAGCAAGTCACATGTCAACAATCGTAACAAGAGCATCAAAAGGAAGCGCACTAACGTGGACCGAAGGTGATGCAAACATCGTCAATCTTAACACAGACAAGATTGAAAACCTAGTTGAGGATACCGCTCCACAGTTAGGCGGAGACCTTGACGCACAAGGCAACAAAATTCAAAATCCTGTATTGGAAGACTACGCTGAAACTGTTCACAGCCTAGGCAGCACAGACACACCCACTATTACCGTTAGTAATGGTAATGTGCAGAGTGTAACTATATCAAGTGCATTAAGTTTACCAGCGTTTAGTGATGCAGCCACAGGTCAATCAGTAACACTACTAGTAAGTGGATCAGGCACAGCAAGTGGTACATCTGCATACAAATTTGCAGGTGGCAACACCACACTAACCACAAGTTCAGTGGTATCAATCTTTTATGATGGAACAACCTATTGGACCAGCATAGCAACAGACTTCCAATAAGGAGACGACTATGCCATTAGGAGCAGCAAGAATAACATTACTGGCGTTTCAACCCAGTATAGCAGTTGAAGCAGAAGTCATCCGTAGAAAGGTTGGTGTAAGTGCAGAAGGCAATGCACAAGTAGACACAGCACAATCAAAGTTTGGTGGTGCAAGTTTCTATGCTGACGGGTCAGGCGATGACAATTTAGCAATAGATAAAGATGCTTATGATTGGACTGTGTTTAACGACCACACCAACTCAAACAATTACACAATTGAATGTTGGATCCGTTCAACAAATGTAAGCACAACTAATGCTATCTTTGGAACAAGAAACAGCGATGCAACTAACAACTGGGATTTAGAAATACGAACCAACAATGGCAATGGCACATTACGCTGGTTTAACGGAAACAGTGAACTTTATTACAGTAGCGGTGGTGTAGTAAGTGCAAACACTTGGCATCATATTGCGGCTGTAATTGAAGGTGCAGATCTAACTGTTTATGTAGACGGAACAGCAGAAATTACACAAACAAGAACAGATTCAAATACAACTGGCGGCACTGATTTCTTTATTGGTAAAGGTGGTTTTCCCACACTTAATAAGTTTTACGGTAACATAGACGAATTTCGTATATCAGATACAGCAAGATATACCGCAAACTTCACACCCAGCACCACACCATTCCAAAATGATGAGTCAACACTGCTGCTCCTACACATGGACGGCACTGATGGCTCAACCTTCTTTGAAGATGACAACGGTGTTAGAAGCAAAGTAGGCGTAAGTGCAGTTGGCAATGCACAGGTAGACACAGCACAATCAAAATTTGGTGGAGCATCAGCCTTGTTTGATGGCACAGATGATAGACTAGTGTCTGCAAAGGATGATCAATTTATATTTGACGGTGACTTTACTTGGGAATGTTGGATACGTGCTGTAGATTTAGGCAACAGCAATACCACAGTTATACTTTCTAACAGAGGTAGTTTTAACGCAACTAATCTACATCTATTGTGGAGAGGTTTAGATGAAAAGATACAATGGGGCACTGGTGGTAGTGGAGCATTACTTAATGCCAGTGCTCTGTCATACAATACCTGGTATCACCTTGCTATTGTTAGAAGCAGTGGTGCAATGACGCTTTATATCAATGGCACCGCAGAAGCAACTACATTTAGTTACAGTGGTGATATAGGCACAACCACAGACAACTTTATTACTGTAGGCGGATTGTCAAATGGTAATGGAACTGAATTTAATGGCAACATTGATGAGGTCAGAATCTCAAACACAGCACGATACACTAGTAATTTTACTCCATCAACAACACCATTCCAAAATGATCAATCAACACTGCTACTGCTACACATGGACGGCACTGATGCTAGCACTGACTTTATAGATGACAATGGTTATCACACGCCAGGCAGAACAGCGGTTCACGTTTCACCTCAAGGTAATGCACAGGTAGACACAGCACAAAGCAAGTTTGGTGGTGCAAGCGCAGTATTTGATGGCAGTGATGATTATTTACAATGTCCTTCACCCAACAACATTGACGACAGCGCAACTGACTTTACATTTGAAGGATGGTTTAGATTTGACATAAACCCTGAATCACAAACAATTGGCGGCGGCAGTTATATGATGTTAGCCACTGTAAATTCAACTAGTTATATTTTATGTCAAGAAGTAGGTGGCGAAAAGTCAGTGCAGGTTGCTGACAGCGGCACGTTTATGTCGTTTAACGAATCTAGTGGCGGAGGCTGGAGCACAAATAATTGGTATCACATTGCTGTGGTTAGAAATTCAGATCAATATGACATTTACCTAGATGGCGTAGCATTGCCGCGCCCTACAACATCTACTAAATCAGGTGGATTTGCTGTTGGTGGTAATTTTACAATTGGTAGATTCATTGACAGTCGTGGCAGTTTTGATGGCAACATAGACGAACTGCGCATCAGCAATATTGCACGATACACCGCCAACTTCACACCCGCAACAGAACCATTCCAAAATGATGCCAACACCTTGCTGTTACTACACATGGATGGCACTGACGGTTCAACCACATTTACTGACGACATAGGCGGTAGAAGTACAGTTGGTGTAAGTGCTGTTGGTAATGCACAGGTAGATACTGCACAATCAAAATTTGGTGGTGCAAGCGCACTGTTTGATGGAAGTGGTGATTATCTATTAGCAGACAATGATGTGTTTGCATATGGTAGTAATCCTTTTACATGGGAATGTTGGTGGTATAACACAGGTAGCACAAGCACATATTATACCTTAATTGCAACACAAGCGATTCAGAGTGCTTTATACCATGCAAATGATAATCTGATAAAATTCTATTATAGTGGCAGTCCTAGGGTATCTAGCACTAGCACATTTAGTCTAAACACTTGGTATCATGTTGCTGTAACTTATGATGGCACAGATTTAAGAATGTTTGTGAATGGCACATTAGAAGACACATTAACTATTACATTAAACGGCACAGAAACAGCACTATGGATTGGTAAAGACAGCAGATCACCAGGACAACCTGTCAATGGAAACATAGACGAAGTCCGCATCAGCAACACTGCACGATACACAAGTGGATTCACACCACAAACAGAACCATTCCAGAATGATGCTAACACCTTGCTGTTACTACACATGGACGGCACTGATGGCAGCACCACATTCATTGACGACAATGGTGTACCACCTGACTATAATTACGGAGCATAAAGTATGACACGCAAAGCCACAGACGGTTTATATATTGAACTAGACTATTTTACTCCAGAGGAGTATTACGTCTATGTGGCTGAGGCGCAACTAGAGTCAGGCTACTACATTGATCCTGGCTACATTGAACTCAACTACTATGAAGATCCCGAGGGTAACAGTCGCTTTGGTCTTGCTTGTGAACTTACAGAGCAGGTAGGCGAAGTCAAAGAGTTTGAAAGTGTTCAATCAGCAGAGTTTGCACAAACCAGCACTGCAAATATCACCAAACAACTTGAATCACAGACTAGTGCAGAATTTACACAAACCAGCACAGTGGGCAAGATTCAAGAAGCAACTGTCACAGTAGATGCACTGTTCACTCCAAGTGTGGGTGTAGAAATTACACGCAGAGCAGATGTATTCCTAGAAGAAACTGCAGACCTAGACGCAACTGCAAGCAAGTTCACAGGCTATGAAAGTCTACAAGAATTCTTT
>Ga0209953_1000758_pt1 | contig 11087 bp, 15 predicted proteins | sample SalPonred_H2O_MG_FD_185713 | JGI IMG/M metagenome (GOLD analysis project Ga0209953, IMG submission 185713) | Salt pond water microbial communities from South San Francisco under conditions of wetland restoration - Salt Pond MetaG... | ecosystem: Environmental > Aquatic > Non-marine Saline and... | reverse complement strand
GCACCTCATGGTCCTCTACTTTGGACTCTTGGTCAGGGAGGGAGTTGGCAATTTTCTCCAGCAGTTTTCCCTGCCTTTGGACCTCAGCGTAAATGTCGCGCATCGAAACCTTCACTGTTGCGGTGTCGTTGTGGTCATCAGTCATTTCACTGCCCTCCGAATCCGGTTGAATCCGCGAGCGAGTGCTGCTGAGGGTTTCCATTTAGGTTCAGGTCTTGCAGGTTTCACCGGCTCAGGTGCAGGCTCCGGCTCAATGACCGGCTCCACGATTTCCTGTGCCTCAAGGTACGGGACCGGATCCACAGTGTCACCCCAGCGGGCTGACTTGCGAACCTCAAAGTGTAGGTGTGGGCCGGTGCTTGCTCCCGTGTTGCCTGAGTAGGCGATGAGTTCACCGCGCTCCACCCGTGTCCCCTTGAGAAAGTGTGAGGGTTTCTGCAGGTGATAGTAGACCGTGTGCCGGTTGTCCTCGTGCTTCAAGATGAGGGTCACACCGCCGGAAGGCCCGTTGCCTTTCTTCACCACAACACCATCAGCAGGAGCCGTCAAAGGTGTCCCCACAGGGAGCGCCACGTCAATGCCGTGATGGAACTTGCGCCTCCCCGTAATAGGGTGAACCCTCCACCCGTAAGGGCTTCGAGCGTTCACAGAGTACCCTTCAGGCCAGGGCTGAGAGAGCCGCACGATCTACTCCCCTGTTACTTCAGACCAGTTGCCGGCTTCTTCATCCCAAACATAATCAGCACCATCAGAGGGGTAAGCCACAGGTGCAACCCAAAGGCAAGTGTCCAAAACCCACGACTCAAAAGGTTGCGGCGGAATGAAGGCATCCCGTTCCTCATCGTAAGTGAAACCGATACCGGCATAGTTGAATCTCAGCGCTTTGGTTTGGTCATCACTAGGTTCCCCAGTTTCAGGGTCATAGTGGACACCGCCGTGAGTATTGTAAGAAGTCTGTTTCCACACCTCACCAGTACTCTCAGTGAACTCATCTTCCATACCGTCAGACTCTTGGCGTGCCTTGATGACATAAGTCACAACATTGTTCTCGTCTAGTTTTGCGAAATGGCTCATAGGATTGTCACCGTCGCTCCAGGGTCAGTAGCAGTAATAGTGTAAACCGTATTTGCTCCAACTGTTGCGTTTGTTTCTGTCACACCAGAGAACGAAACTGAGGTTCCTGTGGGAACTGTAAAAATGACAACACCGGAACCACCCGTAGCGGTAGTGGCTGAGTTGTTTATTTGTCCTGACGCCCCACCGCCCGTATTAGCGGAACCATTATTTGCCGCACCACTTGCGCCTCCATCTGTCCCTGTCCCAAAAGCGTTTGCGCCACCACCAGCACGACCAACTGGTGAACCTGTGATTGAGGATGTAACACCAGATCCACCGTTAGCGCCCGCACTAGAGCCCCCACCGACAGCGCCAACAGAACCGGCTCCTCCGCCGCCTCCGCCCGTTTCAGTTCCCCCATCTCCACCGTCAAAGCCCTGTCCCGCAGTACCAGCGCCCCCTGCAGCAGAGCCACGCGAACCTCCACTCCCTGAACCACCGGCAAGACCAGCATCTCCTCCACCTGAAACTCCGCCGCCTCCGCCATCAGAAGTGATGGAAGCAAAAACAGAATTAGAACCAGTAACCCCTGACGCCCCACCACCCCCAACCGTAACCGTATATGTACCGCCCAACTCAAGAGCCGGCTCAGCGCTAGCCCCACCGCCAGAGTTTTCACCAGAAACATTGCACCGGTATCCACCAGCACCCCCACCGCTGCCGGAACGAGTCGTAGTGGAACTGGCTGCATTTGTTGCCCCACCACCCCCACCAATCACAAGGTAAGACACCGCAACAGCCAAAACCGTATTCAACGGGTTCATCGAATTGAACTTAGCAAAATCGCGGATGGAACTTTTCCGCATAGAAGTAACAGCCATAAGTAGTTACCCCCTTTAGATGGTTACTTCAGCACCGAAAGCGTTGAAAGACAACAGGGAAGCAGTACCACCAGCAGAGATCGACAGCACATCAGTTGCCTCCATCGCCACACCCAAAGTGAGGGTCGTGGAATCGTTCGCAGCCACAGGCACATCATAAGCCAGGTAATGCTTATCCGAAATAGCTTCCCCACCATCACGCATAGCCAGCCGGAAAGTATCCGCAGCAGCAGCACGGTTGGCAATAATGATTGTGCTGATAACCGTTTCAGTATCGGCAGGGCAAGTGTAAAGAGTTGTCAAGGATGAGCTGGTCATATCAACCTGCCCAAGAATCTTGTAAGAACTAGCCATTGTTTTCCGTTTCTCCTATGCACCCATGAGCAAGAAAGTTTGCTCAAAACCAACCGAAGCTCCGGCAGCCGCAACCCACGCACTGCCAGAATATACCTGAAAATCGTCTGTGGAACGTAAATACCTAAATTGGCCTTCTGCGGGAGAAGCCAATGCCGCGTTAGCTGCAGCTTCATCCGCGTAAACAGGAATCACCTGATCCTGCAAATAAGTTTGCACATTAGCTGCGGTCAAAACCTCACCAGCGGTGAAGGTACGGTATCCAGCGGGAGCGCCAGCCATTGTTCTCCTAGAAAGCTAAAGCGTTATTGTTATCAAGTTTACCAAACACCGAGTCATCAAGAACGAGGAAAGTCCAGTCAAGTGACGCAACACTGATTGACATATCGTGGCGTTCAGTTTCAATGTTGTGGGCGATACGAATAATTTGACCGTACTGCTGAATTGGGTCACCAATGTTGTTTGGTGTGAAGGTGATGGAAATAATGTCACCGATTTCCAAACCAAGACAGCTGGCCCTGTTCGCTGTCCCCGCCGTGTCAAGATTCACCTGGATTGTTTCAAACCGATATTCAGGATCCCCGTACTTTTGCACAAGAAAGTCGGCAAGGTTTTGCAACTGAACCTGAGTCGAAACAAGTGTTTCCAACTGATATGCCGAAACACCGTAAGCGATTCGTGAACGGTCATTGTTAGCTGTCGCAGTACCCGCAAGGCTCGTCACAATCGCCTCGTTGTATAGCAACTCTGAACCGTAATTCACCGCCGTCAACGTGAACGGTATACCTGTCCCGTCATCCTTGAACTCTGTAATTGTCGTGCTCGTTGGTGTTGCGTCGAGCCGGTCACGGAAAACAAGGTCACCGTTCTTACCAATAAACAGAAGCCCCTGCTCACTATCGGAAATCTTCTGCAAATACGAAAGAACGTTCCCCTCGATGAAGTCAGCCCCGAGCGTGCTCACACCCGTATCAATGTTGCGCTTATCCGCAGGCCACACAACGTTCTCCTGATCGAGAACCTCAGTGACGCGAGCACCGGACAGCTGCGGTGTTGCCGTACCGGACACAAGCACTTGCCGTGCAAGCAAAGTGAAATCATCGGTTGCTTGAATCTCAGCCCTCGAGTTCCCGTCAGGGTCGTAAGCGAAGTTCCAGTCATCAATCGTTGTTTCGATAACCCGTTCACCGTCAACAGTGACACGAACTTCACGCCTCGGAATGATGGAACCCGCGAACGGTGAGGGTGCATAGTTAGGGTCGAAAGCACGATCATTGTTATTCAAAACAACTTGCAAGCTTCCCGCATTGAACCTGTCAAGGTCACGGTTCTTCCCACGAGAAACACTCGCGCTAATCATGCGATCCGTAATGTCATTGAACACTGTCCCGCCCAGGGTGTATTCAGTGTTATCAAGCACACCAGCAACAGGATCGTCGAGGATGAAACCCTCAACGTCGCTCAGTTCAACAACGGTAGCCATTAGGCCCTCGCAAACACTGGGCCAGAGTTGCGTTCATAACGTTTGATTGCATTCACAATCTGCTCACCCACCTGCGAACCATTCGTTCCCATCCCAGCATTCACCGTGATGTTGTAAGTGTTCCCCTTCGGCATCTTGTTCAACGGGATAACAGCTTCAGGGCCAGCCTCACCAATCAAAGCGTTCATCGGGCCGGTCACAATGCCACCCTCAGCCAAAGCGACACGAGGGAGCGAAATCTCACCAATCTGACGCAAATTGATTCCGAAACTCTTACCACCCAAACCAGGCACCCAACTCGGAATGCTCACCTGGATAGTGTTCAGTGCTCTAATGACCGCGTTCACACCGCGAATAATGGAGTTAGCGAACCCCTCCCACATTCCGATCATGCCATTGATGATGTTATAGAAGAAGTCACGGATCCCACCGAACTTCTGCTCAAAGAAAGTTGTGAACGGGTCAAGGAAAGCCATGAAATCCTCGAACGTTGACGTCAAATAAGTTATTGCTTCCACCAGTAGCACCGAGAGAATCTCAGCCACAGTGACGAAAATCGGAATCAAGAACTCCAACATCTCCGTCAGGATTGGCAGCACAAGCTCAATCAGAGGCAAGAAAGCTTCAATGACTTGAATGAGAATAGGTGCTAAAGCGATAAGGAGCTGCGTCAAAATTGGCAACACAGACAAAATGATGGGCGTCAACGCCTGGAACAACGTCAGAAACAAACTTGTCAAAGGTGGTAGTAATTGGTCAATGAGTTGCAAGAATGGTGGGACAAGTGACTCAATCGTGGGAATCAAACTGTCAAACAATTCCACAAGCACAGGCAAGGCTGCCTCGGCAAGTTTCAAAACAATGCCAACAAGGTTCACAAACAAAGGCACGAGTGGAACGAAAGATTGCAACAGCCCAGGAATCTGCCCAGCAAGATTCTCTAACGCTGGTGTCAAGGATTCCACAGACCCCCGCAACACCGGGCCCAACTGCTCCACAACCGGGAGCAACCCCGCCGACAACGCTGCGAACGCAGGAAGCAAAGCCCCACCCACAGTCGCCTGCATATCCTCAAAGTTCGCGGACAGAATACGTTGCGAGTTAGCTAACCCGTCAGAAGTATTCGCAAAGTCACCCTGAGTCTTAGCCGTTTCCTGCATCAGCAAGCCGTAGCGTGCCTGAGTCTTGATGTCCTCAGTCATCTGCTCGCCAACAGAAATGAGCCCCTCCTGGAGCGCGTACGCCTGCACCTCAGACTGGAGCAGGTTGATACCAAAACGTTTCAGAGGCTCAGCCTCACCAGACAAACCAGACTGGAACACCTGCAAAGCCTCAGCAACATCAATGTTGAACACCGAAGCAAAGTCAGCAGCCCTCGTCGTAATATCGTCAACAAAACCCTCAACGTTGCCACCCTCACCAACAACACGATCCGCGAAAGCCGAGAACCGCACCGCAGCCTGATTGAACGCCGACTGGGTTACACCAAGCCGGGTCGCAGCATCCTCACCAAGCTTCGCAATCCCCTCAGAAGCGTCACCATACGAAACAGAAAGCGCATTCAGCGACTCCTCAAGGTCAGAAGCCGCCCCAATGCTCGCCTTCGCAAAGTTAGTGACAGCCCGCACAGACAAAGCCGCACCCAAAGCAACAGCAACAGTGCCCAGGGTCTTCTTGAACCCGCCAAGCGCATTCTGAGCCTGCTTTAGGCCCTTAGGGTCAAACTTACTGACGACTGGGATATCAATGCTCATCGGATTCTCCTGTTCACCAGTGCGACATAACGTTCAATGATGCCTCGCGCAATCCGCAAAGCCTCCGGAGCTTCTTTCTTAGCTTCTGGAATCACAAATCGACCAAGCCCCTGTCGAATTGGAAACTTAGCGTTCAATGCTGTAATCATCGCCCGCCCCTGCGGTGTCTTGCCCTGAGTCTTAGACCCAGCAAGTTCCATAATCTCAAACCCAGCATTCGTCTTACCGCGTGAACGGAACCGCATCGACACAACAGGAACAAACCCAGGCTTCTTCGCCCGCTTTCCCAAAGGTGTCACCGTGGATCCGCGCACAGCACCCCAGTTGTAACGGGTGCCACGAGAAGAAGCAGTCGCAAACCCAGACAACGGGGACTGTGGTGGCACTTGACTAGCGAGCGTATCAACAACGTCAGCAAGACCAGATTTCATGTCCCGTTGCAACTGTTTCCGCAGATTAGGGTCAAGCTGGCGAAGCTCACGCAACACAGTTCGCAGGTCAGCTTCTCTGATGGTGAACTGTGCAGGCATGATACTTCTATTCTACTTGCGCCCTCGCTTACCGGACTGGGCTTGAGAACGCGCCACAATATAACGCCCCATAGTCCACAACATACGAGGCTCCAGTTGCATCAGCTCACGAGGACTAATCCCCGTTTCAACAGCTAGGGCTGCAATCTCCCAGTGAAGGCTAGAATCACCTAGCCCAACTATTTTTTTCCTGAAGCCTCAGCAACCATAGAAACAGACTCGGCCCACTTCTCGAACTCCTCCTCGGTCACACCCGTGCGTTTCTGCACGTTGTAGGCCAGGAAGAACAAGTGAGTGAGCCGAATCTCCTTCTCAAGGCGTGCCACACTCAAATCGAAGCGTGACTCGAAAGCAATCAGGTCAGCAGCAATAGCCGTGACCTCAGCTGATGAACCGTCGATGAACTCAATGCGTAGGTTTATGGGATTCATGGGTTACGCCGTAGCCCTCGAAATAGTTCCGTCAGCCAAAGGCCAGGAAACGGAAAGCGTGGCTAAATCGCCCACTGAACTTGCGTAGGGTTGGTATTCGGTGCACAAGAAAACGCCCGCGTATGCGGGAGACGTGCTCGACGTTCCGTTCGTGGGCGTGATGACAACCGTAGCGTTCGAGCCCAGAAGCGGGAACAGCGTAGCGTCAACAGAGCTGGCACCGAAGTCCTGGAAGAAGTCAAGCGAAATGCTTGCATCCTTCAGGCCTGCGATCCGCTGAACGAAAGTGTCACCGAACGCGGTCACCTCTTGCTCAGCAGCTGAAATGTCAAGGGTAGCTGCAGCCAAGCTTGAGCTGAAGTCAGTCCCATTGATTGTGATTCTGTAATCAGTAGCAACAAACTTTGCCACAATTTCTCCTTAGTCCGCGTAGACAATGACAGCGAAATCCGCTGACAAATACGTTATATCTCCAATTGTAATGGAGGTGATGTTAGTCATCTCCCCCACCCTCGTATCGAAAGCGTTTCCATCGAGGGTCTTGTCTGACTCGATAGCGGTCTTGATAGACCTACCGCCACCGTCATCAATGAGCTGATCCATAGACCGTTGCGCCTGCGAAGTCGCCACCCTGCCGAAGATAACCGTTACAACAAAGTTGTACTCGGTGAGGCCACGCTGAAAAGCTTGGTCGTAGGACACGCTCTGCAACTGCACAACTGCTGCAGGCATCATAGGGTTATCAGGGATGTCAGCGTAAGTGCGAATCCCTGAAATAGTGCCCAGGTTAGTTGCGAGGGCTGTACGCATACCGGTGACGGTCACGCCATCCTCAGCTTCCGGTAGGGCTGAATCATGCGCTCAACATCCGGGTCGAGCTTCGTGCCAACTCGCACGGCTCCCAAATCTGAGAAACCGAGAACACCCGTCGGGGATTCGTAGCGCTTGTACTGGCGGAGTGCAGACAGAATGCAGGCTTGCCGTACCGCTGTCGGCACAGTAGCGAAACCAAACACACCCGTCACCTGAACGCTCGCCTGATTAGCGTCAACATTCCTGGGCTCGTAAGTAGGCCACAAGTAAGTTCCCACGGCACGGATCCGAGTGAACGATGTTTCAATACCGCCAGCGAGCCCGTTCAACGGTTCGAGCTGGAAGTCAGAAGTGTCGAAGGTTGTGTCGAAAGTTCCGTCACCGTTGCTGTCAGTCTTCAACGTTGTAACAGAAATGATGTCGTCGGTTTCGACAACGTACAAGTCTTGAGGAACGTACACTCGTGCAACAGGTGTCCCCTCGGATCCTGTCTGATAGAAAACGCGTTCAGTGTAAGAATCAATCTCACGCGATGCTGACTCGATAGAAAGTTCGAGCAGGGTGTCGTCGATTGAATCCGTGATGCGAGCCGCTGCCTTAACATCCGCAAGCGAGCAATAGCCGTTAGTAATCGCCATGAAAAGCCTCCACACTCATTCTACCGGTCACCCTCCCAGCCGTTCACTCTGCGCCGTTCCACATCCCAACCCCCAGGGCCAAAATCCTCACGCGCAATCTTGTCACGGTAATAAGCCTGATTGCTTGCGAACGTGTCACCGTTCAACGCTTGAAACACAGGATCCGATTTCAGTGTTGACGAGTTGTCATGCTCCAGGGAAAGCTCAAGTTTGCGAATCGGAACCCCATGATGGTTCGCACGAGTGTTGAAATCGTTGTCCTCAAAATATGCCGGAAAAAATGCTTCATCGAACAAACCCAAGCGCCTGACAGCCTCATAGCCGACAGAAAACGTTTGCCAGAAGGGAAACACCCCTGAAAGGCTTATCTCGTCTGTACGAGCCTCACAGAGCCTCTCAAGGGCACCAGGGTTGAACCGCACATCGTTCGAGGCGAAAAACCAGCGATTGTCATACGGGAACGACTTGATGCCCAGATTCCATGACGCAGCAACACCCAGGTTCGCTGGCATCGGCAGATAAGTCGTGAACTCCACACAATCAGGAACATCGACCTCCATATCCTCCATGACCATCGACGCCCCGTTATCAATGACGAGCAAGTGCTTGACAGGGTAGTCAATCGAGGACAACATGCGCTGCAACAGATCGTAACGGTTCAGCACAGGAACAATAAGGTTCTCCAACATCACAGACCGCCGAACTTGTGACCCTCAAGATGCAAGTTCACAAAAGGGTTCAACGAGTAAGTGTTCACACCGTAAGTGTCACGAAGCCAGTTCCGCATCATAATAAGATGCCGGTTCCAGACCGCGAACGGGCGCTGAGTGGTGTGAGGATAAACACCAAAGTTTGCGTCATCATCCAGAAGCCCACAATCCACACCCACCAACACAATATTGTTTGCACCAACATAAGCAGCGAGGTGCATCGCCCCATGCACACTCGACGAACCGAAAACAATCTGATGCGCATGCGCAGGCCTATCTTGCGCATAAGGGTCGAACATGTCGTGACTGTTCTCCTCAGTTTTCGGATCCTGAGCAATTACGTTCTCGTAATCCGCCTTATAAATAGCTTTTGTTTTGTAATCCTGTCGATTCACGACAAATATGGTTTCGGGATGTTGCGCAGGGAATGACGGAAAACCGTTAAACTCGTGATGGTGGGTGAAAGCATAAGTGGGCTTCAAACCGAAGTAATGCGCCCCACCATTCGTTCCAACAACAAGCTTGTCATCGAAGAACTCCGGTGACAGGTAATCCATTGTCGCACCGGAACCGAAGACCCAAGCTGTTTCGCCTCGATGCAGATTCTGGATGTTAGGCAGAAGCATTAGGCGAAGTAATCCCTGAGGAACGGGAGCCAATACTCGTCAAACACTTTCGGGATATCAAAGTCGAGCGCGAACTTTCGTGCCACCGAACTGAAACCCCGCTCAGCATGAAACGCCTGTTCCAGAGCAGAAACAATCGAACCAACCTCAGGCACCTGGAAAAAGGCTTTCTGAGGCTCATCCCAAAATGGGGAGCCAGAAGTCAAGAAACTATCCTCCGACACCAAATCCATCGACGCAGCCCAACCAGAAGCAATCACGCGAGTCCCACACGCCTGCGCCTCAATCGTCGGCACACCAAACCCCTCACCATACGAAGTCGCCAAAAGCACATCGCTCGCAGAATAAATTGCAGCCAACTGCTCCTTCGGGTAACCAATCCGCAACATCTCACGGTTAGCAATCGTCACCGCGCTCGGGGGAACACCCGTCGCCTTCAGCAACACCTTCAAATCGAACCCGCCCGTCGTAGGTGCAGGATCCGAGTGAATATACAAGTGAGAGTTCGGGAACTTCTTATGGAACATCGAGAACGCCAGCAAGTTCTCCCCATACGCTTTACGGTGGATGAGGCCATTCGCTTTGTTCGCTGCGACAATCGACACCAAGAACGTGTCAGGGTCAATACCCATGAACTCCCGCGTCGGAACCTTCTCACCCTCACCGTTCAGAATCGTGTCCGTCTTCTTATAAACATTCGTGTCAATCGCGTGAGGTATATACACGCTGTCTATACCCGTGTCATCGAGCTGGCGCTTGCCGAACGGGGACATCGCCACCGGAGTCACGTTATCGCGCTTCAGAAACGAGGCAACCTGCGGAGGCATCGTGACATGATCCAACGGCACCCACGAAATAACCGGGATGTCGTCTTTCCACTGGTTGTAAACCCACACATCATACAAGGTGATGATTGCGCCCTGAAGGTTCGGATGCTGAGAACTGAAATGAGTGAACCAGGTTGTCAACACATCCTGCGAATAAGGTGCAACACCCCTCGGATAGTGCAACACCTCACCATGCTTGGTCGGAATCTTGTCAATCGAACCCTCAAGCCCATAGTTCGACAACACAGCAGTCTTCACACCATGCTCCATCAGGGAACGAACAAGATGCTCAGCCTGTTGACCGTAACCCGTAGGGGAGCCGGGAGAATTGCTTGCTAAGGCGATAAGCCCTTTAACTTTTTCTGTAGGCATGACGCCTAGCATAGCGAAAGCCCCCGCCGTGAAACCTACAACACGACGAGGGCCTTCAGCCTTACGGGGCTATGCGATTATGCAAGCTCCAGGTACTTGATGTGGTTAGCACCGTTAGCAACACCTGCACCGAGGCGGTACACGAAACGGTAACCAGTCACGTCGTTGGCGAAGTAAGCGTCAGAAGAAACGCTAACCTCAAGGCCAGTGGTCGCAACCTTCACCGAAGGCCAGTGTCCGAACAACACAGCCTTGTTTCCGGTTCCGATGTCAGCAACGGCGGGGTTCTCCAGGACAGGGTGTCCCAGGATGGTGGAAGGACCACCAGCAACCACGTCGAGGATGTAACGGCCATCGTTGTCCTTCAGCTTACGGATAGCACCAAGCGTCGAGGTGTTCACCATGTAGGCGGCACCAGGAAGCATACGGGCCATACCGTCAACGCTGTAGGCGAGGTCGATGAGCTCGTCAGCGGTGATAGCGTCAGTCGTTCCAGCGGTCACACCGGAGCCAGCAACAGCAGTAACAGCTGCGTGGATGACGGTGTTCGCACGGGTACCGATAGCGACACCAGCCTGCTCAGCAACGTTAGCCTCGATGTCGAAGCCAGCG